>Ga0210407_10001449_pt1 | contig 22271 bp, 22 predicted proteins | sample IncBWC27MmetaG_FD_150860 | JGI IMG/M metagenome (GOLD analysis project Ga0210407, IMG submission 150860) | Forest soil microbial communities from Barre Woods Harvard Forest LTER site, Petersham, Massachusetts, United States - Inc-BW-C-27-M | ecosystem: Environmental > Terrestrial > Soil >... | reverse complement strand
GTGGAGCGTGGCGAGGCGTATTGGGGATTTTCGGAAGTGGGAAAGAGCAAGACGAGTTTCAGAAGGGGTCCTGCGACTTCGCTCAGGACAGGTTTTGAGAGGTTGATGCGGGAATTGAAGGCGGGGGAGAAGATGCCGGGCTGAAGCCCGGCGCTACACGAGCCCGATCCCCGCGGATCATAGCGAGGCTGCGACGACTTGGCTAAGACCCTCCACGCAATCGCCGAGGATGGCAGAATATATGCTACTATCGACCGATGGTTGATGTTCGCGAATATCTGGACGGTGGAGGGCGCAGTCCATTCGGCGAATGGCGCGGGAGGCTGGATCCGGAGGCTCGGCGCAGAATCTCCAACGCGATGTATCGGGTTGGGCTTGGGAACTTTTCAAATGTAAAGGGCGTCGGGACTGGCGTTTACGAGTGCAAGATAAATTTTGGCCCAGGCTATCGAGTTTATTTTGGGAAGGACGGCGCGGAGATTGTGATTCTGCTTGGCGGTGGAACAAAGCAAAAGCAGCAAAACGATATCAGTTTGGCGCTGGAACGTTGGGAAAATTACAAGCTTAGGAAAAAACAGCGGAAAGCCGAGGAATAAGAATGGCCCTTACGCGAGATTTTAGAGAGACCGTGCAGGCGGATGCGAAGCGCGATCCTGAATATCGGAGCGGGATGTTGAGTGACGCCGTCGAGAGCCTGATCACGGGCGAGGTGGCGCTGGGGAAGGAGTTGTTGCGGGACTACATCAACGCCACGGTGGGATTTCCGAAGCTGGCGGCGCGGACGAAGATTCATGTGAAGACGCTGCACCAGATGTTTGGGCCGAAGGGGAATCCGACGGCGAGTAAATTGTTTGGGATTGTGGCGTATTTACAGAGGGCGGAGGGGGTGCGGTTTGAGGTGCGGACGACAAAGGCGGCTTGAGAGCGGGATTTGAAGGCGGGGGGCGAAGCAGTGACGAGTGGTGAGTGAGAGGAGAGGAGAAGAGAAGAGAAGAGAAGAGAAGAGAAGAGAAGAGAGATTTCTCTCAACGCGGCCGACACGTTTGCAGGAGCAAACGTGAAAGAAGAAGCGTTGGCCTGCTGCGTTCGAGATGACGGTGGGTGGAGCGTGGCGAAGAATTTTACCCAGGCACCTGCGCCGCGCTTGGGGGGCGAGGTGCGGATGCCTGGGCTTGCTCGAGTTGAGGATTAATCTGCAGGGGCGGATTTGGCCATGCCCGAATAGTGGATGGTGATGAGGAAACCGTTCGTGCCTTCATAGGCGAACTTGTGGCCGTCGCCTTCGAAGGCTTCGTGCTTGGTTTTCCACATGCGGAAGCCATCGTTGGACTGAGCGCCCCAGTATTTCAAGTTGTGCACGACAACTTCGTGGCTGGGATTGTTGCCCTCGACGCGCTCCAGAAGAACTTCCCCTTTGCCGCTGTCCATCTTGGCGTGAGCTACGCCCGATTTGGTGTCGACATTCCAGGAGAATGCGGCGGTCTCCACGGCCTTTTTCTGCCAGGGAATCGGATAGAGCTGGCCGAGGATGTCGGCCAATGCGGCTTGTTGTTCCTTGGTGACGGCGGGATCGAAGTTCACGACCAGCCAGGAATCCTTGCCAGTGCTCCAGTCACTGCCCAGGTCGGTAGCGATCCAGACCTTGGCGCCATCCAGCTTGGTTTCTTTGTAGTGGCCCTGGTCCACTTTGAGAACGAGGTTGGAGCGGCAGAAATGCGCGTCCATGTGGTGGTCATCCATGTGATTTGTGGAGTGGGTGTTGAAGTAGCAGGGACAGAACATGTCGCAACTGCAGGCTTCGATGTAGCTGGCGGTCATGTCGAAATCAGGTTTGGAAGATTTCTCCTGCGCGGAAGAGTTGAAATAGATGAGACTGGCGGCAAGCGCGAGGAGAGGAAACAAAAGGAGTCGACGTAAATGACGCATGATCCCTCCAATGGATTTGCTTAGAATGGGGCCCAGCCAGGAATTACCGCAACTCTACTCCCGGAGTTTGCAGGATTCAACCAGATTTCTTTCTGGACCTAGAAAACGGCGCAAATTTTCTACGATCTCGCACGGTGGCGAACAGCTGACCACGCAGGGGCGCAAGGTGCGAGTTGGGCAGAGCGATCTACGATCTCGGCGGTCGTCGCGGGAATCGCGGTCCCTGCAGTAGGAGTTGCAGACCTTATAGAGGATAGAGGATTTTTTTGTTCTCCTCGACGAGAGACTGGAGCTCATCCTGGAGGGTTGAGGTGGTCATCCGCTTCCTTTGGTTGAAGCCATGATGTCTCAACCTGTGCAACCCTTCACGCTGCTATTCGCGCGGGGAGGGGAAAAATCACAGTTGCAAGTGTAAGTTTTCTTGCGGGAATCGGCAGGGCAAGGGACCTGGGTGCGAATTGGAGCGCTTGGCTACTACTGGGTTACTTCGCGCAACCGGAAGGCGAGGTAGTTGCGTTCGACGGGATTTGTTGCGAGAGAGAGGGCCAATTGATATGCATAGCCTGCGTCGCGGCGATGGCCCATTCGACGGAGGATGTCGGCGCGGGCGGCGTGGAAGAGATAGTAGCCGTCCAATTCTCCCGATGCGCCAAGATTGTCGATCATCGAGAGGCCTTGCGAAAGACCTTCGCTCATGGCGACAGCTACGGCGTGATTCAATGCCACAACCGGAGTGGGCGAAAGGCGGGCGAGTTCGACGTACAGGGATGCGATTTCGCGCCAGTCCGTGTCCAGAGGCGTTTGTGCCTCGGCATGAACCCCCGCAATGGCGGCCTGTAATTGATAGGGGCCGACGGAGCGCAACCGCAACGCTTCTTTTACGAGCCGGACGCCTTCGCGGAGCTGGTCTTGATTCCAGAGCGAGCGGTCTTGATCCTCGAGCGTTACGAGTTCGCCTGCGGAATTAACGCGGGCGCTGCGGCGGGAATCGTGAAGGAGCATCAGGGAGAGCAGGCCGAGGTTTTCGGGCTCTTTGGGCAAGAGTTCGCACAAGACGCGGCCGAGGCGAATTGCTTCCAAGCAAAGGTCAGCGCGAACCAGGTGCTCGCCTGCGGAAGTTGTGTAGCCTTCATTGAAAATGAGATAGATGACCGCTTGCACGGACTCAAGGCGTGACGGCAGCATATGAGCCGGCGGAACTTCGTAGGGGATATTCGCATCGCGAATTTTGTGTTTGGCCCTGACGAGCCTTTGCGCCAGGGTCGGCTCGGGGACGAGAAAAGCTCGAGCGATTTCGGTGGTAGTCAGTCCGCCCAGAGTTCGCAACGTGAGGGCGACTTGCGCTTCGCGATTCAATGCGGGATGGCAACAGGTGAAAATCAGGCGCAAGCGGTCGTCGGGATAGGTCACGGACATCTCGTCTGCTGAAACTTGTTCGTCGTGCGCCGTTTTTCGGATTTCGTAGTCGAGCGCATCTTGCTTCTCGATTCGAGTGGTCTGGCGTCTCACATAGTCGATGATTTTCCGGTGCGCAACAGCGGTGATCCATGCGCCGGGGTTCTGAGGAATTCCGCGCGAGGGCCAATTGAGCAGCGCCGAGGCAAAGGCGTCCTGCATGGCCTCTTCGGCCAAATCGAAGGAGCCGGAGAGCCGGATGAGTGATGCAACGATCCGGCCCCCTTCTTCTCGAAAAACATCTTCGGCAATGTTCCTGGCATCGATCACGAAAACGTCATGATTGGCCGAACTTCGATGGACCCAAAACGGGCGCCCGGGATTTTTGCGGCCATTTTCTTGGCTTCTCCGATATCGGCGGCTTCGACAAGGTAGAAGCCGCCGAGCTGTTCCTTGGTTTCGGCGAACGGCCCGTCGGTGTTCAGGACTTTACCATCACGCACGCGCACGGTAGCGGCCGTGGCGGTGGGCTGCAAAGCGTTGCCGCCCTTGATGGCCTGGGAGAAATCATTGCGGAACGCATGATACTCGCCAAGCTCCTTGGGGTTATAGCCTTTGCTGAAACGGCTTTCGTCTTCGTAAATCAGAAGCAGGAATTGCATTTTGTGTTCCTCCTAGGGGTACGACGTGGGTCCCGCCAAAAATCGACATGGTGCAAAACAAAGGCCCCGAAAAAATGTGTCACGCAGTGTCGAGTTGTGATGGTTGAGGGATTGCAATGATGGGGCGAATTTCCACGCAGCCGTCATCCCCCTTGCACGCCGTTGGGATTTTCGCAGCCCAACTAATGGCCTCGTCCAGATCCTTGCAGTCCAGAATATAATATCCGGCCAACTGCTCCTTGGTTTCGGCGAAGGGGCCATCGGTAATCATGGGTTTGCCGTCTTGCTTGCGCATGGTGGTGGCAGTTTCCGTGGACTTGAGAGGTTCGGCACCGCGAAAGATGCCGCGTTTCGCCGCTTCTTCCATAACGGCTCTGTGCGCAGCTTTGATCCGGTCCGTTTCTTCCTCGGACCTTTGCGCCATTTCTGATTCCTTCGAGTAGATCAGCAGCATGTAGCGCATGGTAAGCCTCCTGGAATCACCTCATTGCCTCTGCCCTGCCTAAAGCGACGCTTAATTTTGAAGAAATGGAAAATACCACGTGGCGGTATTTTTCTTGCTCCGAAAATTGCCGTTCGCGCCCCGCCGATGGAGATCGGTTGTTGGGCGCGACGCGAACGGCCGGAAACGTTTTGCAAAATATTCAGTCAACGCGGCGGTACAAAAGCGACGCTGTAAAGCCGGGTTTGCCGCCTTTGTAAAATGTCCAATCTGCGGCTACCTCGTTCGGGCCATGGAACTTGATCTGGACGTTGTGCATGTGTCCGGCATCTGGATTTGGCAAGTTTGTGGCGTCTAGAAAGCGAAAGTCAATTGCTTCTGAGTTGGAGTCGAAGGCGCTGGCTTCCATGCGCGGCTGGTTTCCAGCTTCGCAGTAGTGGGTGAGGAGAAGGCGATTGCCGTCGACGTAATACACGGTGATCATCTCCTGCTCTCCTGGCATGGTCAGGTGTTCGAGCAGTGCGGTTCCCCCGGAAACCAACTGGAAGGTGGCTGAGACTTTTCCCTTGTCGGTGGTGGCTTCCCAATGCCCAGCAAGCGTCTTTAGTTTATCGAAAGCCAGAGTCGCGTTGGCCGGATCCTTTGGCGTTTTTGTAAAAGCAACGCCAACAAACCCAAAACCGACCGCGATTGCTAAAGTCAATGAGATCAAACTGAATCTCCGATTCCTGGTCATGTGTTCCTCCTCGTGAGTTGCGAATGGCCCTATCTCCGGGCACTGGTACGACGTTCGAGGGGCAGAAAATCGACAGTCGAATCAGTTGCAAGAGATTTGCTTGGGGGGAATGGGATATGTCTTTTCTGGTGAGATACCTAGAGCATGTGCGCAATTAGAGAGGGCTTGTTTCGAGGAGAGGGGAGTCCTATGATGCCGCGGGCGAGTTGGAGAAGACGGGCGGAGAAACCGCTTACTGGGAGTGAGGAGGCGAAGCAAGGCAGACCGACGAATCAAGAAGTGAGGTCGAGGACAAACGTGATGAGGCGAAGAGAGTTTTTGGCGAGTGCTAGTGTGTTGATTGCGGCAGCAAGAGTGCGGGCGCGGCTTTGGGCGCGTATGACGCGAAGGTACTGCTGCCGGCCGTGTGAGATTTGCGCGGACAAGCCGTCGTATCCGGATAAATTTGAACAGCAAGACGCGTGGAAGCATATCTAATAATGATTGCCGTTAAAGGCACAGAGGGAGTGGTGATGGGCGAGAAGAAAGAGATTTCGCGGCGGAGTTTTTTGGCGGAGACAACGGCGGCTGGGGCAGCGTTTATGATCGTGCCGCGGCACGTGCTGGGGCGGGGACTTGCGGCGCCGAGCGACACGCTGAACATTGCCGGCGTGGGCGTCGGCGGGATGGGACGCGCGAATCTGATTAATCTGGCGAGCCAAAATATCGTGGCGCTGTGCGATGTAGATTGGGATTACGCGGGTAAGGCGCTCGACAGGCTGGGGAGCGACGCGGAAAAATTGCAGGCGCGGATCGAACATCCGGAGGCGCCCGCAGCGACGGGACGGCCGACTGGTCCGTTCGATCCGGCGAAAGCGAAGGTGCAAGTTGAGCGGATGATGCGGGTGAAGACCGAGGTGGTGCCGAAGGCGAAGCGCTACAAAGATTACCGGGAGATGCTCGAGAAGCAGAAGGATATTGATGCGGTGTTTGTGGCGACGCCGGATCATATGCATGCGCCGATTGCTCTGGCGGCGATGGAGTTGGGGAAGCATGTATACGTGCAGAAGCCGCTGACGTGGTCGGTGAGCGAGGCGCGGCAAATGGCGCGACGCGCAAGAGAGACGAAGGTGGCCACGCAGATGGGGAATCAGGGGCATTCGCTGGATGATGCGAGGAAGACGGTTGAGTACGTGCAGGCGGGAGCGATCGGAGATGTGCGGGAAATTCACGTGTGGACGAACCGACCGCTGGGATATTGGCCGCAAGGCGTGCCGCGGCCGGAAGCGTCGAGCACGCCGATTGAGAAATTGAAATGGAATGGCGCCGGCGTGATTGCCCGATTGTCTGCGGCAATGGCTGGAGAATATCCCGTGCCGGAAACGCTGGCGTGGGATTTGTTTTTGGGAGTGGGACCGAACATTAAATATCACCCGATCTATCATCCGTTTAATTGGCGGGGATGGTTGGATTGGGGCGTGGGCGCGATTGGAGATATGGGGGCGCATCTGATCGATCACTCGATGTGGGCGCTAAATTTGGGGTTGCCAACGAGCGTGGAGACGGTGTCAACGCCGTTCAATGGAGCGTCTTATCCGCTGGCGACACAAACGTTCTACGAGTTTGCGGCGCGAGGAGCGATGCCGGCAGTGAAGATGACCTGGTACGACGGAGGACTGCTGCCGAAGAAGCCCGAAGAACTTGGCGAAGAAGAGTTGAATAAGGGAGGCGGAGTATTGATGGTCGGAAGTAAAGGAAAATTGCTGCATGACACGTATGGGATGAATCCGCGATTGCTGCCGAAGAGCTTGCATGAATCGTTTGGGACGCCGATGAAGAAATTGCCGAGGATTGCGGGAGAAGAGCACGAGATGAATTGGGTGGCAGCGGCGAAAGGGAAAGCGGAAGCGTCTTGCCCGTTCGAATATGCGGCGCGATTGACGGAGACGATGCTGCTGGGAATCGTGGCGCTGCGCGCGGGGAAGAAAATTGAGTACGACGGCGCGAACATGCGGATTACGAATGTAGCTCAGGCGAATGATTATTTGCAGAGAGCGCCTCGGCAGGGCTGGTAAGGACCAGGGGCGGGGGGCGCGCCGTTGGGCGCAGTGATCAGGATGGTGGACGGCTTTGCAAAGGGCCGTCCACCCCAACACACACCGAGCAATTCACCCTGGGGTTCCATTGAGAGCACAAGCGAAGGATTGAAGAGACGGGGCAAAATGTAGCGGAAAATGTGGTTCCCCTCTCCACGCGGCCATTTAGGGATGCTGGCTGACGCCGAGGACATTGCCGTCGGGGTCCTTGAACCAGGCAACTTTGGTGCCGCCCGGAGCAGTCCAAATTCCGCGCTCCTGATCCTGGATGAAGGGGTATTTTTCGAGAGCGACGCCGCGGCTTTTCAGCCATGTGGCGACGGATTCGATGTTTTCGACCTCCCAGCCGAGAATAGTGCCCTGCAAAGGAGTGAAATTCGGCATTTTTGAGATGCGAATCATGTGCTCGCCGGCGCGCACGGCCAAAGCAAATTGATCGAGGCTAATAAATTCGAATTGAAGCTGGCCTTCGTAAAAGGCGCGCGCCTTGTCATAGTCCTTGGTGGGAACAAAGCCAACCATTTTTGCTGAAGCGAGCATGCGGTCCTCCATTGAGAAACCAGGCGAGCCAAAAATAGCACTTGTGGCGGAGAAATTCTCCCGCTATTGTGACAAGAAATGTCGCATAAGTGTCATAGCATCCTTTTGGGGAAAAACGGGAGGCCGCTTGCGGACATAGCGGGCGTGTCGGCGGACTTGACGCATGGTTATGTAATTCCGGAGCATTCGCATCCTGAGGACCAGCTGCTGTTTGCTTCTAAAGGCGTGATGACACTGCGCACGAGGCAGGGAGTTTGGGTGGTGCCACCGATGCGGGCGGTGTGGATTCCAGCGGACACGCCGCATTCGGTGGCGATGTCGGGGCAGGTTTCGATGAGGACACTCTATTTCTTACCCAAGCTTTGCGGCTCGTTGCCGGGGAAGTGTTTTGTGATGAATGTGTCGGGGCTCTTGAAGGAGTTGATTCTGCACGCCTGCAAATTTTCGAAATTGAATAAGAAAGCGCCGACCGAGAAGCGCGTAGTGGAGATTCTTGTCGACCAATTGAAGGCGGTCGAGTCCATTCCCTTGCAACTGCCGCATCCGGTCGATGCGAGGGCGAAGAGGGTGATGGAGACGCTGCTGACCGATCCTGGCGATCAACGGACGCTGGAGAAACTGTGCAAGGACTGCGGGGCGAGCAAGAGAACGATTCAAAGGTTGTTCCTTGTGGAAACGAAGATGACTTTCGCTAGGTGGCGGCAGCAATTGCGATTGTTGCACGGGATGCAACTGCTGGCAGGCGGGGAGAAAGTGACGGCGGCGGCTTTGGAAGCCGGATATAGCAGCACAAGCGCGTTCATATCGATGTTTCGCAAGCAATTGGGGACGACGCCGATGCGTTATTTGGAAAATGGGACGGAGCGGGAAGCCAGGGCGGCTGGTTGATGGAATTGCTCACTGCTGGCGCGGTGGAATCGCGGTGGTGCTTTCTTGGCGGTGACTTGCCCGTGCTGTAGGCTTAAGCTTGAAAACTATGAGCGAGAAAAAAGCAAATTTTGTGCCAGTGAGCGCGCTGGACAAGCGGGCTCGGACGAAGCGCGAGTTGCTGCGAGGGATGGTGAAGCAGGCGCCATTTGTGGCGAAGAATTTTCGGCTTTATTTTCAGAATGCGTGGCGGCGGCGCATTCTGCGGACGAATGTAGTGGCGCCATACGCGGTGACGTTTTATGTGACGCACAAATGCAATCTGGCGTGTTCGTATTGCACGCAGAAAGAGCCGGACGTTTTCAGCGAGGAATTGGACACGAAGCAGACGATCGGGTTGCTGAAAAGGATTCGACGAGAGACGGATTCGATCGTGATGACAGGAGGGGAGCCGACGCTGCGCGCCGATATCGAGGAGCTGACGGCGGTGGCGCGGTTCGAATGCAAATTCCGGTCGCTGCTGCTGATTACGAATGGGACGCTAATTGACCGCAAGCCGGGGATTCTGGATGCGGTCACGGGGCTGGTGGTGAGCTTGGACGCGCTGGCGGCTGATCCGACGAACGCGCTTTCGAAGCCTGCGGCGGTTGGGAAAGTGCTGCAGAATCTGGCCTTCGCGCGCGAGCGGCTGGGAAGCCCAAGGCGGATCACGATCAGCACGGTGATCGAGGAGTGGAACCTGGGAGAAGTGGAGCGGCTGCTGGACTGGTGCGGCGAGCAGGGATTTGTTTTTGCGGCACAATCGGCGCAGATGGACAAGATGCCGAATCTGGCGCTATTGCGGAATGCGAAGTATCACGCGCTGGTGGATAAGATTATCGAACGGCGGCGGAGCGGAGTGCAGCCGATCAACGGAACACCGAAAACGATTGAGACGCTGTTGAGGTTTGGAGATTTTCAGTGTTACCCGACGATGTTTCCGAGAGTGTACCCGAATGGCGATGTGTTTTATCCGTGCGAGCCTTTGCGGAAGGTGGCGGGGAATTTGCGGCGGGACGGATCGCTGAAAAAGATTTTTGCGAAAGGGAAGAGGATGTATGGGGATATTCCGCCGTGCCAGGGAGTTTGTTATTTGTTCGGGAATGTTTTTCGCACTACTATGTGAATGATTTTTGGGGACTGGCAGGGGATTTTATCCGGTGAGGGGAAGAAAAAGATAAAACACAGCGGGCACGTAGAGCACCTAGGGCACAGAGAAGAGGGAGAAACCCAGAGGGGAGAAACTGGAACTACTTTAGGTCGGAGATTTTCTTGTCGAGGTGGGCGAGGGCGGCTTCGAGAGATTTGCGGTGCTGGGGGTGGGTGGCGTGTTCGAGGTCGTTTACGATGCGGGTGCGGGAGAGTTGCAGGTCCTGGATCTCCTGTTCGCGCATGAGCTGTTCGGGAGTTTTCGAGCCATGGGCGGAGTGCGACTTGGGCTCTTCGACAGCAGCCACCTGCGCTTCAACGTTTTTGCTTTCCCAGCCTCGCGCCATGGCCCTAGTTTGACACAGATTGAGGTATAGAAGGGCTTTTAGAGGAAAAGAGTTCCTTGGCTGAGAGTGGATAGAGTGGGCGAAAGATCTTTCGGAATTTGCGATGCGAGCAGGCGGAGCAAGCGGCGAAATCAATTTGAGGACCATGAATTGTGTCACCAGCCGAAGATTTGATTGAAACGGGCCAGTGGTAAGTCGGAAGTTGAAAGATGAGTTGCCCGCCGTAAAATTTCGACCGCTCTTTTTCGGGTAAGAGACTAAGCGCTGGCGGCGCGGCGCTGTGGAATGACTGGAAGCGCCGGGCGTATGACGCTTTGCAAGGTGGTTTGTGCGACGCGAGCTAGATGCTCCGCAAAGACGCCGCGATAGGAGAATTCGGCGGCGCGGTCGCTCCACTGGATGCGCAAAACCCAAAAGGACTTGGGATGCTCGGCGCTGGCCGCGATTATTTCGCTGGTCGGCAACACGAGCAGCGGCCGCAAATGCGAGTCGAGAGCCCATATACGCTCCGGACCGACAAAGAGCTGGACGGCGGATGGGGGTCCGTTGCCCGGCTGGTAGGAGCCGCCATTGACGACGATGAACGCGCCGAGTTCGCGAGCTTTTTCGTCCACGTTGGTGCTGGGTTTGGCTGGCGGCAGAAGAATGGCGGTGAGGAAGAGCGCCAGGCCGCCCAGAGCGAGAAAATAGATATTCCAGAGGCCGAGCGGCAAAACGACAAGGGCCGCACCGACGAGTCCCAGGATAACGCGAAAGGCGAGCCAGGACTGCTCGTTGCGGCGAAGATCCAGCACGCGCGGCACGAGCAGGACGATGGCAAAGAGAGCGCCGACGGCGAAGTTGCGAAGCCTGGCGCCGAATTTTTCTTGGTGCTCCGCGGGTGGGTTTGCGGGGGTGCTCATACGTTTGAATTTACCTTCTACAACAATCCTTAGGGGTTGATCCCTCAATTTCTCGCATGTGCGAAAAGGCGCGCAGCACGTGCGGGATGGTAATCGAGCCGCCGACGATCAACGTGACGTTGATCGCGTCGATCACTTCCTTACGGTTCCAGCTTTCCTCGCCACAACGGACCAGATTATAGATGATGCCGCCGTCGCAGCGAAGCACGGCGGAAGCGATCTGGCCGAGCAATCCCTTCGTTGTTGTTCCAAGTGGGCCGGGCCAGGGGACACGGTGACCCGGCGCCTATTATGAACCAACTCGATGCGCGACGCTCGGGACTATTCGTGCAAGGCGGCAAGCGATTTTTGGCAAGCTTCCTGGCGCCGGGTTGTAGGCGCGCATGAAGCCAACCCGTCTCGTCTTCAAAAAATCATGCAGAGACTGAGACAGGAGGGTCTCTTAAGGGCGTTCCAAAAAATCGCTAGCTTCCGCGCCGATGCTGCGACTGCGAATGCGAAACCAGATGGTGATGAGAACGACGGAAACGACAAAGATGAGCGTGGAAATGGCGTTGATTTCCGGAGTGATGCCGCGGCGAAGGCGGCCCCATATTTCGAGGGGCAGCGTATTGTCGCGGCCGATCAGGAAAAAGGTGACGGCGATCTCGTCCATGGAGAGAGTGAAGATGAGCAGTCCGGCGGCGATGAGAGAGAGCTTTAGGTTGGGGAGCGTGATGCGAAGAAAAGTCTGAAAAGGAGTTGCGCCGAGATCGAGGGAGGCTTCTTCTTGGGCGCGATCGAGTTTTTGGAGCCCGGCGAAAAGCTCGGTGGTGGCGACGGAGATGAGGGCCGTGCCGTGGCCGAGAAAGACGGTGATCAGGCTGAGTTGCGCGCCGACGAAGACGACGAACATCAAGAGCGAAAGACCGGTGATGATGCCGGGAAGGATCAAAGGAAGAAGAACGAGGCGGCGGAAGAGGGCCTTGCCGGGAAAAGCGGCGCGATCGAGAGCGAGAGCGGCGAGGAGCCCGAGGGTTAGAGAAAGAGCGACGCTGCAGGCGGCGACGATGAGGCTGTTCAAGACCGCGTCCCAGATTTGGCCATCGGCGAAGAGTTGGGCGTACCAGTCAAGAGTGAAATGGCGTGGAGGGAAGCCGCCGACGCCATCCTTGTTGAAGGAGTAGAGGATGAGGACGACGATCGGCAAATAGATGAACGCGAAAACGAGGACTGCGTAGACCGTGAGGAGCGGCGCACGGCGAAATGAGTTGGTGGCACTCATTTGAAGGACCAGCGTTTTTCGAGGTGCTCCGTAAGGAAGAGAAGGGATATGGTGATGAGCAGAATGCAAGCGGAGATGGACGCGCCAAGTGGCCAATCGTAGGCGGCGCCGAAGAGGCTCTGGACGATGTTGGCGATCATGGTGCCAGAGGCTCCGCCGACGAGCAGAGGAGCGAGGAAATCGCCGAGGGAGAGGACGAAAGCAAACGTGGCGCCAGCGAGAAGGCCGGGCATGGAAAGAGGGAGGATGACTCGCAGGAAAGTCTTTGCGGGGCTTGCGCCCAGATCTTCCGAGGCTTCGACGAGCGGGCGAGGGATGTGTTCGAGGGCGGCATAGATGGGGAGAAAGACGAAAGGCGTATAGATGTGGGTAAGGACGAGCACGACGGCGAAGGGGCTGTAAAGAAGGAAGCCGACAGGTTCGTGCGTGATGTGGAAATACTGGAGGAAGCTGTTGAGTACGCCGTCGCTGCCAAGGATGGTTTTCCACGCGTAGCCGCGAACGAGATAGCTGACCCAGAGGGGAACGATGACGAGTTGATAGAGCAATTCCTTGCGCGCGCCTGCGTGGAAGGACAAATAGTAAGCAAGCGGATAGCCGAGCAGGAGCGAGAAGAGCGTGACGGAGGCGGCGATCCGCATGGTGCGGAAAAGAACTTGGGCGTAGACGGGGTTAGTGAAGAGAGCTTTGTAGTTGTCGAGGTTCCATTGATGGACGACAAAGCCATCGCGGACGGCCCAAAAACTGTGGGCGAACATGAGGGCGTAAGGGAGCAAAAGGAATAGACCCACCCAAAGGAGCGGCGGGAGGGAGACGAGCGTTTTGTAAGTGCGCGAGTACATTTCCTCCGTCAGTTATCACTAATCCGTTTTTAGTCAGACCCCAATGATCAAATTCCGTGCCGGTCGCGCCTCAGCAGTGCGAGGTTGCTGCGACTACCACTTATGGCGAAGCTAAGAGTCATGAACGAGAACCGCGTCAACGGGAGAAAAAGAGAATTCGTGTTCGCCGGTGAGCGGGTGGCTCGCGGGGATGCGCGCTCGGAGCGACTGGCCATTGCCGCAGTCGATTTCAAGAATTTCGCTTGCGCCACCGTATATCTGCTGGCGGACGACGCCGCGGAACCTCGCGCGGCTTGCGGATGGATGCGAATTCAGTTCGTGCAAAATGGCTTCGGGGCGGAGTGAGAAAAGGTTCGGTCCATCGGGGGCGCCGGAGGGCCACTCGAGCGCGCCACACTTCGCGCGGCCGTCGCGAACGTCGGCGCGGAGAAGATTGGTCTGGCCGATGAATTGAGCGGTGTATGCGGTTGCGGGACGGGCATAGATTTCGCGCGGGCTGGCAATCTGTTCGAGGGACCCGTCGCGGAGGAGAGCAACGCGATCGGAGAGCGCCATGGCTTCTTCCTGATCGTGGGTGACGAAGAGAAAAGTGACGCCGATCTCGCGCTGCAGCGATTTGAGCTCGCTCTGCATTTGTTTGCGAAGATTGGCGTCGAGCGCGGACAGAGGTTCATCAAGAAGGAGAAGTTCAGGGCGATTGACGAGTGCGCGCGCGAGGGCCACGCGCTGCTGCTGGCCGCCGCTGAGCTTGGTGGGGCGGGCATCGAAGTATTCGGTCATCTTCACCATGGCCAGGGCTTCATTGACGCGGCCGGCGATTTCATTTTTCGGAGTGTTCGTAACGCGGAGACCGTAGGCAACGTTATCCATCACACTGAGATGGGGGAAAAGTGCATAGTGCTGGAACACAGTGTTTACGCGCCGTTTGTACGGAGGGAGAGTGTCCAAGCGCTTGCCGCTCATCCAGATTTCACCGGAGGAGGGCTGTTCGAATCCAGCGACGATGCGCAGCAGCGTGGTTTTGCCAGAGCCACTTTCACCGAGCAGAGTGAGGAATTCGCCGGAAATGATGTCCAGTGAAAGGCTCTTGAGGACTTCGCGAGCGCCGAAGCGCTTGGCCACCTGGCGCACTTCCAGAAGAGCGCGCGAGGCGGAGGGAGAAGGCGCGGGATTAGCTGCGGCGGAGTTCACTGCGCGGCTTTCACCTCGTTCCAGATTTCGTTGTACTTGGCGCGGCGAGGGACGTCTTGCCAAAAGTAGATGCGTTGCATGTAGGCGTCGGGGTCGTCGAGATGGAGGGCCTTCCTTTCTTCCGCAGACATGTAAGCGGCAGCGACGAGATTAGCCGGAACATAACCGGTGACATCCGTGATTTTTTTTTGCGTTTGCGCTTCGATCAGATATTCGAGAAATTCCTGAGCGAGCTCTTTGTGGGGGCTGGCGGCGGTGACCATCATGTGATCGATCCAGCCGGTAGTGTTTTCCTTGGGAATGACTTCTCCGATGGGGAAATTGAGTTTGCGAAGCTGATTGGTCATCAACGGCCAGCCCATGGCGGCTACAATTTCGTGGTTTTGAAAAAGGTTGGTCAAATCGCCGCCTGCCGACCATATTTTTCGGACGTTTGGCTTGAGTTCAATTAGTTTTTTCTTCACATTTTCAAGTTGATCGTCAGTGAGATTGTAGAGCTGGGCGGGATCGGGCTTGTCGTAGCCCAGAACTTGCGCGGCCATGTAGACGGTGGATAAATCGTCCCAGACGGAGATTTTCTGTTTGAGTTTGGGATCCCAGAGGGCTGACCAGGAATCGGGCGGCTGGGGAAAAGCCGTGGTGTCGTACAGAAGCGGGTTCGGACCCCACATGAAAGGGACGCCGAAGACTTGCCCGTTGGCTTTCACGAGCGGCAAATTCCTTAGTCTTGGAGAAATTTGGGAGTAGGAGGGGATCTTTGAGAGATCGAGAGGGGCGGCGAGATTGGAGCGGGTGATCATGGCAGCGACGTCGCTTGAGGGAGAGATGACGTCGTAGTTGGATGCGCTGCCGCCGCGAAGTTTAGCGACCAGTTCGTCGCTCGAGCCCATGTACGAAGCGACGATTTTGCAATGATGGCCCTCTTCGAATGCGCGGATAAAAGTTGGCTCGGCGTAACCTTGCCAAACGAGCAAGCTGAGCGTGTCTTCCTTTTTCTTGCAGGAACCGAGCGCGAGTGCAAGGAAAAAGAAAACCGAGATGATCGCGAATTTTCTCATCGATTTGTATCTCCAGTTTTCCAAGAACTGCCAATCTAAGAGTATTCCGTGTGCTGAAAACGGCCCAGCTGTTGCGGGTCAGCGAAATCAGAACGTTGGTGGCGTGTTGATCCAGAGCAGCCATGCTTCTACGCGCCCGGGATTTTTCCATCGATGAGGCGTTGAGCTGTCGAAGTAAAGGCTGTCACCATGCTTGAGACGGTAGTGCTCTTCGCCGTTCAGCCAGATTTCAAATTCGCCGCGAAGAACGTGCAGAAATTCTTCGCCTTCATGTGTGTAAGATTCGCCGCTGCCTCCGCCGGGCTTGACGCGAAATAGATGCGGCTCCATGGCGGTGCGGCCCCAGGCCAGAAGCTCCATGCGGACACCAGGAGTGGTTTCGAGAATTTTTCGTTGAGCGGGGCGAACGAGACGGGGATTTTCTTCCGCGGCTTCAAACAGGGAAAGGATATTGGTGCGATAGAAGCGCGCGATGCGGCGAAGAGTCGCGACGGAAGAACGCATCTGGCCGCGCTCGAGAGCGCTGAGAAAACCGACGGAGACGCCGGTTGCTCGCGCGACTTGCGCGAGAGAAAGACCTCGGCGGCTTCGCAAACGGCGGAAGCGCTGGCCGGGCGACACGCCATTTTCCGCGGGTGCAGCGACTACGCCTTGTTTCTTGAGGACGTGGATAATCGCGGCAGGATTCAATCCTCGGGCGCGCCGGAGAAAAATCGCGCGCTGCAGCAAGCGCACATCGGATTCGGAATAGATGCGGTAGCGGCTCTTCGTGCGTTGCGGCGCGACCAGGCCAAGCGCTTCCCAGGAGCGCAAAGCGGAAGAGGAAATGCCCACGCGGCGGGCCACTTCGCTGATGCGAAGAGGCCGCCGAAGCCCCTGCTTTTCCGATTCGTTGGAAAAATTCTTTCTGCTTGACACTGGTCCAGGCTTTCTCTAAGTTTGCTGGATTATAGTAAGGTTTGCCGGGCACAGCAACCTCGAAGAATCGATGCGGAAAACAATTGTGGCGGGGCAAGGGGTGAGTTCATGAAGGTAGAATGGTATTTCTGTAAGCTGCGCTATTCGTTCGTTGTGACCGTTATTTGTGTTTCGGTACTTCTACTCGCAGTTATGTTTGCATCGCCGGGGGCCCGAGCGCAGAGCACGGGCGGCCGCATTCGCGGGACGGTGACGGATTCTAGCGGGGCGTCGGTGGCGGTTGCCAAGGTCACAATCGTAAATGAAGCGACCAACGTTTCACGCGACACGCAAAGCGGCCCGAACGGCGAATTCATATTTCTTGAGGTTCCCGTTGGCACATACCAGATCGAGGCAGCCCAGCAGGGGTTCAAGAAATATAGCCGTAAGGGTCTTGTGCTGGAATTGAGCGCAGTCCTTGGAGTCGATATCGTTCTGCAGGTTGGCGGGGCAACCGAAACCGTAGAGGTGACTGGCGCGCCGCCGGTCATCGACACCACCACGACCCAACTGGGCGCGGTCATGACGGAGAAGTCTGTTCGTGAACTTCCTCTCAACGCCCGAAACACTTACCAACTGCTTCAGTTGCAGCCCGGTGTGCAATCTCAGCTGGGTGCTGATCTATTTTATGGAAGCAGCAATCCTGGGGTTGTCTCCGTGAATGGCGGGCGCGGGCGTTCGAACAACTACATGGTAAACGGCGGGGACGGCAACGACATTTTTGTGAATGGGCCGGCGATTCAGCCTTCACCGGATGCAATCGACGAGTTTCGAGTTTTGACCAATACCTTCGACGCCGAATATGGGCGAAACTCCGGGTCAGTTGTCAACGTTGTGACCAAGTCCGGCACGAATCAGGTTCACGGCGATGTTTACGAGTTTTTTCGCAACAAAGTTTTGAACACAAAAGGTTTTTTTGACTCCGCGGTTCCGGACTATAAGCAAAACCAGTTCGGCGCAACGTTGGGAGGACCTATCAAGAAGGACCGGACTTTTATTTTCGGCTCTTATGAGGGTAATCGCCTGGCTCAGGGAATATCGTCGGGGAACGTTTTTTTGCCCACCGCTGCCGAGGCGGGTGGAAATTTCGGTGGCCAAACTTTCACAGGCACTCTCTCGGACCAGAATTTCGCAGATCTTCTCAATAGCCGTCCAGGTTGTACAGCCGCAGTTGCGGCAGCGGGAGGTTCTGCTATTCAGCCGAACACTCCGTTTACTAGCATTTTCCCGAACTCTATTGTTCCGACAGCATGTTTCGATCCCACAGCGCTTGCTCTATATAACAAATATGTACAACCTCTGGGAACGGGCACGGTGAATTTTGCCCCGGATCAGAGAGACCGTGAAGATCAATTCACAGTGCGGTTCGATCATTCGATCACGAGCACGCAACGATTCAGTGCGTATTATTATTTTGACGATGACCACCGGACCGACCCGTTCTCGAACTTTCAGGCCGCTGGTGCGAACCTTCCGGGATTCGGCGCGCTATTCAAGACACGCGTTCAACAGTGGAATATCAGCCACACTTGGACGCTCGGGTCTTCGGCCGTCAACGAGTTTCGGTTCAACTACTTTCGTGAGGGTCAAGGCAGCCTGAACCATCCCGTGAGCACTTTGAACAGCGTCCACGATGCCTGTGGAGCGACGATCCCGGCGGCGAATTGTTTTTCTGACCCGAACAATCCGTCATCAGGTATTACTGCGAACATTCCCGGGCGTATGGGCGTGCCCTTCATCACCGCCAGCGGCGGCTTTGTCATCGGCAACAATTTCGAAGGGGAATTGCCCCAAATTGGCAATACTTTTCAGTGGTCCGACAATTACAGCAAAGTGTATCGAACCCATAGTCTGAAATTTGGTGTCGACGTAAGGCGCCAAAGGTTCGATCAATTTCTCTATTTCAATATTAATGGAGATTTCAATTTTCAGACCAACTCCAATCTATGCAATCCAATCAACAATCCGATGAGTCCCACGTCGAATTGCGTAGCCCCTTCCACGAACGATGTGGGATCCACAGACCCGTATCCGAACTACTTTCTGGGTGCTCCCTCCAGTTATAGCCAGGGCGCGGCGCAGGCGGAGAACATCCGGAATAGCGCACTTTATCTTTACGCGCAGGATAGCTGGAAGTTAAAGCCCAATGTGACACTGAATTATGGCTTGCGCTGGGAACTGAATACCCCCTACTACGACACCGGAAACCGTATCCAGACCTTTCGGCCCGGCCAGAATACGACTCAATATCCGTGCTGGTTGTCTGCGACTAGCGCGACGGCGTTGGGTGTTTCGCCGGGAGACTGCGGTCCAAACAGCGCAAACAACGCCTATTTCCCGACGGGCTTAGTGTTCCCGGGTGACAAAGGAGTGCCTAACGGATTGACTTCCGCATACTACAAATCCTTTGCGCCCCGGATTGGGTTGGCATGGAGTCCAGGAGCGAAAGAAGGGTGGCTCGCGAAATTGACAGGTGGTCCCGGAAAATCGACCATTCGCGCAGGGTACGGGATTTTTTACAATCCAATCGAGCAGCTGGTGCTTGAACAGTTCAGTGCGGAGCCGCCCTTCGGTGTTAGCGCTTTTGCTTCCAACCCACTTTTTAACACGCCATTTCTTCTACAGAATGGTTCACAGCTACCCAACAATGCGACAGGGATAATCAATCAAACGCCCAATACACCATGTTTCGATCCAACGGGTCCAAAGGGTTGCGTGGACTGGTCGGCTTTTCGGTCGCTTCTTCTATTTGGCGAGTTTCAACCGCATTTGCGAGCGCAGTACGCGGACCAGTACAACTTAACGATCGAGCGTCAGTTGGGCGCGGATATGCTCTTGCGCATAGCGTACGTTGGAACTCAGGGACATCGACTACTTGCGTCCCATGACCTCAACTACGGTCACGCAGAAACCTGCCTGGGCCTCCAAAATATCGCCAACGCAAATCCAAACTGGGTATTAAGTGCACCGCCGGCCGCGGGAGGGACGCCCGTCTCGGGGGGGTGTGGAACGTTTGGATCCGACTCCGAATACTTTATTCCCGCAAACGCCGTAATTCCGGCCGGTGGTTTGACCCTGCCGTACGGCCCGAACGGTCCCACCACAATCCCGGCTGGAACAACGGTGAGCAGCGTTGCTCCGAACGGGATCACCTTGGTTGGGCTCCGTCGCTATTCCTCGCCCAATTGCAATCCCCTCAGCGGGACGGGCTGCCCAGCGGATGGAGTGCCAGTGTTCAGCAATATTTTTGCTGAAGACACTATGGCCAATTCGAGCTACAACGCTCTCCAGGTATCGCTGGAAAAGAACTACTCGCACGGATTGCTCTTCCAGGCGTCCTATACTTTTAGCAAGGCGATTGATCAGGGCGCTTCGTTCGAAAATGAGCTGAATCCCATCGACTTCGGGGCAACGCGCGGATTGTCGTTGTTGGACGCGAAGAATCGCTTTGTTTTCAGCCCAGTTTGGGAACTTCCGATTCCCAAGCATGACGGATTCACTGGCAAGGCAATCAACGGATGGGGAGTTTCGGCAATCATCACTTATCAGAGCGGATTCCCAATTCGCGTGCAAGATCAGAATGACACGGAACTCGAGAGCAGCCTATTTTTTGAAGGTGCGAACACGCCACAGGTGACCGGCAAAGTTCAATTCCTGAATCCTAAGACCAGTGGGGGCTTCTGGTTTAATACAGGCAACTTTACAGACCCAGCCGCGGGAGCATTCGGCAATACGCCACATTCGCTCTGTTGCGGACCCGCGATCAGCAATACGGACGTCGTTCTTTCTAAGAAAACTGGTTTTGGGGAGAGATTGAATACGGAGTTCCGCGCGGAGTTCTATAACGCTTGGAACCACACTCAATTTCAAAATCCCGATGGAAACTTCAGCAGCTCTACATTTGGCCAGGTACTTAAGGCGCGTGCACCACGTGTAATGCAATTTGGTCTGAAGTTTCTTTTCTAGCGAGCGCGCGAAGACCAAGGGGTTTCATCAGGGCGCGGCCTGCGAGGGTCGCGCCTTCGCACTCTCGGCGGTATAGTGGTTGCACTCAGACTGACAGCAGGGAACAGACCTGCGAACATGGAGTTTTGAAATGCACGACGCACTGCAAAAAGAGATAGCCACCTACGAGAAGCGCACGCCGAAATCCGCCGCCGCGCACAAGAGGGCCCTCGAGCGCATTCCGCTGGGAGTGGCAAGCAACTATCGCCACTACGAGCCCTATCCGATTTTTGTAAAAGACGGGAAGAGAAGCATCATCCACGACGTGGACGGCAACGAATATATCGACCACAACCTCTGTTTCGGCGCGCTGATGGCCGGGCACTGCCATCCAGCTGTAGTGAAGGCAGTGGAGCAGAAACTGCACGAAGGAACCACTTTCGGAATGCCTCACGAGCAAGAATGGGAACTCGCGGAAGAGATATGCAAGCGCTATCCAGTGGAAATGGTGCGCTTCGGATCGAGCGGCACGGAAGTCACGATGCACGCTTGCCGTATTGCGCGCGCAGCCACAGGCCACGACAAGATTCTGAAATTCGAAGGCTCGTACCACGGGTTGCACGACACGGCTTTGGTGAGTGTGAAGCCCAAGGCTGAGGAATACGGCGATCCGGATGCCCCTACTTCCGTGCCGGGTGGCGGCGGCATACCGAAGTCGGCGTTGGCGAATGTCGTCGTCGCGAGCTTCAACAATTTGAAGAGCGTTGAGAATCGCTTCAAGCAATATCCCGGAGAAATCGCCGCGATCATTCTCGAGCCCATTTTGATGAACGTGGGCCTGTGCATTCCGCAGCCCGGATTTCTGCAAGGACTGCGGGACATCTGCACAAAGAATGGCGCGCTGCTGATTTTTGACGAAGTGAAAACCGGTGCAAAGCTGGCTTGGGGCGGGGCGAGCGAATACTTTGGTGTGAAACCGGATATGATCTGCCTGGCAAAGTCCATTGGCGGAGGCTTGCCGCTAGGTGCTTTTGGCGCGAGCCGCACGGTGATGAATTTGATCTCCGATCACAAAGTGTTCCATGGCGGAACGTACAACACGAATCGCGTCGCCATGGCCGCCGGCCTTGCGACGTTTCGCGAAGTTCTCACGCGTGAGAATTATACACACGTGGGCAAGCTGAGCAAGACGCTCACGGAAGGCTATCGTGCGATTGTCAAGAGAGTGGGCTTGCAAGCGTACGTCGCGAGCGCGGGCGTTAATGGTGCGTTGATGCTTTATCCGCAGGAAATCCGCAACTATCGCGACTGGACTGCCATCGACGTGGATCTCTGGCGTCACTACTGGTTCGCAATGGTGAATCGCGGCGTGCTCGCTCAGCCGTATTGGTGGGACGAGCAATGGACGATTTCCGTGCAACACACGGACGCGGATATTGATAAGCATCTGGCCGTGTTTGAAGAAGTTGCACCAGGCCTCGCTCATGCGCAGCAAGAACGCGGAGTCGCGTTTGTTGGTGCGGCTGGACATTAGTTAGCGCGCGGGCAGCCGCGGGACTAGCGCGCGATAATTCGCCGGGGATCGCACTTGGAGAACGAGGTCACCATGCAGCCCGCTGCGCTTGAAGCGCAAGAAGCGCCGCAGTTGCGAAGAGTTCTGGGCCGGTGGGACCTCGTGCTGCTTTTTGTGGTTGCGGTTTTCAATTTGAACGTTGTTCCATCGATTGCGGCAAATGGCGGAGTCACGGTTTGGCTGTGGCTGATCTCGCTTCTTCTATTTTTCTGGCCCCAAGGAATCGCGGTCATCGAACTCGCGCACCGTTATCCCGGCGAAGGAGGTGTTTATTTGTGGGCCAAGGAAGTCTTTGGCGACTTCCATGGATTTCTCTCAGGCTGGTGCTATTGGACCAACAACATGATGTATGTCCCGACAG
>Ga0210407_10001448_pt1 | contig 22279 bp, 18 predicted proteins | sample IncBWC27MmetaG_FD_150860 | JGI IMG/M metagenome (GOLD analysis project Ga0210407, IMG submission 150860) | Forest soil microbial communities from Barre Woods Harvard Forest LTER site, Petersham, Massachusetts, United States - Inc-BW-C-27-M | ecosystem: Environmental > Terrestrial > Soil >... | reverse complement strand
CGACCGACCGCAGCGAGGTGCGCCCGTGGCGGAGCTGAATCAAAAAACTTCGCCACGGGTCGTTCTGCGCAGCGCTCCTAGCTCGTGCGCAGGACTTTCAGCCAGTGCAGTGTCAGCGGAGGTTTGGGCTCCAGCGCTTCCAATTGAATTTCGGTTTCGCGGCCTCGGCTGCGCTCCTGCCAGCGATAGACACCGGGCTCGGTTTCTTCACGCACGTGGCCGGTGGCGGGGCGCAGGAATTCGCGCGCGTCTTCGAAGGATACTTTTTCGCGTGCGGCCGGACGCGTGAGCGCTTCCACTGCGTAACTGCGCAGCAGTTTCGACCAGTAGGCGTCGAAAAGTTGCGAGGATGCGAAGATATCGCTCCACGCGACTTCGCCGCCGAAGGCGACAATGACGCCGACGATGTGCTCGCCTTTTAGGCCGGACGTGGCGCGCCTAAAACGCTTTTCGATTTCCTGCGCAAGATTTTCGACCGAAGGCCCGACCTCCGCCGATTGATAAATGTTGCGATAGCCCTCGGTGGGCGCGGCGGAAGTCACCACGGTGGAAAGCTGCTGCGAGGAAATCTGTGGCGCCGTTACTTCGACGCTGGTGGACGCACTCGCCTGTGCGCGAGCTGCCGCGGTATCGCCGCGGACTGCGGCCCAGACTTTGCTTTGGTCCTGATCAACAGCGGCTTGTTCGCGCACGCTGGGATGAACCATGGTTTTCGCGGCGACAAAAACGTCGCTGCCTCCGGTCCAGCGGCTGTGCTCGACGCAAAACACGTCGAGCGGCAGCGGCTTCGCGCCGACTGGAATGATGCGGTCCTTGCCGATGATGCGATCCTGTTTTCCGCCAGAAACCACTTCGCCGGCGAGCAGCAGTAACGGCTTTTTGCCGCGGTTCACTAGGACGAGTTGGTTAACCTGCGGGCCGCTGGAAATTGCCGGACCTGACCCGACGTTGCCGTTTCGCGAGCGGCGCATGTAGTCGCCCTGCTCGGCGACGATTGCTTCGCCGGAAGCGAGAGCTGTGTCGAGGGTCTCGAAATCAGCCGTGTACGCCTCTTGCGGTGACAGCACGGGGAAGACTGTTAGCGTTTCGTAGGTGATCGGTTCGCCGATGCGCCAACCGGAAGCTGAGTCAGGCCCGGATGCGAGTTCAGGTTCGGCCAGGACGCGCGGCGTGGTGTTGAAAGTCCAGAGGATCACGGCGGTCAGAGCCGCGAGAATTACCAAACTGGGAATCCGGATGAGTTTCTGGCTGGGATGCATGGCGTTCTCCTTCGTGGCTTGCGCGAGTGACGATTCGTGCGCGAGCCTTCACAGTAAGAACGGGCGTGGAATGATTCCTTGCAGGGTTTCTGAACTGACGCTACACCTGGAGCCGGTGCTGGCAATGCGTATTCTTACAGGTGCGTTTGCCGAATTTGGCCAGTTGCGAGGAAAACTACAGATGTTCGCGGTCTTTGAGTTCCTTTTCGCGTTTCTTGCGTTCTTGTTCTTCGGTGCGTTCCCATTCGAGCAGCTCTTCTTCAGACATTTGGTAATCATCGCGGGAGGCGAACATGGAACTGCGGCGACCGCGCTGGGCGGAGCGCAGGCCCCGGCGCTTGCGGTTGGTCGCGGAGAAGTCGCTCATGCTGCGGATGGGTTCGGCCAGTGCGCCTGCTTCCACAAGAAGTTCACCTACTTTTTCCAGGAATTCATGCAGATGGTAAGGCTTGAGGAGATAGGGAAGGCCCTCTTTTTCGAGGATGGGCTGGGCTGCGCGAGCCGCCAGCAAAGGCACGAGGAATAGAACTCGTATGCCTTTTGGGCGGGCGGCATCCACTTCGGCACCTTCGAGGGCGTCGGCATCCCCCTGCGCGAGATCTTTGAGGATGTTGAAGAGCGGGCCGCGGACGTCGGTCATTGCGACGTTGACGATCACCAAGCTCCACTCGCCGCTGGCAAGCTCGAGCATCGCCGCCGAGGCGAGCGGAACGATACGCACGCGCCAACCCTCTGAATCGAGGACGTTTTTCAGCGCGCGCTGACTGACGATATCGTCGTCTATGATTAGTATGCCGACTTCTGCCAATACAGTTCCTACCGGGAGTCAGGTTTATCTTCACGAGTATATCGGCAGGGAATGGCGGGGACATCTGGCCGAAAGCCGGGTTTCCAGGGTGAAGCCTGCCCGGACGTACAGGCGAAAAGAAAGCGAAGAATAGTGCTTGACAAAGCGAACAAAAGGCGAATATATTGTCTGCCGTGCGGCGAGGCAATCAATGGCCACTTTTCCCATTCTTCGTGCGACACCAGCGACGCTCCAACGTCCTCGGAAGCGTGCGAAGCAGACCAGTCTCACCCTATTCCCCACAGCCGCTCGCCACGGCACCTGTGAGTCACCGTGCGAGGCTTCCGCGCCCCCTCTGGCACCAAGCCAGAGAACGAAGCCCGCTACGGAACTGGTCGGCATTGCACGCCTCGCCGCTTCCTCCCCCTGCGCGGATGCCAAGCGCGGGACGGAGTACTTTCTTCTACCTGTTCGGTCGATACTGAATCACTGCGATTCGGAACGTGTGCCCTTTCGCTGGACGGTGAACCCTTATCGCGGTTGTGAATTTGGGTGCCACTACTGTTATGCGCGTTATACCCACGAATATATGGAGCTGGACGGCAACGAGTTTGAGTCGAAGATTTATGTGAAGCAGGATGCCGGGCCGCTGGCCGGGCGCGATTTGGCGAACGAGAAAATCTGGGGCGAGCACATCGCGATTGGAACTGCTACTGATCCTTATCAGCCTGCCGAGCGCGAGTTCGGCGCGACGCGGGCGATTCTGGAGCAGATGGCGGAGCGCGAAGGGCTGAACGTTTCGATTACCACGAAGTCGAACCAGGTGATGCGTGATATTGATCTGCTGAAGCGCATTGCGCAACGTTCGACGCTTTCTGTGAACTTGAGCATTACGACGTTGCGCACGCGCCTGGCACGACTGCTGGAACCGCGTGCGCCGCGGCCGGATTTGCGGCTGGAGGCTGTTCGCGCGTTGCGCGAGGCTGGAATTGCTGCGGGTGTATTGGCGATGCCGATCGTGCCGGGGATTACGGATCGCGCGGAGGATCTGGATGCTTTGGCGCGCGGGGCTCGCGATGCTCAGGCTCAGTGGTTCGCGGGGAATGTGCTGTTTCTGATGCCGGCGTCGCTCAAGCATTTTCTGCCTTTCCTGGATGCGAAATTTCCGAAGCTTTCGCGGCAGTATCGCGCCTGGTATGGGCGGCACGGGAACGCGCCGGATGGTTATCGCAAGGAAATCACGGCGCGGGTGGAGAATTTGCGGCAGAAATATGCTTTAGGCTCGCGTCCAGACCGCGGCGCAAACCGATCGTGGAGATCGCCGCAAATGCAGCTGGGACTGAATCAGGGAGGAGAACCATGCCCCGCATAAGATCGGCAAGGCCGGCGAACCGGAGACGCAGGACGTCCGCTTCGATGCCGACGGCGGCTGTGGCCGCGCCTGTCGCTCCGGTCGAACTTAGGCCGGTGCACGGCATGAAGTTGAAGCATGTTTCCACGATTACGATGGTGGTGGCATTCCTATGCTTGTTTGCGTATCTTGCGGGGCGCGTGGATGTGTCGGCCGCGACATCAACACCGGGACTTGCGCAGAGCGCTGCGAAGGAGCACACGATGTTCTTGGGATTGCGCACGGCGAAATACGAAGTGCAGGACATGGCCGAGGCCAAACAGTGGTACAGCAGAGCACTGGGCATGGAGCCTTATTTTGATCAGCCCGCGTTTTACGTGGGATACAACGTCGGAGGATATGACCTGGGTCTGGTGCCGGCACCGAAAGCGGAAACGAAACGAGCTGCTGCCGGCGTTGCGTACTGGGGTGTTGAGGACGCACGCGCGGCTTACAAACGGTTGATTGAGCTGGGCGCGACGCCGGTTGAAGACGTGCAGGATGTGGGCGGCGGAATGCTGGTTGGCGAAGTGCGCGATCCGTTCGGGAATATTTTGGGCATTATCTACAATCCGCAATTTAAGCCGGGCGAAACTAAGTAACGCGGCCGGGGCTTCGGCGGCTCGTGCGGTTCGCGAAGCGCGCTAATTTTGCAGCGCGCTGCGGGATCAATGTGAAATGGAGGTGTCGCCAGTGACGAGGCCACAATGTAGGATTGCGCGTTATGCTCGTTAACGACACTGAAAAAGGTGGAGGTAATGGCTGTGGCTGCGCGGGCAAGCCGTTGCTTCATTTGCTGCGCTCGCCGGGAAGTAGTTCGGTAAGGACGATTACCGGTGCGGTTCGCGAGAAAAGTGTGCCACGCGAATGCACGAGTGATTGTTTTGGCGAATGCGCTGAATTTGCCCACGAAGTCGGTGCGAGTTTGGGGCATTTTTCATCTTTACGAAATCTTTATACTATCCTTACATATTCTTGATGCCCGCTCTGCGACTATCTCCCACCTTACGGATTCTTTCCATACGAAATATGAAATGGGCAGCTACGATCGAGGAGATGCCTACACCGATGGCGATCACGACACTCGAAACGCATGCGCTAGCGGCCTGCGAATGACTTCTCACCGGCCTACAAGGCGAGTGTGCATGCGCGGCCGCGCCTTAGCAGTTTTTCTTGCCGCCGGCACTTTATTGGCGGGCGGCGCGAGTGCGCAGAGTGGCCGCGACCAAAATCTGGCCATGTGCAAGGGCGATGATGTGGGGCGTAAAATGTTCGGCTGCACCGCGTTGATCGAATCGGGGCATGAGACGCCCGAAACTCTCGCCATCGTTTTTCTGAATCGCGGCAATGCGCTCGCCGAAAACGGCCAATTTGACACCGCCATACAGGACTACGACCAGGCGATCAAAGATAATCCGCAGAGCGCCGAGGCTTTCTGGCGTCGCGGGTTCGCGTTGGAACAGAAAGGGGAAATCGATCAGGCCATCGCAGATTACGACAATGCGCTGAAGCTCGACCCGAATAACGCAAACGCGTTCGCGAATCGCGGACACGCCCACAGCCACAAAAAAGAATTCGATCCCGCCATCGAGGATTTGACGCAAGCGATCAAGCTCAATGCCAATGACGCACGGACCTACGGATTGCGGGCAAACGCCTACAGAGAAAAAGCGCAATACGACCTTGCCATCCAGGACTGCGAGCAGGCCATCAAGCTCGATCCCGACGACGCGTATGCGTACTACGTCCGCGGATTGGCCAAGCAGAAGCGAGGCGATAAATCAGGCGCCAAGGCTGATATCGCCAAAGCCAAGCAGCTCGACCCCAAAGTGGATCAGGAGTAGGCCGCGCGAGCAGTTCGAATTCACTCCGCACAAAATTAAATCAGTTCAGGTGGCAAGCGGAATCATTCGGTTCTGCAATTTAGCCGCTGCTTTCAAGATTTCGTTCAGATGAAGACCCTCGGTGTGCGGGAAAGCCCGTCCAGAGTGTGATGAAATTCGCTAGGCGGTGACGCCGTGCAGGGCTTGATGCTTTTCGAGGGCTTCGACATTTTGCAGGATGGATTCGATCACGAACTCATCGCCGAATTTTGAATTGATCATGATGTTGTAGAGCGGGCGGTGGGGCCATTGCTTGCCGAAATAATGGCGGATGAAATCGGCGCGGTCGCGATCCACTTCGGCGACGAGCTGTTGCGCTTCTTTCTCGGTTTTGCCGATCGATTTGATGCGGCGGACTTTTTCTTCGTCGGAAGCGTAGATGAAAACGTGGAAAGCATCGGGGCGGTCGCGCAGGAAGTAGGGCGAGCCGCGCCCGACGATGACGCAGTTGCCGCGCGAAGCCACATCGTCGATCACCTTCTGCAGCATCTCGACCATGCAATCTGTGTCAAATACCTGGGAGCCGCCGATGCCAAGCGTTCTCTCGTAGCTGCCGCGCGCGTAGACTTTGAAGAGGCGATAGAGGAAGGGATCCACGCGCTCGTCGCAGCGCTGCGCTTCGCGGTGGTCAATATTCGCGGCGCGAGCGATTTCGGCGGTGATTTCCTCGTCCCAGAGATTCCAGCCGAGGCGTTGGGCGAGAGTTCTGGCGATGAGCGAGCCGCCGCTGCCGTATTCTCGTTCGAGGGTGATGATTCTTACGGACATTGCAAGCGCCGATGCGAGCCTACAACCCAACTCGAAACGATGCAAGTGGTCGAGGAAATGGGTTCAGGGGCTCAAGACCTTGTCATTGCTGGGTCTGACGGCGGGGCTGAAGTCCCGCCTACCGGGTCTCCTATGTACGAGACGCCGGCTAGTGTACCGTCATTGGGCCGCCGGGTTTTACTTTCTTCATGAGGAAGACGAAGGGAATCATGGCGGCGACGCAACAGCCGAGAATCCAGAAGTTGTCAATGTAAGCGAGCATGGTGGCTTGGCGGTTCAAATTGAAGGCGATCATTCCGTAGGCTTGGCGAGCTGCTTCGGCCGGGCTAGAACCACGGGTGGTCAGCAGGTGGGTGATGTTCGCAAGCGCCGTCTGGAATTGGCCGTTTCCAGAATTGAGCCGGGCGGTGAGATTGGATTGATGCACTTGCGCGCGCCGCGCGAGCATGGTGGTGACGAAAGAAATGCCGACGCTGCCGCCGATATTGCGCGCGAGGTTGATGAGTCCGGAAGCCGCATTATTTTTGCCCGGTGGGATGAAGGCATAAGCGGCGGTATTAATGGGCACGAAGAGAAAGGCGAGGCCCATGGCCTGGAATACGCGCGCGGTGGCTAAGGTGCGGAAATCGATCGCGGTGTCGAAATTGGTCATGTGAATCAGGGAAAACGAAACCATGGTGAGGCCGAATAAAAGCAGGCGGCGCGCGTCGGTGTGGCCGAGCAGATAGCCGACGAACGGCATGCATAAAATAATCGCGATTCCTCCGGGCATCAAGGCGAGGCCCGCCCTTTGCGCCGTGTAGCCTAATAATTCCTGGGCGAACTGTGGCAAGAGCACCGTGCTGGAAAGCAATGCGAAGCCGACCATGAACATCAGCATGTTGCCGATGCCGAAGGAACGGATCTTGAATAAATGTAAATCGATGATGGGATGTTCGTGGCGCCATTCCCAGATAACGACAGCGATGAGGGAGACGACGCTGATGACGGTCATTATCACGATGAAGTTTGAGCCGAACCAATCGTCGCGCTGGCCCTTGTCGAGCACGACTTGCAGGGCGCCCAGGCCGAGCGCGAGCAGGCCGAGTCCGATGTAATCAATATGGAAGCCGGTGCGTTTTTCCTTCTTCATGTAAGGGGGATCGCTGATGAGCATGTTGGTGAGCAGCAGCGAAATAATGCCGACGGGAATATTGATGAAGAAAATCCAGCGCCAGTTGAAGTTGTCAGTGATCCATCCGCCGAGCGTGGGACCGATGGCCGGGGCCAGCACCACCGCCATGCCGTAGACGGCGAAAGCCATGCCGCGTTTTCGCGGCTCGAAAGTGTCGGCGAGAATCGCTTGTTCGCTGGGTTGCAGTCCGCCGCCGCCGATGCCCTGCAGAACGCGGAAGACAATCAGCATGCTGAGATTGGGCGCAAGGCCGCAGAGAAACGAGCTGATGGTGAAGACCGCGACGCAGGACATGTAAAAACGCTTGCGGCCGATGAGTTGCGAAAACCAACCGCTCATCGGAAGGATGATGGCGTTGGAAACCAGGTAGGAAGTGAGGACCCAGGTGCTTTCGTCCTGGCCGGCGGAAAGGCTGCCGGCGATGTGCGGGAGGGCGACGTTCGCGACGCTGGTGTCGAGGACTTCCATGAACGTCGCGAGCGTGACCGTGAGCGCGATGATCCACGGATTAATGACCGGACGTGGACGCCAGGCGGAATCGAGCGGAATGGCGGCTGCGCTCAATTTATTTCACTTTGACTTTCGGTTCGACGGACATTCCCAGACGCAAGTAGTGATCGCTGTTCTGCCCCTTATCGAGAACGATTTTTACGGGGATGCGCTGAACCACTTTCACGTAATTGCCCGTGGCATTTTCCGGCGGCAGCAGGCTGGTGCGCGCGCCGCTGGAGCCGGCGATGCTGTCCACGTGGGCCTGGTAGGTGCGGCCATTGGCGTCCACTTTAATTTCCGCGTGCTGTCCGGGCCGCATGTATTTCAGCTGCGTTTCCTTGTAATTTGCGGTGACCCAGACTTCGTCGAGCGGGACGATGGCGAAAAGCTGCTGGCCTGGTTGCACGTTCATGCCGACTTCAGCGTTTTTGCTGACTACGCCGTTCACTGGAGCGATGATTTTCGTGTACTGAAGATTCAGTTGGGCCTGTTCGACCGCGGCTTGTTTTTGTTGCACGGTGGCGTCAGCGGATAGCGCGCGAGCGCGCGTGGAAGCTACTTGCCGCGGGCCGGTTTGCGCGTTGCGATAATTCGCTTCGGCTTGCGCGAGCCTGCTGCGCGCTTGGGTTACTTGCTGCTCTGCGGCAGTGGCCGACGCGTGAGCTGAAGCGACTGCTGCGGTGTTCGCTTTGGCCGCGGCGACAGCCTGATCGTACAGCTGCTGGGAAATTTCCTGCTTGTCCACGAGCTGTTTGTAGCGAATCAGGTCGTTCTGCGCTCTCACGTCGTTGGCTTGAGCCTGATCGAGCTGGGATTTTGCGGAGCTGAATTGATCCTGGGCGACGGAAATTCCGGCGCGCGCGTTGTCGACGTCTGCTTCCGTCGCCGAAATCTGGCTATCGGAATTCACGGAGGTGATGGGGACGTTGATATTCAGGGCTTGCGCGGTGGCTTGGGCATCGGCGAGTGACGCGTTGGCCTGATCCAGCGCGACTTGATAATCGCGGGGATCAATTTCGGCGAGCACGGTTCCGGCGTCCACGTACTGATTGTCGTCCACGTTCACTTTGATGACGTAACCGGTGATGCGCGCGCTGAGAGGCATCAGATGGCCGTCCACTTCGGCGTCGTCGGTGGTTTCGTACATCGAAAAATAACGATAGGTAAAGAAGCTGGCAACCAGCAGCAGGACGGCGGTGATTGCCAAATACATGGGCGCGCGCGGATGCAGTTTGAAATAACTTTCGGAGCGAGCCGGAGGCGGCGAGGCCGAATGAGTTTCCGCGGGAGGCTGCTTTTCCGCGGCGGGAGGATTTACCGGAAGATCGATTTCGGTTTTCTGCGCCATGGGTTATTTTCCTTTGAAATACTCTTTTACGCTTGCTTCCGCCAGGCCCACTGCGCGTGCCAGGGAAATTTTCGCGTAGTTATAGCTATAAAGGCTGGAAATATAACTGTCGTTCGCGGTGGCTACTTGCTCCTGGGCCTGCACTACTTCGACGGTGTCCGCGACGCCTGCCGCGAAGCGATCGCGCGACTGGTCCAGAGTCTGCTGCGCCAAGTCAATGTTGCTTTTCGCGACCTCCACCTGTTCGGCGGAAGACTGCAAATTCAGGAAGGCCGTACGCACGTCCGCGTCAATCTGTCCGCGAATATTTTCCATGCGCTGGCGAGCCTGCTCGAGCTGCGCGTCGGCTTGCAGTTCGTCGCCGTGCACTTTGCCGCCCTGAAAAATGGGAAAGTTCAGCGTGCCGCGCACATCGAAGACGCCGTGCGTGGCGAGAGTGGAATAGGTGCCGGCGACGCCGTAATCCGCGCCGAAAGAAAGTGAGGGAAAGTATTCGGCGCGAGCCGCTTTTTTCGTGTATTCCGCGGCGCGCGCTGTGGCGCTGGCGGCCATGAAATCAGAGCGCGAAGCGTAGGCGCGTTGCAGCGCTTCGTCCAGGGTCATCGCGGTGAATGGTTCGTAGGGCGATTTGTCGGTGAGCTCGTATTGCTGTCCGGCGGCGAGGCCGATTACGCGCGCCAGAGTGAGTTTCTGGATTGCAAAATCATTTTTGGACTGGATGAGCTGTTGCTGGCGCGTTTTCAATTCCACTTGAGCGCGCAGGCCGTCGATCGCTGGAGAAGTGCCGGCGTTCACTTGATCGGCCGCTTGGTTGTAAAGAGCCTGCGCTGTGTTCACTTGCGCGGAAACGGATTCGATACGCGAAGCGTCGGCGATGGCTTGCAGATAATTATAGCCGACGGCGAGCACGACCAGATCGCGCGCGTCTTTAGCGGTGTACTGCGCGGCTTTCAAGCTTTGCGTTGCGGCGTGAGTGTTATTCAGAGCGTTCAGATCGAGCAGAGATTGATTTAAGTATGCGCGTGAATCGTAGTAGCCGAAGGGCCCAATGATGGTTGGAATGTTCACGCCGGGAATCGAGTTAAATCCGAATTCCGCGAGGTCCACCTGGGAACCGTCCACGTAACTGCTGGTGGTGATATTTGGGAGCAGCGAGCTCAATTTTTTCCAGCGCGCACCTCGTGCCGAACCGACATCCTGATCCGAAAGGAGCAGTCCCAGATTGGCCTTCAAGCCGCGGTCAATCGCGCCTTGCAGAGAAATCTGGAGCACGCCCGGTTCCAATTTTCCGGGCACGCTGCCTTGGAATGAGCTTTGGGCTTGGGGAGCTGCGGGAGCGCTGTTGCTCACGCTGCCGCTCGAACTAGAGGACACCGGAGCAGGGGCGGGACCGGCGACTGCCTGTGCACGAGCGTGCACGGCCGCGAATGAGAGCAGAATTACAAGGATTAAGAATCGCAGCGGTCGAGCTATCACGGATTCCTCCTGCCCCGGACATCCCAAATTGGATGAAGCGGAGCGATTCGAAGACTCGGCGAAGTTTCCACCAGGTGTCGCAGACTGGATGGGGTTGATCACGCTTTCGATCTCTGCGGTCGCTTGCGCGCGGTGCGCGGTTCAGCGGGCAACAAGTTCGGCTGGATGAAATCCCAAATCTCTTCGGCAGTTTTGCGCAGCGTGGATTCGGGCTTGATGGCCCAGCTCATGGTGACGCCCATGAAGATTCGCTGGGTCATGCGCGCCAAGTCCGCTGCTGGAATGTCGCGCCTGATTTCGCCGCGTTCCTGCGCCAGCAGGAAGATCTGCGCCAGGATGCGGCGGCCCACGTGGCTGCGTTTTACGAGTTCTTCGCGGACGGAAGTGCAGGAAGCGTGCGCCGCGAAGATTGCGCGCAGCAGCGCGGGGCTTTTATCGGCCTGGCCCACAGCGTCTCCCACGAGTTCGCGAAATACGTCCAGCACGGGTCCTTTTGTCACGCGTGCTTGCTGGAGCGTGCGTTCCACCGCGGCAGTGCGCTGGCCTCCGAATTCGGCGAGGATGTGCTCCTTGGTGGGGAAATAATTGAAAAAGGTCCCCTTACCTACATCGGCTGCTTCGGTTATGTCCTCCACGGTCGTTTCCAGGAAACCACGTTCGGCGAAAAGAGCGAGGGCGGCGCGGTAGAGGCGGTCGCGGGTCTCATTACGATGGCGTTCGCGGCGGCCAGCGCGGGGCGCGGCTTTGACTGGCCGAGAAACAGAGGATCGAGGAGCGGCCTTCACTGGGGATGCCATGACCGACCATAGGGCAATTCCGACCATTAGTCAAGATTGGACTTCGGTCACATCGCAATCATGTGCCTGCCAGGGGTTGGCGGAACGAGAGCTCACGCAGCGCAAAAAAAATGCGCCGGAGGCGCAGGTCTCCGGCGCGGGAAGAATGTCGAAGCGGAGCCGCTTACTTCGACAAGTTTTTGGGGCTATGCGCTCGCAACGTGTCCAGCAAGAGCTTGGCGTCCCCCGTGGGACGAACCGCGTCGCGCAGCACGATGTCGCGCGCAGAGATGTCCTTGCCGTAGATGCGCCTGTTGGCGTCGTTGTCAGGGCGCACGGTGGAGCCGGCGAGGGAGATTCCCGCAAAGAGACCGCGGGCGCGTGAGTAGGTGAGCATCTCCGCGCGCAGGGTTACGTCCGTATCCGCTGCGGCGTTTCGGCCCACGGGGCCTGCAGCCACCGAGGCATCGCCGCCCAGCTTGACCTTGCTGGCGAGAATAGCGTTGGCGCCAGCATTATTCATTACCAGGATGACGAAGTCCGTCGCCTGGCCGCCAGCCTGAAATCCGAAGCTGGCGCCTTCGAGAGCCATCATAGAGGGCGCGCTCCACGGACCGCGGAAGTGTTCGCCGGTGCGACAGGTCATTACACCGCGGCCATAGCTTGCGCCGACGATGAATGCGGCCTTGAGCACCGTAGGATAGACGATGACGCAGTCCGCTTTGTCGATGAGGCTTTGGGGAATGTCGTCCGGGATGTCCATGATTTCTTTCAGAACTGTGCCGGCGCTGCGAATGCGGTCTTGATCGGTGGTGGTATCGTCCGCGTGCGAGAGCGCGGGGCTGAATACGGCGGGAAGGCCAATCAATGCAGCAACAAGTAGGGCCGAGAGGACTCTGCTTTTCATACGATGTACCCTCCTATGGGTGGGCAACAATCATATGAATTTTGCGCACGAATCGCAACCTTTCAGCAGAGGATCCGGCGCGGGCGCGAAGGATGTCATATAATTCTGGCGCTGTGCAGGCGTGAATGAGGAGCAGGCTTGATTTGAAAATTCAATGGCATGTTTTGCAGCGCGCGAGGTGCTGGAGTGGTTCCGCAGCGAGTTTGCTGAGGATTTCATTGTTCATTTTTAGCGCCGTGGCAGTTGCGATTGCCGGGGCGCAGGCTCAGTCGGGCGCGCCGGCCACGACTGCGAAGAAGGGATCGGGCGGCCCGCGCGGCGCGAAGCCGCGGGCTGATGTGGCGCAGTTTCGTGCGCGCGTGGATGCCGCGTTGAGTGAAGCGCACGCGGAGAAAGCGCTGTGGGGCATCCTGGTGACGGATCGCGACACGGGTGAAACGTTGTACGAGCTCAATGCCGACCGTTTTTTCACTCCGGCGTCGAACGCGAAGATTGTGACTACTTCGCTCGCATTGGCGACGCTTGGCCCAACGTATCAATTCCGCACGACTTTGGAATCTTCCGGCAAGTTCGGAGAGGACGGGCATCTGTTAGGCGATCTGGTTTTCGTAGGTCGCGGCGATCCGGATCTTTCGAACCGGAAATTTCCTTACGCCGGAAAAGTGGAGCACGACGGACCAGTCGAAAAAGTTCTAGCGCAGATGGCCGACGACGCCATTGCGAAGGGACTGAAAGAGATTGACGGCGATATCGTCGCGGACGACAGCTACTATCCTTACGATCTTTATCCGGCGGGATGGAGCGTGGGCGATTTGTTTTTTACATTTGGCGCGCCGGTGAGCGCCATTGCCTTCAACGACAATTCGATATCCGTGGAAGTCAGCCCCGGCCTTCACGCGGGCGATCCCGCCAGCGTTACTGTCGAGCCGACTGCTGCAATTGGCACGTTTGGGCATGAACTGACGACGGGACTGGCCGACGGCAAGCCGGAATTTGGCGTGGTGCGCCAGCCGGGGCCGCAATTTCTATTGCTGCGTGGCTCTATTCCGCTGGGACACGCGCCGATGAAGCTGGATCTGGCGATGCCCGATCCGGCCGAAACGACGGCGCTGGCACTGAAACAAATTTTCGAATTGCGTGGAGTGCGGGTCACCGGTGCGATTCAGGTGCGGCACGCGCCGCCGGCGGAAATTTATCCGGACGCGCCCGTGGTGCTAGGCCCGGCGCCGGTGCCGCGTGCTCCGGACACGATTGTGTTCGCGGTACATATTTCGCCGCCGCTTTCCGAGATCGTGCGCGTGACGAATAAAGTGAGCCAGAATCTGCACGCCGAATTATTGTTACGCGCAGTGGCGCACGAGAAAAAGGGCTTTGGAGTTACGGATGCAGGGATTTGGGCGGAGCAGGATTTTCTGAAGACAGTGGGCGTCGCGGATGGCGACGTGGTTTTCACGGATGGGTCTGGACTTTCGCGCGACGATCTGGTGACGCCGCGAGCTGTGGCGCAATTGCTGCGCTACGACGCTGCGCAGCCGTGGGGAGCGGATTACATTGCTACGTTTCCGATTGCCGGTGTCGATGGGACGCTGGAAACGCGACTGAAGGACACTGTCGCGGCCAGCCGAATCGAGGCGAAGACAGGGGCTCTGGATCACGTGCGGGCTATTTCTGGTTTTGCAACCACGTTGCACGGCGAGCGATTAATTTTTGCGATATTTGGGAACAACAATCCACAGCGAGGGCGCGACGCTACTGTTGCGTCGGATGCGATTGCTGTCGCGATGGTTGAATTGCTTGGGACGCCACAGCCGCGACACAAGAAGAAATAAAAGTATCGTGCGACGCAGTGCGAAGCGGCGGGCGCCGATCAGCGTTGGCGATTGTACGTCGCGATTACAAGATCGGTACTTCAGCCGCTGAAGCTGCTCTGCTCTCGCAACATATTTGTCGTAGCTGAAGCCACGACCTACAAAGATTCCCCAGTTCCCAAGCAGACTCTCGCTGGCTGATTCCCACAGGCAACCGGGCTACAATAACTCGATCACCTAATTATGGAGTTGAGGGATTCGTGTCGCGCTCAGCAGCTCAGGTTCTGGAATTCGACCAACTGAAAGAGATTGTCGGAGGCTACTCCACTTGTGCGCCGGGACGCCGCGCGATCGGGGCTTTGGCTCTGCTCCATGATGTTGCGGCACTCGACGCGGAATTCGTGCTGGTGAACGAGGCAGTCAGCTATTTGCGCGCGGGGTCCGAGCTTGGCTTCGGGTCGTTTGCGGATCCCCAGCAGTGGCTCGCGCGACTGGTTGTTCCGGCCGCGGTCCTGTCCGTCGCCGAATTTCTGGATGCTAGTTCGTTGATGGAGATTGCGAGTTCGCTGCGGCAAGTATTTAAAGCCGACGCGGCAAAATATCCGCAGCTTGCGGCGCGCGCGGCGGCGCTGGGGGATTTTCGGCAACTGGCTACGGCGATCCGGCGCGCGATTCTCCCGAATGGCGAAATCAGCGACGACGCTTCGCTGCAGCTGCGGCGAATTCGCACGGGCATCGCGCAAGGGCGCGCGACGATTCGGCGTTCGCTGGAAAGTATTTTGCGCGCGCGCGGCGAAACTGGCGGCTCGGCGGGCGGCGAAGATTACGTCACTTTGCGCAATGATCGATTTGTGATTCCGGTGCGCGCTGCGGATCGTCGCGGCGTGCCGGGAGTGGTGCACGGCGCGAGCGCGACGGGGCAGACGGTTTTCGTTGAGCCGCTGGAAGCAATTGATCTGAATAACCGTCTGGTACAGCTTTCTGAAGAAGAGCTGGTGGAGATTGCGCGGATTCTGACGGAACTTAGCGCGCGGTTGCGCGCGGACCGCGGTCCGCTGGCCGCGGCGGCCGCGCAGATTGCGCATATGGATTCTGTTTTCGCACGCGCGCGATTTGCTCGCGAGATTGATTGCGTGATGCCGGTGTTTCAGGCCGGCAATTCGCTGCGTTTGGATTCCGCGCGCAATCCGGTGCTGGAAGCGAAGCTGAGGCCGCTGGGGAGAAAGGCTGTGCCGTTGTCGCTGGCGCTGGGCGGCGATGAAACGGTGATGGTGATCAGCGGGCCGAACACGGGCGGCAAGACGGTGGCGCTGAAATCGGTGGGATTGGCGGCGCTTTCGGCGCAATCCGGAATTCCCGTGGCGGCGGAACGCGCGGAGATACCGATTTTCGATCATGTGCTGGCGGATATTGGGGATGAACAGTCTATCGCCGCGGACCTTTCTACTTTTTCCGCGCACATCGCGAATTTGAAAGCGATGCTGGACGTCGCGACGGAACGCTCGCTGATTCTGGTGGACGAAATGGGCACCGGCACGGCGCCGGAAGAAGGCGCGGCGCTGGCCGTCGCGCTGCTGGAGGAATTTCGCGCGCGGCATTCGCTGACGATCGCGACGACGCATCACGACCGGCTCAAGTCTTACGCTTCGACGACGCCGGGGATCGTGAACGCGGCGATGGAATTCGACGAAGAAAATTTGCGGCCGACTTATCGGTTGCTGGTGGGCGTGCCGGGAACGTCGAGTGGGATTGAGATTGCGCGACGGCTTGGCTTGCCGACGCGGGTGGTAGAGCATGCGCGCGCAAGTTTGACGCCGGAATCGCGGGAGGCGCGTGACCTGATTGCTTATCTGCATCGCAGCCGCGACGAAATGGAGCAAATCAAGCGGCAGTCGCGCGAGGAATTGGCGCAACTGGAAATCGAACGGAGATTGCTGCAGACGGAATGGGTGGAGCGTCAGAAAAAACGGATTGCGGAGCTGGAGCGAAATTTTCAGGAGACGCAAAAGCGGCTGGAAGCGGAGGTGGCGCGGGTTACGGCTGATATTCATGACCGCACTTTGCGCGCGCAGATTGAAAAACAATCCGGCAAGAGGCTGGGAAAAATTGGCGCGGATGCGCGTGCTGATACGAACGCCGCTGTGGTGGAAACTTTGGCAGGTTCGCAGGCGGATTTGGGCGTTGCCGCGCCCGTTGCTGGCAAACCGGTCGCGCCGGAACTGCTTTCGTCTGGACAGCGCATTGTGGTGAAGAATTTCAAGCAGCCGGTGATTTTCCGACGTCACGACGGGCGCAATGCGGAGATTGCAGCGGGTCCGCTGCGGATGCGCATTCCGCTGAGTGATGTGCTGGCGATTGCGGATGATGCGCGGGCGGCGAAGTCCGGCGCGGATGCGGCGGGGCGACGCTCTGGCGTCACGGTTCACGCGCAGCCGAGCGATGAGCCGGTGGGCGATGAGATCAACGTGATCGGGTGCACCGTGGAAGAGGCTACGAATCGCGTGGACAAGTTCATCGATGAAGCTGCGCTAGCCGGCAGACCGTCGGTGCGGATTATCCACGGTCACGGCATGGGTGCCCTCCGCCGCGGAATTGGGGAATTTCTGGCAACGCATCCGCTCGTTGAAAAGATCTCGCATGAAAAACCTGAACGTGGTGGTGAGGCAATCACGATCGCAGAACTGCGAGCATGAGCCACCGAAAAGGAAGAGGTGTAGAGTAAGGAGTCTCCAGGGTAAATGGCGGAAGCGGGATCATTTGCGGATCGGGTGAAGCAGCAGGCGGACATTGTTCGCGTGATTGGCGAATATGTGCGTTTGAAGAAGAGCGGACAGAATTTCAGCGGGTTGTGCCCGTTCCATCAGGAGAAGACGCCGTCGTTCAGCGTTAGTGCGGTGAAGCAGATGTATTACTGCTTTGGCTGCGGCAAGGGCGGGGATGTTTTTCAATTTGTGATGGAGCTCGAGAAGGCGCCGTTTCCGGAAGCGGTGCGCACTGTTGCGGAAAAATGCGGGATTGCGATTCCGAAGCCGCGGGAGCGTTCGCCCGAGGAGCGCAAAGAAAATCAGCAGCGCTCCGCGCTGGTGGATATGCATCGGGAAGCGACGGCTTTTTTTGCGCGACACCTGCTGCAGACTCCGGAAGGCAAAGTGGCGTATGCGTACTTGGAAGACCGCGGCCTGGATCGCGAAGCGGTGACGCGTTTTGGTTTGGGATTCGCGCCTTCGGCGGGCGATGCTTTGGCGCGATTTCTCAAGCAAAAATATCCGGACAATATTCTGGAAGTCTGCGGGCTTGTGGGGCGCGATCAGAGCGGACGATTCTACGATCGGTTTCGCCGCCGAATCATGTTCCCCATTGCGAACGAAGCTGGGAAGGTGATTGCATTCGGCGGTCGCGCGATGGGCGATGACATGCCGAAATACATGAACTCGCCGGAGACGCCGATTTATTCCAAGAGCGGCGTGCTGTACCACCTGGATCGCGCGAAAGAAGCGCTGCGGCAGAGTGATTTCGCGGTTCTGGTGGAAGGGTACATGGATGCGATTGCGGTGGCGCGCGCGGGCGTCGGTAATGTGGTGGCCAGTTGTGGCACGAGCCTTGCGGAGCCACAGACGAAGTTGCTTTCGCGGTTCACGCGGCGAATCGTGGTGAACTACGATCCGGACACGGCCGGACAAGCGGCTACCGAGCGTTCGCTGGTGCTGCTGCTGGAAAAGGAATTTGATGTGCGCGTACTGGCGCTGCCGGGCGGGGCGGATCCCGACAAATTCATCAAGGAGCAGGGCGTCGAGGCTTACAAGAAATTGCTGACGCAGGCGCCGCCGTATCTGGATTATTTGATTGGGCGCGCACGCCTGATGGACCGGACGACCGCAGCAGGTAAAGTGGCCGCGCTGAATTTTCTGATGCCTTACGTACAGCGGCTGCCGAACCGGCTGCTGCGTTCGGAGTGGGCCACGAGGATCGCTTCGGAGTTGCGCGTGGATGAGCCGGTGCTGCGCGCGGCGTTGCGTCGCGCGGCGGACGAGCGGCGCAGTGAAGTGAAACCCAAGTCGGAACTGCTGACGCCCGCGGTGAAGCGCGCCGAGCGCCAGCTGATCCGCATGTTGTTCGAAGCGGTGGAATTTCGCGAGAAGTTGGCCCACGAAATCGCGTCCGCGGAGTTGCACCGCGGGCTGGAGACGCGAAACATTTTTGAGGCGCTGGTCGTCGCGATCGCAGCGAACGAAAAGCTGGACGCCGCGGCTGTGGCCGCGACGCTTGACGACAAAGACCGCCGGCTCTTCTTTGAAATTCTTTTTGAAACGCTGCCCGAAGGCACTTGGGAGGACGCGGAAAGCTGCCTGGGTTTTCTACGCCACCGGCCCGTAGCGCAGGAACTGACGGATTTGCAGAGGCAGATCGAAGCAAACCCGGCGACGGAAGAGCTGAAAAGATTGGTGATTCGCCGCATGGAATTGCTGCGGCTACTATCCCGCGAGCGGGAGCCGGAACCGGGCAAAATCCTTCCCGAGCAATAACTTACGGCGCATCGTTGACGCTAGCATGGGTGATATTGTATATTTGTAGGGTTTTGGAGGAAACGGGCGGCACGTTTCGCGCATCTTATAGATGTGCAAGGGCGGGCGCGGGCGTGGCGGCACGGGCGCGGAATCGGCGACGGGTTCGAAAGTTCGTTCTAAAAAACCGTTTAAATGCAGCTAATTTGCAGTGCGCCGTGGTGTCTCACCACGGCGGCTTTGCATTTTGCGGACCTGTTTGCGCGCATCGCCTGACCTCTGCGAGGGAGGAAGTGTGACGGTAGCTCTAGAGGAAAAATACGATCAGGTACGGCAACTCATCGCCATGGGCAAGGAACGCGGTTACTTGCTCTACGATGAGGTGAACGATATTTTGCCGCCCGAGGTGCACTCCTCGGAAGAAATTGACGATTTGCTCTCGACGTTTGAGCGCTATGGGATTGATGTGTATGAAGACCTGGCGAGCGCGAAAGTGGCGCTGGCCGCGGCGGATGCCAGCGATTCTCCTGAGCCGGCAAAAGATACTGAAGCTGTTGCATCGGAAGATGGCGAACTGGATCTGACTCCGGGATCGCTGGAAAAGACGAACGATCCGGTGCGGATGTATTTGCGCGAGATGGGCACCGTGCCACTGCTGACTCGCGAAGGTGAAGTGGCGATTGCCAAGCGCATCGAGCGCGGGCAGTTGCTGGTGCTGAAGACGATCACGCGCGCTCCGTTGATTCTGAAAGAACTTCTGCAAGTGGGCGAAGATCTGCGCAATGGCTCGCGGTCGATCAAGGAAATCGTTCAATTCGACGACGAAGAACTCACCGAAGAAAAGATCGAAGCCAAGACCAAGGAAACTCTGAAGCAGATTGACCGCGTGGCGAAGCTTTATCTGCTGGCGCTGAAGCAGGCATCGAAACTCGGCAACATGGCGAAGTCGAAGAAGCGGCCGTACCTGCGCGCACGCTACGCGTTGGCGCGCACGCGCGTCGAGATGTCCACTCGCATGCGCGAGCTGGAGTTCAACCCGCTCGAGAAGAAGCGATTGATCGAAAAAATCCGCCAGACTGTGGAGCGCGTCCATTTCCTCGAGCGCGAAATCGTGAAGCTCGAGCGGCGCGTGGACGCTTCCAAGGCCGACGTGCAGGCCGAGGCGCGCAAGGACTTGCGTTCGCGCAAGCAAGAGCTCGCGGAAATCGAATTGGCCAGTGAAGTGAGCCCAACCGAGCTGAAGCGCGGGCTACAGGTGATTCTTCGCGGCGAAGCGGAAGCGGAACAGGCGAAGAAGGAATTAATTGAAGCGAACCTGCGGTTGGTGGTTTCGATTGCGAAGAAATATACCAATCGCGGGTTGCAGTTCCTCGACCTGATTCAGGAAGGCAACATCGGCTTGATGAAAGCCGTGGATAAATTCGAATGGCGCCGCGGCTACAAATTTTCCACGTACGCGACGTGGTGGATTCGCCAGGCCATCACACGCGCGATTGCGGACCAAGCCCGCACCATCCGCATTCCGGTGCACATGATCGAGACGATCAACAAGCTGGTGCGTACTCAGCGGCAGCTGGTGCAAGAACTCGGGCGTGAGCCGACATCGGAAGAAATCGCGAAGCGCATGGACATTCCTGTCGCGAAGGTGCGCAAGATTTTGAAGATCGCGCAGGAGCCGATTTCGCTGGAGACTCCGATCGGCGAGGAAGAGGATTCGCACTTGGGGGATTTCATCGAGGACAAGGCCGTGGTTTCGCCTTCGGATGCGGTGATCAACCTGAGCCTGAAGGAGCAGACCTCTTCGGTGCTTAAGACTTTGACGCCGCGCGAAGAGAAAGTCATCAAGATGAGGTTTGGTCTGGATGACGGGAGCGAGCACACGCTGGAGGAAGTGGGCCAGTCGTTCGCGGTCACGCGCGAACGTATCCGGCAGATTGAGGCGAAGGCCTTGCGGAAGTTGCGGCATCCTTCGCGCTCGCGCAAGTTGCGCGCGTTCCTGGAAGGCTCCGCGAACGATTACTAGTCGCTCCGACTGTAGGGGCGGGTCTCAGACCCGCCCCTACGACTTCACATTTATCCTTCGAGAATTTCCTGCAAGCGATTCAGCGCTTCGAACCAGTAGGTCTTCATCTTGGCGCACTCTTTCGAGTTTGCTAGCTTCATGTGGTCCACCGCTACCTGGCTTTTTCCGGAGCCTTTGGGGTAGAAGTTCACGCTGAGGCGGCTCTGGCCGCCGTTCCATTTTGCGCGCAGGGATTTGTTTTTTGTGGCGGTGGTGATTTCGATTTTTGCGCCGGGTAGCCAGCGCTGGCGAAGTTTTTCGTCGGTCCAGGCGTCGTAGGGTTTGCTCAGCGGGACGCTTAGCGTGCGGCTGCCGGATGCAGCGAACTCGCCGTCGCACTTCTGAAATTTTTCGCTCAGGCCGCGCTCGTGTTCGTAGGGGACAGCGATCATCTGGCACCACCACGGACCCACCCTGTGCTCTTTGGCCAAGTAGGCGGAAATGTCCTGGTGGCGCATTTTTTTGGCCCCGGCTTTGTCCAAGATTTTGAACCACTGCGGCCACGACTTTCCGGTTCTTTCCTTCACTGCTGCGTCGCTCATGCGTTTTGCTTCGCGCGGTTTTTTCATGCTCGCGACTCCTGTAATTAATTCTGTTGCTGCGCGGTGGACCAATTCACCGCGGAGCCGTATTCATAGACGAGCTGCGCGCCGCGGTCTGCGCCGATAGTGAGCAACACGCCGAGGACCACCAGGCCCAGTAGCAGCACCTTGCGCAGATGCGGCGGGAAATTGTTACGCATGAAAAATGCGAAGCTGCACAAGGCGATGGCGAGGCTGGTGGCGGTGAACATCAGCGTTTCATGTATTCCTACCGCGCGTTGTGCTTCGCCGGGCGCCACGGACTTTTGCGCGGCGAGGCCGGTCATCACGGTGATGACTGCCGCGACCGTGCCGAGGTAGAGCAAGCGCGAAGCCGTGCGCTGCAACTCGTCGCTCGAGCGCCAGACCGTGAAAATTTCGAACAACAGCGCCGCGAGCCACAACACAATGGGAAAATGCACGAACAGCGGATGATAATTCAGCGCCGCTTTTAGCCCGGGGAGCATGCCAGCGTCCCTCCTTGCGTGGTGTGCGCGTAGCAGCAGCGCATTATGTGCCAATCGTTCGCCGGGGTAAACGAAGTATAATGCGCGCGCTTGGAGGCGCCGTTTTGTGGAATCGGAAGGCGCGACGAGAGGAACAATTGTGATGCGCGCGATCCGTGCTCGGTTATTTGCGAACGCAGGAAGAATACTTTCGGGCGCTGGGCGCACAATTCGGCCGGCCTGTGACGATTGAAAAATGACCGCCATGCGAAAAATTACCATGCCACGGAAGAGCTCGGCGAAATCGCGCGCGCCGGAGCGCGATTATTCGCATCGGCTGCTGATTGACAAGCTGGGAGTAAAGCCCGGACAGCGGATCGCGGTGCTGGGAGTGGAGAGCGCGGAATTTCTTACGGAGTTGGCGGCGCGTGTTCCGGAGTATTCACGCGGGAAACGCGTGAACGGAGCCGACCTGATTTTCTTTTCCGCGGAGGCGGTTGCGGACCTCGCGCAGTTGCATTCGCTCGAGCGCTCGATTCACAAAGACGGCGCGATTTGGGTGGTTTATCCGAAGGGGCAAAAACACATCCGCGAGATTGACGTGATCACCGCGGGGAAAG
>Ga0210407_10001447_pt1 | contig 22306 bp, 16 predicted proteins | sample IncBWC27MmetaG_FD_150860 | JGI IMG/M metagenome (GOLD analysis project Ga0210407, IMG submission 150860) | Forest soil microbial communities from Barre Woods Harvard Forest LTER site, Petersham, Massachusetts, United States - Inc-BW-C-27-M | ecosystem: Environmental > Terrestrial > Soil >... | reverse complement strand
CTGATGTCCATGATTGATTCCGGCGCCAGCGACGACAAAATCATCGCCGTAGCCACGGGCGACCCCGAATTCAGCAGCTACATCGAGTCGCGCGATCTTCCCCCGCACCGCTTGTTGGTTCTCAGGCGTTTCTTCCAGGACTACAAACTGCTGGAAGGTAAGAAAGTGGAAGTCGAAGAAATCCGCCCAGCTTACGCTGCACTGACGGTTATCGAGCGCTCCCTGGCCCGCTACAAAGCCGAGCGCGAACACCTTTTGGCCAAAGATGTCCGCAAGTAGCCGCAGAATACCTTCGCTAATGCAAAAATACTATTCATCCGGAGGCCCAAGGGTGTTACGTTCCGCCCGCGTAAATGCTGATTTCTGTACAGGTTTACACGCGGAAGCTCCTGTCCACGGCGAATTCTGCGTGCATCTGCTGCTGAGCGGCAGGAACAACTAACCATGACTCTCTTCTGGAAATTTACAATTGTCGCTTTCCTGGTCCTTTTGCTCGCCGCATTCCTCGTTCTGTCGAAGATGGCCGGCAGCCCCAGGGATGTCTACGGCATGGTTCGTTATGCCCTGCCCCATATGCACCGCGGCACACTCAAAATCGGCGACGACGCCCCCGATGCGCGTCTCGTAGCACTTGACGGTTCCGATCACTTCCACATCCGCGAACGCACCGGCGGACGCCCGCTCGTCCTCATCTTCGGCAGCTACACTTGACCGCCGTTCCGCCGCCACGTCGGTGACGTGGTCCAGATTTACAACGATTATAAGGATCACGCCGACTTCCTGACCGTCTACGTCCGCGAAGCCCACCCGACCGACGAGTGGCAAATGAAGTCCAACGTGAAGGACGACGTGTGCTACGCCCAGCCGAAGACGCTCGGCCAGCGTGTAGCCATCGCCAACGATTTCATCAAACGCTTCAACTACCCCATCGCCTTCGGCATCGATGACATCAACAACGCCGCCAACGACGCCTACTCCGCCTGGCCCGAACGCTTCTACATCATCGACGAATCCGGCCGCGTCGCCTACCGTGGCGGCATGGGCCCGTTCCATTACGATCCCGACGAGGTCCGCGCATGGCTGGCCGCCCGCTATGGCGCGGTCAAGCATGATCCGACCACGCCCGCTTCACCTCGACCGGTCGCCTCGTTGAGCTCACCGAAAATAATTGCACAACGCTAGCCATCCGCGATCGCACAACGTCACACCAAGGAAAGCCGGCTTGGCGAGAGCGCTCTCCAAACTCGGCTTTTGTTCCAGAGCGCAAGCCGCTCAACTCATTCGCAAAGGAAAAGTTCGCGTAAATGGCGCGATTCGACGCGACCCTGAAACTCCCGTCCATCCCGGCAAAGACCGCATCGAGATTGACGGTCAGCGCATCGCCGCTTCCGAGAAAATCTATTTCGCGCTCAATAAGCCTCGCGGCATGGTCACCACCACTTCCGATGAAAAAGGGCGCGACACGGTGTACTCGCTTCTCAGCGCGGACCTTCCCTGGGTGGCTCCTGTCGGTCGGCTCGACAAAGCCAGCGAGGGCTTGCTCCTCCTCACCAACGACTCGGAGTGGGCCGCGCGTGTCAGCGCACCGGAAACGCACCTCGACAAAACGTACCACGTGCAGGTTGGAAGAATTGCCGATGCGGCACTACTCGAAGTTCTCAAGAATGGTATTCGTACAGAGGAAGGAGAGACGCTTCGCGTAAAGGCCGCTTCCCTCCTCCGTCAAGGGGAACGCAATTCTTGGCTGGAAATCATTCTCGATGAAGGCAGGAACCGCCACATCCGCCGCATGCTGGCGACTCTGGGTATTGAAGTTCTGCGACTCATTCGCGTAGCTATCGGCCCGCTTGCGCTGGGCGACTTGCCAAAAACCGCCGTACGTCGACTGACAGCCGATGAAAAGCTCACGCTAGATCGAGCCATACTACAAAACGCCAAGAATACTACGCCGCGCTTCTCGGGTTAGCCTTCCGGGCTTGCCGCCGCTAGGGCACCCTGAGCCCGTCGCTTCCGGCGTGTGCTATTTCTTTTTCGGCGCTTCCGGCTTCGGCTCAACCGCCGGCTTCAAATCTTCCGTCGCTTTCTCCAGACCCGTCACCGCCACCGGGTCCAATTGATACAACGCCGGCTCGCCATCGCGCTTCGCGACATAATGATCGCCATCTCTCGAGATCGATACCTTTTCGACTCTCTTCCCGGCGTTCGATGTGGCCGTCACGTCGATGGTCACCGCGCCAAATCCCGAATCTGGAAATCCGCTCGCCGAAAGATCGCGCACCTTCTCAACAAATCCCTCAGCTCCAATCGCATCCACTTTCTTCCCGTCCGCTGAAAACCAATCCGAGCCGCCCTTGGTCAGAAAATACGCCTTGGACCCATCGTGCAGCTCGATCTTTTCCGGGTCGGTGAATCCGAAATCAAACAGCTTTTTGTTGCGAAAATCATCGACGGTTTTGTCGAGGGCCGTTCCCAAATCGCTGGCCACTTTATATAGGCCCTCCACCGCGCTCGATTTCGCGTAGTAGTCTTGTTTATTCTTCCGGACTTGCAGCTCTTGCGTCCCCGAAGCATCGGTCACTTTGGCGGTCGCCACCACAGTCCCGGAACCAAAAGCCGCCGCTGCTTTCTTCTGGTCCTCGTCCGTCGCGCTCAAATCCATCTTCGCGTCGCCCAGCTTGCGAACGAGCTCTTCTACCTTCGAATCGTCTGCGCGCAATGGCTTCGGCTTCACAATCTGCCACTGGTCTTTGTTGCGTCCGAATTCCATGGCCGATTTCTTCGCGGTCAGTTCTACGCGGCTGAGTTTGTCTTGCTCGAATACCAGCAATCGCTTGTCCCGCAAGTCCTTCGCGCTCTTGTCCAGACTTGTCTTGCTGTAGTTCGCCAGCGTAAACACGCGCGGATCGCCCGCAAGGGCAACATACACCGCGTTGCCCGCCGGCGTGTTGTCCCCCAGCAACACTTTCTGCGTCTTGTTGTCTTTCTCGGTGACATCCAGTTCGACCGCGGGCTGCGCCAAGCCATAGTCCGCCAAGTTGCCGGCCTTCTCCTCGATGAGCCGCTCCGAGCTGAGCGACGACAAAGTCGAAAGCATGCTGGAAACCTCATTCTGATCCGCGCGAAGCGGTTTAGCTGCCGCAATCTGCCACTTTCCGGCATCATCCTTCGCGAGCGCCACTTCGTCCCCGCTCCGTTTCCTGATGTCGACTTTCGTGATGTCCGCTTGCGCGAGCGCAAGGATTTTGGGAGGCGTGTCTGCGGAAACCTTCACCGCGTTTTCCGTTGGCTTGCGGTGATTCGACCAATACAGGATTCCCGACAGCGCCGCCAGAACGATGGCGGCAATCAGCAAACCATTCATTTTCATTGGAATTGCCCCGGCATTCCGTAAACTGCTCTTCGCGGCTCTGGAAGCGTCCTACCTTCTCCGCCACCAGACCGATAATCCCGTGCCAATGACGAGCAGAGGAATCAAAAACAAACTCGTGATCCCCACCCATCGCACCTGAGCTCGCGTCATGGTAAGCTTGCGGTCTTCGGGCTCTTTTGGCCGGATGGAGATGAGGTCTTCGTCCGAAGACAGCCAGTTAATGGTGTTCAGCGCCAGGTCGCGATTCCCGTTGAAGGGCAGAAACGAGTTGGCCGCCCACAGCGAGCTACCGACCACCACGAATCGCCCCTGCGAATTCTCCTTGCCCGTCTTGTACGTCCCGGCAGCAGCGATGGTCAGCGGTCCTTTTTTGTTCTTCGGGTCGCTGGGATCGATTCTGTCCGAATCCAATTTCGTTGTCGACAGGCTGCTCTCCGAACTATCGAACAGCTTCTCCACCGTCGTCTTGTCCGCGTTTTTCGTGGCCAGCGAACGCGACAGCGGGAATCCCGTGGCCGTCCCTTTCATCTCGTTTACGATCGGGTGACTGTCGTACCGCGTCACCAGCGCCACTTGCGGTCCCAGCCCGGCAAGCTGCCCGACGGGGTTGAAATCGAGTATCAAATCCTTGTTGGGCGTTACGCCCCAGCTTCCCAGCAAGCTGGTCAGCGGATCGTTATCGCCAATTTCTTCGCGTCCAACTTTCAGAGGCGGATCGAGCAAAATCAGCGCGCGGCCACCGTCCTCAACATATTTTTTCAGCGCATCCACCTCCGGCTGCTGATAGTCGCCGCGCGGCCCGCCCACGACTACCACCGTGCAATCACTGGGCACTTCCGCCTTTTGCAGCAGATCGATCGACTTCCCCTGGTAGTCATCTTTAGCGATCAAGTCCTTTAATCGCGAATATCCGCTCCGGCCTGAATCGTCTATCTGGTGCTCTCCGCTCCCGGTTACAAAACACACCGTGCGAGCCGTATTCTTCAAGTCGCGGATAATCGCGCCGGTGAGGTCTTCCTCGCTTATACTTTTCGCCTCATTCTTGTTTGCGCCGATTTGCACGATGGCGGTGTTCAGACTCTTGAATCCGGCCTGGGTCGCGACCAGCGGCTTTTTGTCCGGGTCCACGTACACGACATGAACCTTCGGCGAAAGATTCGCGTACATATCCAGCTTGTCTTTGGCCGTGCCAAACTGCGAATCTTGCGCGAAGTAGGTGATCGTTGCGTCCTGTTTCAGGCCTTTGACCACTTTCTTGGTTTGATCCGAGAGGCTATAGCGCTTGTTGGCGGTCGCGTCGTAAGACTTGTCGTAGCGGTCCGCGAGCACGTTGGCCACCGTCACTACGGCCAGCGCGATAACGATGTAAAGCGTCGCGTAAGCCACATACCTTGTTTGTCGCGCCTTCAACAGTTCCGTATTCAATTACGACCTCCAGCGCAATGATTCCATCGAGCGCGCCGTAAGAAATAAACCTACAAGAATCAGCGTCAAGTAATAAATCGCATCTTTCGAATCCAGCGTTCCTCTCGTGAACGATTCCATATGAGTCGAAACAGAAAGGTACGCCAGAACCCGCGCCCAGGTTTCGCTGTTGTATTCGCCGACCCATCCGCATACGAAGATCAGAAGGCACACGCCGAATGTCGCGGCTCCCGCGATAATCTGATTCTTGGTGAGCGTGGAGATAAATGTCCCGATCGCCAGCAAAGCCGCGCCCTGCAGCAAGAGTCCCAGGTAGCTGACCAGCATCGGCTTCCAGTCCGGATGGCTATAAAGGAAAAGAAACGCGATATTCACCGCGCTCAGCAGCAAGAGGCAGAAGTAAAGCGTGGTGGCAGCGAGCCATTTTCCGAGGATCACTTCCCCGTCCCTGATAGGCGAGGTCGTAAGCAGTTCAATCGTCCCGGTGCGCTTCTCCTCGGCAAACAAGCGCATGGTGATCAAGGGAATGATAAAAAGTCCAGTCACGGGTACGTTCCCAAACAGACGGCGCGTGATTTCTTCCGGCATATTCATCGGAAACATTTCGCCGCGCATCTGCGCTTCCATGCTGAACTGGAGGTAGGCCTGTAACAAGCTCCAGAAGAAAAATCCGAAAATCAGGGCGCACATCAGCAGCAGAATGTAAGCGATGGGCGAAACAAAGTAACTGCGCATTTCTTTGCGCCAGATGAGCCAGACACTTCTCATTTGCCCGCTCCCGCAACAATGACTTCTTCTTTCGACGCCGCCTCTGGCGTCCCGGTGAGCTGAAGAAATACTTCCTCGAGGCTGACCGCCGTGGAGCGCATCTCATTCAGATCCCAGCCCGCCTCAACAATGGCACGTGCAAGATCCCCGCGAACAAACTGGTCTTTTTGGGTTTCGACTTCAAACGTGGAGTGCGTCGGACGCTTTTCTTTGAGCACGATGCGGTTAACTCCAGAAACTTTTCCAATCCGCGCTTCGACAACGCTGGGATCGAGGCTGCCATTGCGCGCAGCCACTTCGACGAGAACCGGTTCCGCGCCGCGCGCCCGACTCTGCAAATTGTCAACCGTATCCGTCGCCACCAGCTTGCCTTTGCTGATGATGATCACCTGCTGGCAGGTTTGCTCGACTTCCGGAAGGATGTGCGTGCTCAGAATAATGGTGTGATCGCCGGCAAGGCTCTTGATCAAGTCGCGCGTCTCGTTGATTTGCTTGGGATCCAGACCGGCGGTTGGCTCGTCCAAAATCAGCACTTCGGGGTCGTGAATGATGGCCTGCGCCAGCCCTACCCGTTGGCGGTAGCCTTTCGAGAGCTTGCCGAGCTGCTTGTTGCGCACGTCCGCGATCGCGCACCGCTCACTCACGTAGTCCATTCTCTGTTTTAGTTCCGCACCGCGAAGACCCTTCAAGCTCCCCACGAAGGAAAGATATTCGCCGGTCATCATCTCCGGATAGAGGGGCGGCGTTTCCGGCAAATATCCAATTCTCCTTTTCACTTCCATCGGTTCTTCGAGCACGTCGAAGCCTTCCACGGTCGCCGTTCCCGCCGTGGGTGGAAGAAAACACGTCAGCATTCGCATGGTGGTGGTTTTGCCGGCCCCGTTCGGTCCCAAAAAGCCCACAATCTGCCCCTTTTGTATCTCAAGGAGATGTGGTCGACAGCCGTGTTGCGCGCGTACCTTTTCGTAAGCTCTTTAACTGTGATCATGTATTTTTGTTTCGTGCCGCGAGATGCACAACGTTTCGAACCGCCCCAGCAAGACTAAATTTCTTCACCTGTGAAACCTCATGTTATGAACTCACATGGGTCCCTGTCAACCCTTCCCTCAAAAAAAACGAAAAGCACCTGCGTCTCCCCATCCACTCGAGGCTGCCTACTCGAACTGCTTCCGAAACTCCGCGAACTGCCTTTTCAGGTCCGCGACTTCTTGTCGTAAGCCGGCGATTTCGCTTTCCAACCCGCCGATCCGCGTGTCTTCCGCCGCGCCGGCGGAGTCCACAACTTCTTTGCGGGACGGCGCTTCGAGTACTTCTACGTCACCCGACAATAGATGCGCGTAGCGCGCCTCTTTGTTGCCTGTCTGCCGCGGCAACAGTTTCACGAGCGGCGGCTCGCGCTCCATCAAACGTTTCAATGTCGATTGCACCACGCTCAAATCTTCAAACGGATGCATGCGTTCCGCGCGGCTCCGCAATTCGCCGGGCGTCTGCGGCCCGCGCAACAACAGCTCGCAGAGAATGGCCGTTTCCGGCCGCGTGAAATTGAAAGTATCCGCAAGGCGGTGCTCGTATTTCGCCACCCGGCTGTCCCCGCTCGCCGACCTGGCCAGGGTCTGCTCGCCCAAAGCGCGCAAGGCCCTTCGCACCGCGCCTTCCTCCAGATTCATCAGCGGATCACGATTGGATTTCTGATTGCACGCATGAATCAGCGCGTTCAACGAAAGCGGATAGTACTCCGGCGTGGTGATGTCCTTCTCCACCAGACAGCCCAGCACCCGCGCTTCAACATCGCTCAGGACTATGTTCACGGCATGGAATCATACAGAAAACAAGGCGAGTTCCCAAATTTCCGGCTTTGCGATCCTGCGCCCGAAAAGCGCACCCAGGCAGCCAACATCCCATACGATAGAAATGAATCAGCTTCCCGTCCACCTGCTGGAGAACCGCACTCGGCGCGCGCAGGGCGGTGGGAGCCGCAACTGCGCGAGGGGGTGGCACATTGCACCACCAGCAGCGCGCCGCCGCGGCGTCACTTGCCAAGCCAATTTTGAGGTACCATCCTGTGTTCGCCGTCAGCTGGCAGGTTCGAACCCTTTCGAAACAGGCGGAGAGGTCAGGGAGAAAGTACTATGGGGATTGCGGAGCGGCGCATCTTGCTGTCGGCCATCTTGCTCGCTTTCGTGGCAGGTTTTTCTGCCACGCTTTGCGCGCAGGACGAAGGAGACGCCTGGGGAAAGAAAAAATCGTCCTGGCTTTTGCTGACTCCCGCAGGGCGCACCCAAGTGCAGGATTTCTCCGATGACTACAAGAATTATCTGAACATCGCGAGATCGGCGCTGGGTTCGACGCGTGAAATGATCCGCCGAGCCCGCGCCGCCGGCTTCACGGAGTTCAGCAAACCTGAGCAAGTAAAACCTGGCGCGCGTTTGATCATTCCGAATCGCGACCGCAGCCTTATTCTTGCTGTGATTGGCTCCGATCCCGTCGTCGATGGCTCGCGCGTCGTTGGCACGCATCAGGACAGCCCGCATATCGAATTGAAGGGCCGTCCGATTTATCCCGCCGGGGGCTTCGCGCTTTTTAAAACGAAATATTATGGAGGAATCAAGAAATATCAGTGGGCTAACATTCCGCTGGCTCTCGTCGGCCGCATCGATACTGCCGATGGCCGCACCATCGACGTTTCCATCGGCCTCGATACCGGCGAACCGGTTTTTGTGATTCCCGACAGCGCGCCGCACTCGGATGGGGAGTTGCGGACGCGCACGTACACAAACGTGCTGCAGGGCGAGGAGCTCGACCCGGTCATCGGCAGCGTCCCCGGTGAGCGAGAATCCGTCGCGGTGGAAGTCACCCAGCTTCTGACCTCCACCTACAAGATTAAGGAAGAGGACCTGGTGAGCGCGGAGCTGGCTCTGGTGCCCGCGGCGCATCCCGCGGACGTTGGTTTTGACCGCGGACTTGTCGGCGCGTACGGACAAGACGACCGCGTTTCATCCTATTGCGCCGCGCGCGCCATCATCGACTTTAAAGGCACGCCGAAATTCACCGCGCTCGCGTATCTTTCAAATTTTGAGGAAGTCGGCTCCGTCAATAACACCGGAGCAGGCTCGCAATTTCTGAACTCGACGTTTGCGCGGCTCATCGGAGCGCAGCGCGGTACGTCGTACAACGATTTGGAATTGCGGCGGGCCTTGCATAATTCGCTGGTGATTTCTGCCGACGCTAACGACAGCCTGAACCCGATTTTTCCTTCTACCGCCGAAGCCACGAACGCGGCGCGGCTCGGTTACGGGGTGACCATCAAGCTCTATGGAGAAGGTTTTGATCCGCCTTCTGAATATACCGCGAAGATCCGCGGCCTCCTCGACCGCAGCGGCATACCTTGGCAGACCCACACCTATAAAGTGGATGTCGGCGGCGGCGGCACCATCGGCGGATTCATGTCTCGCGAGGACATGGAAGTGATAGATCTTGGCGTGCCGCTGCTTTCGATGCATTCTCCTTTCGAGATGTCTTCGAAAGTGGATGTGTGGAATTTTTACCGGACCATGAGCGTTTTCTATGCACAGTGAGAGCGGAAGGGCGGTCCACCCCGGAAGGCGGGACTCTGCACGCGGCGATAGCGGGCCGTGGATTGGAGAAATGCGAATGACACTATGGCCTTCGAGCGGGCCGCGATGAACGCCAATCTCGCCAAAGCCACGGCCGTCGGCGCGCTCGGCGGTTTGTTGTTCGGCTTCGATACTGCCGTTATTTCCGGGACCACGCACTCGCTCACCATTGCGTATGGATTGTCGCCGAAAGCCCTGGGAATTACAGTGGCCATGGCACTTCTCGGCACCATTGTCGGCGCGATGTCCGCCGGAATTCCCGGGCAACAATGGGGCGGCCGGGAGACCTTGCGCGTCCTCGCCGCTTTTTATGTCATTTCGGCATTGGGCTGCGCCTTCGCGTGGAACTGGCACGCACTTCTGGTGGCTCGATTCATCGGAGGATTGGGCATCGGTGGGTCTTCGGTGCTTGGGCCCGTGTACATCGCCGAGCTGGCGCCGGCAAAAACGCGCGGGCGTCTGGTCGGCACGTTCCAAATAAATATCGTGATCGGCATTCTGCTCGCCTATTTGTCCAACTACAGCATCGGACGGCTTGGGCTTGGCGCAGCCGAATGGCGGTGGCAGCTTGGTATTGCCGCGTTTCCTGCGGTGCTTTTTCTCGTGCTGCTCTTCGCCATTCCGCCAAGTTCGCGCTGGCTGGTTACTCAGAAACGAGTGGACGAGGCGCGGCGCGTGCTCGAGATGATGGGTGCGGAAAATCCCGAGGCGGAGTTGCGCGAGATCGTCGATTCGATTCATCTCGAGCGCCTGCAAACTTCCGAGCCGCTTTTCTCCTGGAAATACCGCTTTCCGCTTTTTCTCGCTATTACCATTGGCATGTTCAACCAGCTGTCGGGCATCAACGCCATTCTTTACTATCTGAATGACATTTTTGCCGCGGCCGGCTACAACAAGATGTCCGGCGATTTGCAGGCAGTGGCTGTCGGCGGGATGAATCTTGCAGCGACGCTGCTGGGCATGTCGGTCATCGATAAGCTGGGGCGCAAGACTCTTCTGCTGATTGGATCCGTCGGAACCGCCGCCTGCCTTTTTGGTGTTTCCTGGGTGTTCTTTACGAATAGCCACCAGAGTTATCTTCTCGTATTCCTGGTCGCCTACATCGCCTTTTTCGCCATTTCGCAAGGTGCCGTGATCTGGGTGTATCTCAGCGAGGTGTTTCCGAGCCGCGTGCGCGCCAAGGGACAAAGCGTGGGGAGCTCTTCGCACTGGATCATGAACGCCATCATTGCTTATACGTTTCCTCAGCTTGCGAAATCTTCCGGCGCGTATCCCTTCGTGTTTTTCGGAGCCATGATGGTGCTGCAATTCTTCGTGGTCTTTTTCTTCTATCCAGAAACCAAGGGACACACTCTTGAGGAAATGCAGCACCGCCTGGGTATCGAGTGATTTGCCCCGTGGGAATACAGGACTCGGAGAAAATGGACGCGGCGCGCACATTTGCGCTTGGTGTGGACATCGGCGGGACCAAAGTGGCCGCCGGACTGGTGGACGCCGAGGGCAGGATTCTTTTTCAGACGCGTGTGGCCATGCCCGCGCGCGAAGGTGCCGCGGAGGGATTGCGCGCAGTGCAGTCCGCGATCGAAGGCGTTTTTGCGGCGCGGCCGGAAGCGCGGGCAGGTTTGACGGGAATCGGAATTTGCGCGCCGGGTCCCCTCGATCCGGTAACCGGGATGATCCTCAATCCGCCGAACCTGCCTTGCTGGCGGAATTTTCCGTTGGCGGCGGAAGTGCAGCGCGTCTTTGGACTTTCCGCGCGAGTGGACAATGACGGGAATGCGGCGGCGCTGGCCGAATCCATCTGGGGCGCCGGAGTTGGTTATGGAAATGTTTTTTACGCAACGCTGGGAACGGGCGTTGGAACCGGTATCGTTTTCGATCGCAAGATCTATCACGGCCGAACCGGAAGCGCCGCCGAAGGCGGTCACCTGACGATCGATTATCGCGGACCGCAGTGCGGCTGCGGGAAACGCGGCTGCATCGAGGCGCTGTGCTCCGGTCCGGCGATCGCACGGCGGGCTCGAGAACGGCTTATTGAATCGCCCGAAGCCGATTCGAAAATGTTTGCTCTGGCCGGCGGAAAAGTGAACGGCGTGAATGCCGAGATTGTGGCCGAAGCGTTTCGCCAGGGTGATCCCCTTGCCTGCGAGGTGCTGCGAGAAACTGCGGACTTTCTGGCCATTTGGGCGGGGAATGTGATCGACCTGCTCGAACCCGATGTCTTTATCTTTGGCGGAGGCGTGGCGCAGCTCATGAGCGGATTTTTCGGGCGCATCCGCGAGCAGCTGGCGAATTGGTGCGTGAATAAGCGCTTTGCGGAAATGCCCGTGGTCCTGGCGAAGTACGGGTCGGACGCCGGGATCGCCGGGGCCGCCGCGTTGTGCCGCATCTGATCGGCTGCTTTTAAATGCTGTCAGGCCGGTGCTACCTACCGTCGACAGTGGGCAACGATCAGAGTGATGTCATCTTGCTGTTCGTTGGGATTGAACTGGCGAATCTCGTCGACGATCAAGGCAATCAAGGATTGTGAAGGTTGGCCACGATGGCGGCGAAACGCTTCGACTAGGCGTCGCTCTCCGAATTCTTCTCCGGCGTCGTTGAACGATTCAGTGGCGCCGTCGGTGTAAAGCAGAAGTGTGTCTCCTGGGAGGAGTTGGCATTCTTCGAGCGAGCAATCCCATTTCCCAAACAGTCCGAGCACCGTGGACGTAGACTCGAGCCGCTCCAGAGTGTCATCGCGCCGCAAGAGAAGGGCCGAGAGATGCCCGCAATTCACATAGCGCAATCGTTGTGTTTTATCGTCATACTCGGAGAAGAAAAATGTCGCATAATCGCCGTCAGCGGTATTCTGGTGAAAGAGCTGATTCACGGAACGCAAGAAACGTTGCGGCTGATCCGAGGCAATCGCGCACTGGCTGCGCAGGCTGGCCTGCAGATTGGCCATCAAGAGAGCGGCCGCAATTCCTTTTCCCGAAACATCGCCGGTCACCAAGCCGAGGCGCTCCTGGCCGAGATCGAGAAAGTCGAAATAATCCCCGCCCACTTGACGAGCCTGGAGACATAGACCCGCGTACTCAAGGGTCTTAAGCTCGGGATGGATTTGTGGAAACAGCCTTGCCTGAACCTGCTTCGCAATTTCCAACTCCTGCGCGGCGCGGCGTTCGGATTCGAGCTTTTGGGCTAGCGCGCGGCGCTGCGCTTCAACGCCTCGTGTCAATTCATCGAAGCCGGCAAGCCCGAAGGAGTTTCCGTCCACATCCTCAAATCGCGTGAAGGTTCCGCCCCATTCAGGTTCCTGTGGCGGAAACTGAAAGCGAACTCCGCGATGGCTCCATTCATGGAACTTGGCGTTGACATCTTCGGTTATGAAGTAGATCTGAGTGTCGCGTCCGACGAGTATGTCTGCCGGAGAGTCGGACGTCGCTAAGGCCAGAGAGAGGCTCGCACTGCCGTCCGGAGGCGCAACCTCGATCCACCGGCCGCCAGACTCGAAGCGTTCGTCTATCACCAGCCGAAAACCAAGCTGGTCCAGGTAGAATCGCAGGCTTCGTTCCTGATCGCGAACGAAGATCATCACAAAGTGTAGGCAGAAATAAGGGTCCTGCCCATCCAAGCGCAGAAGGGGCCGGTCAATCCCAAAGGGTAGAGGAGCAGCGCCCATTCGCGGCATTATACGTTTGCAGGGCGTTGTGCAGGAAGACCGGGAATGGCCCGAGGTGCAACAGGAACCGATCGCAGACAGCAAGCACCGATGCACATAACGGCACGATGCGCATGGACTGCGGACGGATTTACGACGGCGTCACCGAGCAAGCTTTCCAGAGGAGACTCGGAGCGCTCTGACAGCCAACATCAGCCGAGTGCATCCGTTGGGGCACACACGAGGGTTGCTGGTTAGACTGCCTGATTGATTCTAACGTTCGTTGCAGATGAGCGGCTGACGTTCCGAAGCCGGTACACCCATCTCATAAGCCTTTCAGCATGGTCCGCGCATCCAATAGCTGGAGTTCAGATAGAGAGAGTAAATTCTCAGCTGCAGCCTCTGAAATCCGCGGCTGAAGAAACTCTTACGAGGGACAAGACCATGAACGACAAAGCAGCGACTGGTGTGACGGGGATTTCAGGAAGTGGCTTGCCGGCGGCGAAAAGCGGCGAGTTCCGCATTGGCCGGGATCTGCCGGTGTGGCGGCTGGGATTTGGGGCCATGCGGATTACCGGAAAAGGCGTATGGGGCGAGCCACAGGATCACGACGAAGCGATTCGGGTGCTTCGGCGGGCGGTCGAATTGGGAATCAATTTTATTGACACCGCGGATTCGTACGGACCGCACGTGAGCGAAGGGCTTATCGCCGAGGCACTCCATCCTTATCCGGCGGGCTTGGTGATCGCGACAAAAGCTGGGTTTGATCGCTCGGGGCCGGATCAGTGGACGATGAACGGCCGTCCAGAGCATTTGCGCAAAGCTTGCGAAGGCAGTTTGCGGCGGCTGAAGCTCGAGCGAATCGACCTGTATCAACTGCATCGCATCGATCCCGCGGTGCCGGCAGAGGATCAGCTGGGGACTCTGAAGGATTTGCAAACGCAGGGGAAAATCAAGCACATCGGTCTTTCGGAAGTCAGCGTCGCCCAAATTGAGCACGCGCGGAACATCGTGCCGATCGTTTCGGTGCAGAACCGTTATAGCGTGGCAGACCGGACCGCGGAAGATGTTCTGGAATATTGCGAGCGCGCAAGTATTGGTTTTATACCCTGGTTTCCACTGGGAGCCGGCAAATTGGCCCACAAGGGCGCCAGTCTCGAGCGGACCGCAGCTGAGATGAAGATCACAACCTCTCAGCTGGCGCTTGCGTGGTTGTTGAGGCGCTCGCCGGTTATGCTGCCGATTCCGGGGACGTCTCGCGTGAGCCACCTCGAGGAAAACGTCGCGGCAGCAGCGGTGAAAGTGGACGACGGCAGGATTCGCGAGTTGGGCCAGCTTGCAAAGTCCGCGTAAGCCGGAGTTGCCGACAGCAGTAAAGAAGGGCCCGACGCAGGCGGCCGGCCCCCGCCGCGCCCGCAGACGGGAAAGATACTTGCCGGACGACGGGTTAGTTCCGCGACTTGATGTGGAGGCCTACGGATTCGCCGGCGATGTACGTGCACACTTCCTGTTTGTTGTCTGGCGCGGCAGCGCACCAGGCCTTGACCTTCACGCCAGTGAGTTCCTCGGATTGATTTTCCTGCCGGATGGACCAATTCGAAGGCGCCAAGATTTGCAACCGGGAGATGAGATCGCGAAATCTTGTGTCCGCAGCGGAGGCGGGAGTTTCCGTCCAGTAGCATACGAATTGCGTTGCAGCGTCATTCGAACCGGATTTTGATGTCGCGTTGACGGCGCATTGCACTGCCCCTCGGAGTTTGATGTTCGCATCGGAAACGGCGCCGCTTGTTTTTGCGGCACGCAGATCTTCAAAAGCGCTCGCACGCGCCTCGAAGGCTCTCTTGAGGCCCTGGCACAAATCGTCGCAACCGCCGGCAACGGGGGCCAGCGCCGTTTTCTTGGGAGGAACAGGCGGGCGGTTGACCAAGTAAGGTGAGGAGAGCGAACTTATCCAAAGATAGACTTTCGCCGTGCCATCGTTTTGTTTTGTGGCTTGCAGATGAAGCGGGCAATGGCCGAGGTAGGGTCCTTCGGTTTCCGGGACCGGGCAATCCGGCGGGCCGGCGTCTAAAAAATGATCCGCGGCTGGTGATTCAATTTTGAATTGCCAAGCGGGCTCGAGAATCCGGAGAGATTCGAGCGCGCCTGCGTACCAGCTTTCCGCGCCCTGGTAAGGAATCTGGGCGTAGCAGATAAGCATGGGGACGTTGTTGGCCCATGTTGTCATCTGACAGGGGACCTTAGCTCCTGCGACGGAGGCGTCGGGAACGGCAATTCGATTGGCGCGATATTCTCTAAAATCGGTGACCGCGGCGGCGAGCAGGTTCTCTAGACTTCGACAGAGCTGGTCTTTGCACTGGGCAGCCCCAGGGGCCGGAAGAAACAGACCGGCGAGGCAGAAGAGAGAGAATGCGCGAAGCGGTTTCTTGTTCATAGGCGGCAGCGCGGTAAAGGTTCGATGTGCATCCGACCCGGGCTAGGGCAGAGGAGGGATTGTGTCGGCAATGAAATCGTGCCTGCCGCTGAGGATGGTGTCAACCCGTATTGTTACTGTAGGCAGCGCCGATGGTAACGCCAGCCGGATTGATTCCGCTCAACGGGCGAGAGGTATTTGAATCACGTTCGCGCGTTCGTCTGGCTCGGCGGCTGCGCCGTCACGGAAGGCGACCACTCTGCCGGAATTGACGGGAATGCGCTCGCCAGGAACTACCGTTCCGACAAGATTTAGGGGGTCCGCAGCGGACACGGTAATTAGCTCTCCGGTCGGTCGCTGATTCCGCATGGCGCGCAAGGACTCGACGGCCATACTTAGGGCGAACTGCTCGCCCAGGAAGCCGCTGACGAAGCGGCCACCGCGAACCTCGCCACGATCTTCGAGGCGGCGGAAAGTGATGAGCAATTCGCGCCATTTGGCGAGAATGGGCTCGCGAGCGAGGAGTTCGCGGTAAACGATTCCGTAACGGCCAAGAAGCATCCGGCAGGTGGCTTCCAGAGCGCGAGAGTGGTCACCGGTTTCGCCGGAAAAAAGCAGCGACCAACGGCCCGCGCTGTGGCGGGGACGCGAAGTGCGACCAATTCCCTGCCCAGAGCGCCGCTTGGGATCTATCAGCGCGCGAAGATTGTCAAAACCGTCCGCCGTGAGAAGTCCTGCAGCGACGAGTTCCCAGAGCGCAGCTTCTACTTCTGACTTTAGCCTGCCGGAGCCACGAACGATATCGGCGAAGAACGAAGCGCCGCGCTGTCGCAAAAACTGAAGAACCGCGGTGGCGCCGGCACTGAGGCCGATGGTTTCCGCTTCGCCCGTTTCGCGGCGTGGGGTCATCCACTCGGAATCTTCGCGCACGAAGAAAGTGATTGGTGCGACGCTCGTCGGAGTGACCCGGCGTTTTGCGTCGGTGACGGATTCGAGCGTGGCGGGATGCGGAGACAGGCGGCCCCAACCCACGACGCCCGTGAGACAAAGCTGGTCGAGAATCGTTGGATCGTAATCGGCGATGCGGCGTTTCAGGATTTGGCGTTCCCAGGAATTTGCCGGCGCTTCGAAACCCTGCAGCTGACGGATGGCTTCGAGCGTCCCGCGCTCGCCAAGGAGTTGCGTACTTGGGGCCACGTGTTGCCAGCCAAGTAGCCAGTTCATGAATTGAGCGGGAGTGACGGACTGGATTTGCTTGCGGAGTTGGCCGAGCGTCAGGCGATGAATGCGCGCGAGCAAGCGACGTTCGCACCACTCGGATTCGTTTGCAGCTGGAGAGCTGAACTTGCCGCGAAGGATGACGCCGCTGGACTCGAGCCGGAGCAGTGACTTTTCGATGTCGGAATGGGGGAGAGCGAGAAGGGCGGCAAGTTGGTTTTCCGTGGCAGGGCCGCTATGCATGATCCAGCCTGTTACCAGAGCGAGAAGAGCATCCTCGCGCGACGGGGCTGAGGATTCGAAATCCGGGAGCGGCGATTCGAGGACGGCTCCGGGAAAGACTTGGGCAAACCAGCTCTTGCGTTCGGCGGCGACCCAATAGACTTCCGAGCCTGCGCGTACGCGCGTTGCGCGATGTTCTTGCGCTAATTGGCTGAAAAAGTTACCCCAAACGGGTAGTGATTCTTGAAGCCTCGCAGCCATGCCATCGGAGCTTTCGGCAGCCGTCACGGAACCAGCCGGGATGGCCACCAGCGTCAGGAGTGTGTCGTGGAGTTCTTCCGCGTCGCGGACATCGGGCCAGGCAGCGTCAGAGACTTCGGCGATGGCGGCGGGGTCGAGGCGGCCGATTTCTCCGAGCACGGCGTCGGGCAGAACGCGGCGCATTTCGACGGCCCGAGCGCGGCGCTCCTCGAGTGGCGCATCATCAAGGTAGGCGTAGGGATTGGCGTTCAGGATTTCGTGAGAAAAATGAGAGGGCTGCGGCGTATCGACGGCGAGGCATCGGATACGGCCGTCGGCGATGCCGTGCAGGACACGCTCCAGGCCTTCGATATCCATTGCTTCGGTGAGCACGTCTTTCATGACCTCGCGGATGAGCGGGTGATGGGAAATGGTGATGTCGCCTTCGATGTTTTCCTGGCAAGCTTGGGCTTCGGGAAACACGGCAGCGAGCAGATCATCGGCACGCATGCGCTGGATTTGCGGCGGAACTTTCTTGCCACCGCGGAAACGAAGCAGGGCCAGCGCGCGACCGGCGTCCCAACGCCAGCGTGTGGTAAAAAGCGGTGAGGTGAGCACGGCTTGCTCGAGGACGGACTTCAAGGAATTTGGATGAAGGAAATGGAAGACATCACCGAGCGGGAAACTGTGCTGTTCGCTGAGCGAGATATTTAATCCGTTGTCGGTCGCCGCGGCTTGCAGCTCGAAATTGAACGCACGGCAAAAGCGTTTGCGAAGCGCGAGACCCCAGGCTTTGTTGATGCGGCCACCGAAGGGCGCGTGGATGACGAGTTGCATGCCGCCGCTTTCATCGAAGAAGCGCTCGGCAATAATGGTCGTTTGCGTGGGAACGGCGCCGAGCAAGGCCCGTCCGGCCACTATGTATTCTACGATTTGCTCGGCGCCGGGATCATCGAGGCCGCACTCGAGTTTCAGCCAATTTACGGCGGCGGCGTGTCCGCCCGAGTCCGGCGACGCGCGCGGAACAAACTTGCTAATCTGTTCGCGCAGTTCACCGAGGTGCGCGGAGAGTTCGTCTGTCCGTGAGGGGGCTTCGCCACGCCAGAAGGGCACGTTGGGGGACGCTCCCTGCGCGTCTTCCACCAGCACGCTGCCGGCTTGGACACGACGAATGCGCCAGGAAGTGTTTCCGAGAAGCATGATGTCTCCCGCGAGGCTTTCGACGGCGAAGTCTTCGTCGACTGTGCCAACGACGATCGCCTCGGGCTGGGCCACCACGGTGTAGAGCGAATTCTCTGGTATTGCGCCGCCGCTGGTAATGGCCGCCAAGCGGCTGCCCCGGCGCGCGCGAACCATGCCGTTTACGCGATCGCGATGCAGATAAGCAGCGTAGCGTCCTCGCGAGGAGTCGATGCCTTCTGAAAGCATTTCGACTATTTCATCAAAGTCGTTGCGCGGGAGATCGCGATAGGGATACGCGCGGCGTACTGACTCGAATAACTGGTCTTCGCTCCAGTCCTCAGCGGCGCACATAGCAACAATCTGCTGGGCTAAAATATCCAGAGGAGTTTCGGGAATGGCGATGCGATCGAGATCGCCTTGACGAATCGCGCGGACCAGCGCTGCGCACTCGAGCAGGTCGTCGCGCGTCGTCGCGAAGAGGCGCCCTTTGGGCACTGCACCGCGCCAGTGACCCGCGCGTCCGATACGTTGCAAACCCACAGAAATGGAGCGCGGTGAACCGATCTGACAAACCAGATCAACGCTGCCAATATCGATTCCCAGTTCGAGCGAAGCGGTGGCGACCAGCGCGCGGATTTCACCTGATTTCAATTTTCTTTCGGCGGCGAGCCGCAGCTTGCGCGACAGGCTGCCGTGATGCGTGGCGACCGCACCTTGTCCCAGCCGTTCGCCAAGATGATGCGCCACGCGCTCCGCGAGACGCCGGGTGTTGACAAAAATCAGCGTCGAGCGATGCTGCGCGGCCAGCGCGGCGATGCGGTCGTAGATTTCGCCCCACATTTCGTTGGAAGCGACGGGGCCAAGCTCGCTTCCCGGAACTTCGATGGCCAAATCGAGTTCGCGCCGGTGACCTATTTGCACGATCACCGGATCGGAGCGAGCCGAGCCGCCGAGAAAATGGGCGACCAGTTCGATCGGCTTTTGCGTCGCGGAAAGACCAATGCGGGTGAGGGCTTTACCCGTCAAGTGGTCGAGTCGTTCGAGGGAAAGCGCCAGGTGCGCGCCGCGCTTGTCGTCGGCGACTGCGTGAATCTCGTCGACGATCACAGCTTCAACCGTTCTGAGCACCTCGCGGCTCTTCGCGGCGGTCAAGAGGATATAGAGGGATTCCGGAGTCGTGACCAGGATGTGCGGCGGGCGCGACAACATCGCGCGCCGCTCATGGGCGAGCGTGTCTCCCGTGCGTACGGCCGTGCGTATCTCCGGCATGAGGATTCCGCGCTGGCCGGCGAGTTGCAGAATTTCACCAAGGGGAATTTCCAGATTCTTCTGAATGTCGTTGCCGAGCGCTTTGAGCGGTGAGACGTAAAGAACCTCGGTTTGGTCTCTCAATTCGCCGTTGACGGCTTTGCGTACCAAACGATCAATACAGATCAGAAAGGCTGCCAGCGTTTTTCCTGAGCCGGTGGGAGCGGAAATGAGAGTGGTTTCTTGAGCCAGAATGCTTGGCCAGCCTAGCAGTTGCGGCTCCGTCGGGGTGTTGAACCGGCCGATAAACCAATCGCGGACGAGCGGGTGCGCCCAATCCAAGCCGGACGAGATCGGTTGTGAAGTCTCGAGGTTCATGGTCCGGAGTCAAATTATAACGCAAACGATCCGGCGTCGCAGATGACCAGGAATGTTTCGTGTGGCTCTGGCGATCGGGCCTGCACATGTCCACACTCATTTGTGAGCGGATTGCCGTGGAGACGATTCGAGGCATGTCCAGCGCGCTGGCCTTGAAGGCCGCACTTCCGAAGCGCGCTTTTACGTTTCCGAGTCAGAAAGCCCCAGAATTCTGCGTATGGCCTTTTGATCGGCGCCGGAACTAGCGAAGTCGTCGAACGAACCCTTCGCCGCTGCGATGATATGCCGCTGGATAAAGGGCGCGCCCTCTCTTGCCCCCTGTTCACTGCTCTTGATGCAGCACTCCCATTCGAGAATCGCCCATCCGCTGAAATCGTACTGGGTGAGTTTCGAGAATATCGTTTGAAAATCCACCTGGCCGTCGCCCAGCGAACGAAACCGGCCGGCGCGTTCTAACCACGGTTGGTAGCCGCCGTAGACACCCTGCTTGCCCGAGGGACGGAACTCCGCGTCCTTTACATGGAACATCTTGATGCGGGAGTGATAGAGATCTATGAATTGGAGATAGTCGAGCTGTTGCAGCAAAAAATGGCTGGGGTCGTAGAGCAGGTTGCTGCGCGGATGCTGCCGAACGCGATCCAAAAACATTTCGAACGTCGCCCCGTCGTGCAGGTCCTCACCGGGATGAATTTCAAAACAGAGATCGACTCCGGCTTCGTCAAAGGCGTTGAGGATGGGAAGCCATCGCTTTGCAAGTTCGTCAAAGGCGGTTTCGATCAGACCGGCGGGGCGCTGCGGCCAGGGATAGATATAGGGCCACGCCAGCGCGCCCGAAAACGTCACGTGGGCTTTCAATCCGAGGTGCCGAGAAGCCCGCGCCGCCAAATGCAACTGCTCGACGGCCCAGGCCTGACGTGCCTTAGGATGGCCATGGAGGTGTTGCGGGGCGAAGCCGTCAAACATGGCATCGTAAGCAGGGTGACAGGCAACAAGTTGTCCTTGCAGATGCGTAGAAAGCTCGGAAATGACCAGCTTGTGCCGCGCGGCTACGGCAGCAATTTCGTCGCAGTAGGCTTTGCTTTCGGCGGCACGCTGCAAATCGAAAAGCCGAGCGTCCCATGAAGGAATTTGCACGGCCAGGTATCCAAGACTAGCCGCCCAGCCACAGATGGCGTCCAACGTATTGAACGGCGGAACATCCGAGGCGAACTGTGCAAGGAATATGCCCGGGCCCTGAATTGTTCTCATTTTTGTGCTCCCATCGCTTTTGAGCGTGATCCGTTTTCGTGCTGTCAGCGAATTGCGCTCGCTTCCGGGTGGGCATTTTAACGTTTGGAAGGCTTAAATCAGCAAATTTTGTTGAACGCGGTGCGGTCCCTGCCGATACATTTCGAAAGATCTGGCTATACCTCCTCGTCTGAATGATGTGATAACCACCCTGGTGGCCCCTTCAGGCTACTTCGCTGGACGGCCGGGCCAACCCGGCGATACTATGCGCGTTGCACCAGTGATCTCGCCAGAGGGATGCCCGACCTCATTCACTGGCATTTCGGGTGCTTGGGGTCCGCAGAAGAAAACGACTTGCCCAACTAACCCGGGAGGGTGAATCATGCATCGTCGCGCCGTTTCCCGCTTTTCGGCCGTAGTTCTTGCTTTATTTTTGTTGATCGCAGTGCCCGCTTTGCTCAAAGCCCAGACACCTCCTCCTGTTCCTGCCAACCACGTTCGCATTCATTACTTCCGTCCCGACGGCAACTATCTCGGCTGGACGGTGTACGCCTTCGGTGACACCACCGAAGACACCTCGAACTTCAATGGCGGCCCTGTCCAGGTCACTGGTCGCGACAGTTTCGGCGCCTACTTCGACGTCGGCGTCACTTCCAATGCCCAGAGCGTCGGCATCATCATTCACAACGGCAACACCAAAGATCCCGGGCCCAACGAATTCATCGATCCGGCAACACACGGCAACGAATACTGGCAACTCTCCGGCAGCAATGTCCTCGCAACCTCCCCCCCTCCCACCGTCCAGCAAACCGATCCCCCTATTCCCGCGGGCAAAGCGCGCATTCATTATCACCGTCCCGACAATAACTACGCGAACTGGAACCTCTTTCCATTTTTCGCCACCACCGATCCCAACAGCGATTTTTGCAACACCAACGACTTCGTCACCGGTTACGACACCTATGGCGCCTATTTCGATGTCGGAGTCGATCCCACGCAGTTCAATGGCCTGCTCGGTTTTATCATTCACAACTGCAATATCAAGGATCCTGGCCCGGACATGCACCTGCAGCTCACGCAGAATCTCGAGGCGTGGGTGCTCTCCGGCAGCGCCATTGTCTACCTAATCCAGCCGCCGACCGAATTCAAGACGGACCCGCCGATTCCCGCAAATAAAGCGCGCATCCACTATTTCCGCCCCGATGCCAACTACGCTTCCTGGACCGTCTACGCTTTCGGCGACACCACGGAAGACACTTCCAACTTCAACGGCGGTCCCGTCTTCGTCACCGGCTACGACACCTATGGCGCGTTTTATGACGTCGGACTCACTCCCGCTCCGCATGACCTTGGCTTCATCG
>Ga0210407_10001446_pt1 | contig 22308 bp, 16 predicted proteins | sample IncBWC27MmetaG_FD_150860 | JGI IMG/M metagenome (GOLD analysis project Ga0210407, IMG submission 150860) | Forest soil microbial communities from Barre Woods Harvard Forest LTER site, Petersham, Massachusetts, United States - Inc-BW-C-27-M | ecosystem: Environmental > Terrestrial > Soil >... | reverse complement strand
AATCGTGTTCACGAGGAACACCAGCGGAAGCACTGCCGTATCGCCGATTCCGCGTATCTTCCATCGTTCACCCCAGCGGGCAAGGGCGCGTTCGAACGACCAGCGCAGTAAAGCAAAAAAAATCACGACGACAACCGAGAAGTAAAGAATGTCCTTGGCAATGTGGTGCAGCACGTAGTGGCCCATCTCGTGGCCCATGATGGACTGAATCTCTTCGGGCGACCCCCGCCGCAGGAGATTGTCGTTTAGCGTGATGCGCATGGTCTGGCCATAGCCGCTGACGTTTGCGCTCATGCGCGTAGACTGGCGCGAGGCATCCACCTGGTAGACCTTTTCTGCGGGAATGCCATTGGCGCGCGCGAGGCTCAGGATGGGCTTGGTAATTTTCGGATCGTCAAGCACGGTGTACTTGTTGAGCAGCGGGAAGATGAAGACCGGCGCAATCATGATAAAGAAAACCAGAAAGACGATGGAGACACCGGCTCCCCAGATCCACCACGTTCTCGGAAGCCGCCGGACAATGCCGAAGAGCGCCATGCAGACGACTCCGCCAAGCACCACGTTTACCAGAAGCACGATGAGTTGGTCGCCAAGCCAGGGACCAAGCGTCTGCGTCGCCAATCCGTACTGCCGCTCACGGAAATAACCCTCGTACATTCCAAGCGGTGCGCCCAGAATCGTGCTGACGATCAGAAACTCCGTCCAATAGATAAATGTCTGCAATGGTTTAAAGCGCGTCACGCGCTCAGCAAAATCCCGCATGGCCGCGGACCAGCCAAAGTGCAGCAAAAAAAGATAAAGCGCCGCGCCATAAAGAAAATCCCAAAGGATTAGCCAGTACCCGCCCTCGAAGTAGGCGTCGGAGCGCGATCGCGCACTGGCAGGAATTTGCGCGAGGTACGCCTCCGTGGCCGCGTCCGCATCGAAGTGTTCAGACGGCTGGGCGGCCATAGGAACTTGAATCACGTCCGGCATGACGGTCGCCGGTTTCACGCCAGGGCCTGCCGTTTGCTCTGCGCCAGAGGCACCCGCGCATGCAAGGGAGGCCAGAACGACGAGTCCCGTAAAGATCGTCCTGCGAAAAATCATACTTGCTCCTGTGAACAAACTTTCTTCGAGCTTTCATGCGTAGCCATGAGTCGCTCACAAACCTGGGATCCTCGGGTTCATTTTGGGCAGCAGACACAATACGAGGCGGAAGCAAGAATAGTTTCCCGAGTGTAAAGGAAACATCCTACGGGGCGCCAAAGCGCCACGCCTCTTCGTGCTGGACTTCAACCATCACGAGGCCGTGTGGAGGCACAGTAGGACCGGACTTGGAGCGGTCGCGCAGTTCGTACAAGCGTTCGATGTCGGCAGGCGTAAGCTTTCCCCGTCCCACGTCAAGCAGCGTGCCGACCATCTTGCGCACCATATACCGAAGGAACGAGCGCCCGCGAACCGTGAAGACCAACTCTTCGTTGTCCGCGGTGCGCGCCAACTCAGCTGAATAGATTTCGCGCTCGGTGGACCGCTCTTTGTCGTCCTCTTCGGAGCCCGTCGAAGCCGCAAACGATGCAAAGTCGTGCGTGCCAACGAAGCGCGCCGCGGCGTCGCGCATGGCGTCTTCATCGAGTGGAAACGGATAGTGGAGCACGTAGCGCCAGATCATCGGCGGGACGATTCTCCCGCGATATAAGCGGTAGCGGTAGGTTTTGCCCCGCGCAGACCAGCGCGCGTTGAAGTCTGGGCCAACTTCTTCCGCGCCCACGATGCGGATCGTGGGCGGTAGCAGCGCGTTCAATGCGCGTTGAAAATCCGGCGCGGAAAGATGCGATTGCGTTCGAAAGCTCCCGACCTGGCCAAGTGCGTGAACTCCCGCGTCCGTGCGTCCCGTACCATGCAAGACGACGTGCTCCTGAGTCAGGCGGCGCAGCACGTCAACAATTTCACCTTGGATCGTGGGCTTGCCTGTTTGAATCTGCCAGCCGTGGAAATCCGTGCCGTCGTACGCGATGGTGAGCTTGAAATAGTGCATGCAGGGGCGAGGACCGAAACGTCAGAGCGCGCTACGAACGAAGCGGCTCCCCGGCTTCACCGCTACGCTGCCTCCGCGGCAGAGCGGACAATCTTCTTCCTCGTAGCTGGCGATGGGTAGTTGGATCAGCGACTGCGCTTCCACTTCGAAGTCGATTTTACCGCCGCTCCGGTCAATCAGTGCACCGGCAGCAACGACGCGCGCGCCGGCCTCTTCCACAACGTGAATCGTTTCCTGCGTCGATCCCCCCGTGGTCCAAACATCTTCAACAACCAACACATGCTGGTCTTGAGCAAGTGAGAACCCGCGCCGCAGGGTCATCATGCCGCTCGCGTCGCGCTCCACAAAAAGGGCGGGCGTTCCGCCGCCCGGAGAGTGCTTCTGCTCAGGCAGCGCTCGTGCGACTTCCTGGCCAATGATGAGCCCACCCATCGCTGGCGATACCACGGCATCGATTCTGGCGTCTGAAAAGAGCGTCGCCAGCGCCTGTCCCAGCTTCTCGGCGAAGCGCGGATACTGCAAGACGAGCGCACACTGGACGTACGTACCGCTATGCAGCCCGCTGGACAACTCAAAGTGTCCGTGCCGGATAGCGCCCGCCGTCTCGAACATCTTCAGCAATTCTTCGCGTTTCAGCATTTCGGCCCAGCCAACTGCCGCCGGCTCCTAAGCGTCGAAATGTCAGGAGATTAGCCGCCGCTTCCCGCGTTGTCAAGGAAGAGAGCGCCTGCTAGACTGCTTTCTTCGCCCGGCCGGCGCGGCGCAGCTTTCGGGGTGGGTTCCGGGCATCTTCGACGGCTCGAATCGCGCAACTGTCAGATTTCAGTCGTGACCTCAAAACGGTGCGTTGCCTGAAACAAATTCCATTCTGCGAACGTTTTACAGAGTTGAGTGCATATAAATCAAGTCCCCTTGGGGATGAATCTTGAGGGTAAGGAGCACTATGAAGACGCTGTATGCTCGACCGCTGTTGGCCGCCATACTGGCCGTAACGCTCGTCGGAGGACCCGTTTCCCCAGCCTTCGGGCAAGATGCGCCGCAAACTCCGCAAGCAGCGCAAGCCAAGCCCGCGACGGCCATTGTGCCGGTCTCACTTGGCTCTGCGAAATACAACTACACGCGCGCGCCCAGACCTTTTCCCAACCTGCTTGCTCCTTATAGCCCGATCAAGATCGCTGCGCCCGTGCTCACTAATTCGCCGCGTGTCGACCAGCTCATCCATGACGGAAAGCTGGAGTTGAGCATGCAAGAAGCGGTGGAGTTAGCGCTGGAAAACAGCATGGACATTGTGGTGCAGCGTTACAACCCGTGGTTCGCGGATACTGGTATCCTCAAGGCAAGTGCGGGCGGCTTTGGCGGCAATACCCCTGGCGCCGTGTTTGGCGGCTCGACGGCAAATAATCCGATCCTGAACTTCGATCCGCTAATCACGACAACCCTCACGATCGACGACCGCAATGTCCCGGTCAACAACCCGCTGACCTCCGGTACTGGCACGGGGCTCTCCGCGCTCGCGAGACTGAGCTTGCACACTTCGACGTTTAACTCGCAGTATTCGCAAGGATTCCAGACCGGCACTACGTTCTTCACCACGTGGGACAACACCCGGAACTCCTCCACTTCGGCCGCAAACTTGTTCAATCCCTCCGTGCAATCTTCGATCTTCGTCGGATTCCAGCAACAGTTGCTGAACGGTTTTGGACGCTCCGTCAACACGCGCAACATCCGCATCGCCAAGAACAACCGCAGGATCGCGGACTGGGCGTTCACCCAGCAAGCCATCACTACCGTCACAAACACCATTACTGCTTATTGGGAACTGGTCTTCGCCAGGGGAAACGTAAGAGTTCAGCAGCAGGCCGTGACTGTTGCTCAGAAGCTTTACAACGACAACAAGAAGCAGTTGGAGATTGGCACGATGGCGCCGCTCGACGTCACTCGCGCCGAATCTGAGCTCGCCACCGACCGCCAGAACCTGATTGTGGCGCAGACTGTGCAACTTCAGGATGAGCAGACTTTGAAAAACGCCATCAGTAAGAATCCCCTGGCGCCTAATTTCGTGAACGTGGAAATCATCCCCACGGATTTGCCCTCGCAACCGGAGACTATTGAAGCCCCATCGTTTGAAGAGGCGGTCAAGGAAGCATTTGCAAAAAGGCCGGAATTACAGGAAGAGGCGCTCAACTTGTTGAATGGAGCGATCGACCTGAAGGCTACGCGCAACGCGTTGCTGCCGACGGCTACGCTCACCGCGCAATACGGAACCGTCGGACTCGCTGGCAACCAGACCCAAGTTCTCACCTCTACGACCACGCAGGGCACTCAATTGATTGACAACACGGGAGCCAAAATTAATGCTTTCATTCCATTCACTGTGCCAACTAGCACGCAGCTCGTCACCGCCGGTTTTGGCGACGCGATGAGCTCTGTGTTTCACAACCAGTTTCCAGACTATCAGGTATCGTTGAACTTGCAGATCCCCATCCGCAACCGTTCGGCCCAGGCGGACAATCAGCGCGCTATCCTTACGCAGCGTTGGCTCGAAGCGCAATTGCAGCAGTTGAAGAACGCCGCGCTTCTTGACGTCCGCAACACATACATCGCCCTAACGCAGGACCGCGCGCAGGTCGATGCTGCCAGCAAGGCCCGCGAACTCCAGCAGCAGACCTTCGACGCCGAGCAGAAAAAGTATCAGCTCGGCGCGTCCACCGTTTACCTCGTCATTCAGACGCAGCGCGACCTGATCAACGCGCAAGGCACGGAGCTCCGCGCCCTGGCCAACCTCGCCGAAGCCAAGGCCAATTACGAGCGCGCTGTCGGGCGCACTCTCGAAGTCAATCGCGTCACCATCGCCGACGCCAAGTCCGGCGAAGCCGAGCGCGAAACGCTCATTCCCGGCACACTGCACGGCCAGGTGGTCGGCACGGAGAAACTCTCTTTTAACGCTGGCCAAAAATAGTCTGCCAAAGAACTTGCTCTACTCGGCCCGCGTAGCTCCTCGCTGGCCGAGTTTTCTTTTGTCTCGGTCTACACTGACCTCCTCTTGGAATCCGGGCGGCCCGTCACGCCGTTATGCACTCTTGACAATCGTGAGGCGCGGGCATACGTTCTCTCGCACGGACAGTCTTTCCTTCTCGGAAGTTCCCATGAATTGCGAAACCATGCTTCAGGAGGAGAAGCTATGAGCGAAACTGTGAATTACAGATGCGCATTCTTTTCTATGCTTTTGATTTCCGGAGTGCTCGTTCTCGGGTCGCGAAGCGCTCCACCGCAGGAAAAGCCGCGCACTCCCGCCGAGGGTCACGATATTCATGTTCTGGCTCCCCACAAGATGGATGGCAAAGTGATGGGCCCCTATCATCACTACTGCAAACCCGTATCGACTGACATCCTCGAATGCCTGATCTACGAATCCACGGAACCTAATGCCCTGCTCAAACAGGTGGAATACTTTGTTGCCAAGAACGTCTCCCGGTCCAACGTTTCTCTCGAGACCTGGAATAGGTTCTACCACGACCACGCGGTCGAAATTGCCACCGGCCGGGTACAAGTTCTGGACCGTTCACCCGAGGAGGCCAAGAAAATTGCTGAGGCCGCCGCCCAAACCGACGGCATCATCTTTCACCTCTGGTTGCCCGACGACGGTAAAGCTCCAAACGGGACTGTCGGGCATCCGCAGTCCGTGGGCCACAAAGAATTGACGGCCAAGGAGTACAGCGCAAAGTAACAGCACTGCAGGCATGTCATTGGTTTCTTCCCGCCCCATCAGTTGCCACAATCACTTGTCTAGTGTCGGAAAAGGCCGACACTCGCGAGGCGGCGCGGTTTTCGCGCTTTCGCGACGCAAGACCATTAACCTGTTCGCGCGGAGTCTGGTGGTTGAAGGGCAAATCTGCTTGCTAAGCCCTTCGCTGTGACAGGCTTGCGGCTCGTCCCTGCCTCCGTAGCAACAGCCGTTTCAAGCGACATTCGTCTTGACAAGAAGGCCCGGCAACCAATGGCTTCGGGAATGCACCTTCTCGCTAGAACAGGAGGCCCCATGAATGCTCCCAGCCCGGCCCGTTCAAGCCCCAGGCCCATGGCCCTGATACTCCTGGTTGCGATGCTTGCCTCCGGCGCGTCTGGTTGCGCACATTTCCTGGACTATATCTTGTTCTCTCCAGAGATCACGACCAAGACGCTGCCGAACGGCACGGTCGGAATCCCTTACAGCGCAAGAGTAGAAGCCAGCGGCGATGCGGGCGCGGATTGGTTTATTACCGGCGGTCAGCTTCCACCCGGCCTGTCCTTTGATGACTCGAGAATTTCCGGCACGCCAACAGTGGGCGGGAGTTTCAATTTCGAGGTCACTGTCACGACCTTCACCTCGGAAGTCGATAATGAAGACTCGCGGCGATTCACAGTGCTGATCCTGGATGTAACGACGCAAACCCTTCCCGACGGAAATGTGAACCAAGCTTACGGACCGGTCACGCTGGGCGCCATCGGGCTCGTCGGCACTCCAACCTGGGCCGTCGCTTCCGGAAATCTTGCCGACGGAATCACGCTCTCCAGCACGGGCGTGCTGGCTGGCACGCCGACCAGCGGCGGAACGTTTCCGTTCACCGTCAAAGTGACTGACCAAGATGTGCCTCCGAGGTCGAAAGCGCGCGACCTGGCCCTCGCGGTATTCAACCCGGTTCCCATGACCTCTTTGGTATCACCAAGCTTGGCTGCAGGCAGTGGTCCATCTTTTAATCTCATGGTGAACGGCTCGAATTTTGTGAATACGTCCGTGGTTACATGGAATGCGGCGGACCGCCCCACTACATTTGTGAACGCATCACAACTCATGGCGGCGATTCCTGCAAGTGACATTTCCACGGTCGGAACGGCAAGCGTGGCGGTAAGGAACCCCGCACCTCACGGGGGCGTTTCCAACAGTCTCGGTTTCGACGTCGCCCCGCCTTCGAACTCACCGTTCCTGCCGGAGCGCGTGAGCGTGGATACACAGGGCAATCAGGCCAACGGACCAAGCGCGCGGCCGTCAGTGAGCGCCCGGGGGCGTTTCATTGTGTTTGAGTCATTAGCGAGCAACTTGGTGCCCGGAGACAACAATCGCGCGAGCGACATTTTTCTCCGCGACACTTGCCGAAAGGCTGCGCCGGGGTGCATCCCATCAACCGTTCGCGTCTCGCTGGGCAACGACGGTTCGGAGCCCAACGGCCCGAGCTTTGGTCCCTCCATTAGCGGCGACGGCCGCTACGTAGTATTCACTTCGCTGGCGGACAACCTCGTCGTCAAGGACGGAAATTCAAGTGCGGACATTTTTCTGCGCGACACTTGCATCGGTGCGACCGTCGAATGCCGGCCATCCACGGCGCTTGTCTCGGTGGACGACACTGGCGTCCAAGCCAAAGCGGGCAGCGATCTTGGCAAGATCAGCGGCTCGGGCCGTTTCGTCACCTTTGTTTCTGCAGCCGATAATCTGATCGCTGACGACACAAATCTCAGCGAAGACATTTTTGTCCGCGATACTTGTGCTGGCGCCGCGGAGCCGTGCTCCCCATCGACTTCTCGCGCGTCACTTGGCCCAAGCGGCCTGCAGGCGGACGGGCCAAGCACGATGCCGACTCTCAGTGCCGACGGACGATACGTAGCGTTCGTTTCCAATGCGTCGAACATTATTCCCGGCGTAACGGCCGCAGCATCGCAAGTTTTCCTCCGCGACACTTGTACATGGACGCGGGAGCCCTGCACGCCCTCGACTATCGGCGTGTCCGTTACGGATACAGGTGAACCGGGCGACGGCCCGAGCCTGCATCCGGCAATCAGCCCTGACGGACGATTCGTAGCGTTCTTGTCGACGTCTTCCAACTTGGGAGCCAGAGCGGACATCCTTGAGCACCAGATTCTTCTGCGGGATACCTGCGCGGGCGCGATGCATGCGTGCCGGCCTTCCACCATGCATATTTCTGCCTCCGCCGATGCCCATGCGAGGGAGGGCCAAGCCGGCGGCAGCGCTCCAGCCATCAGCGCGGAGGGACGTTATGTGGCTTTTGTTTCCGCCGATCCTCACCTGGTTCCGGACGACGCGAATCAGTTCGTGGACGCGTTTGTCCATGATACGTGTATGGCATCCACTGCCTGCATGAAGGCCACTTGGCGCGTCTCCCGCGGTAGGTTTGGGGCCGAGGCTGATGCGGATACGCTGGCTCACGCGTTAACTCCAGACGGCAGAGTCCTCGCTTTCACCTCAACAGCCTCGAATCTGGTTCCCGGCGATACCAACGGCGTGGAGGACATCTTTGTGATTTCGGCCAGGGAGAACGGTCCCACCCTCTGAAATAGCTGCTCTGGCAGCGATGTTGGGACTGGCTATTTTCTTGCGCCACACGGCAGCTTGACCGTGTGCATTCTTGCTGCTCGCCACTGCGCACACTTGCCCGTTCCGTACCTTTCGAATAGCATGGAATTCTCAGGCGATTCGCATCGTTGCCTGATGAGTCCTCAGGAGCGACACGCATGAGCGAACAGCACAAAGGATCCACACAAACCGTGCCGCCGTCAGAGGCTTCTTCCGCACATCGCGGGCCCTCCGCCAAAGAACAAGCCTGGGAGAAAAACACTCTCCAGCCTACGCTTGAAAAAAGTTCTGAGCGCCAATCCGAATTCACCACGATTTCCGGGCATCCGATTCGCAGGCTGTACACCAAAGCGGATTTGCCAAACTGGGACCCTGACCGCAACCTTGGCTTCCCCGGCGAGCCTCCTTACACCCGCGGCATTCATTCCTCCATGCACCGCAGCCGCCTCTGGACCATGCGCCAGTTCGCGGGCTTCGGCACCGCCGAAGACACCAACCAACGCTTTCGCTATCTCCTGGCTCAGGGCCAGACCGGACTGTCCACGGCTTTTGATTTGCCAACCCTTATGGGCTACGACTCCGATCACGCGCTCTCCGAGGGCGAAGTCGGCAAGTGCGGGGTAGCCATCAGTTCACTCGCGGACATGGAAGTCCTCTTCGACAAAATTCCCCTCGCCAATGTCACCACTTCTATGACCATCAATTCTCCCGCCGCGGTCATCTGGGCGATGTATCTGGCTGTCGCGGAAAAGCAAGGCGCCGACTGGAAGAAAATCTCCGGCACGCTTCAGAACGACATCTTGAAGGAATACATCGCGCAGAAGGAATACATCTATCCGCCCGAACCTTCGATGCGGCTGGTGATTGACACATTCGAATTCGGCGTCAAGAACACACCGAAATTCAATCCCATTTCCATCAGCGGCTATCACATTCGCGAGGCCGGCTCGACGGCGATTCAAGAACTCGCGTTCACGCTGCGCGATGGCCTGGAGTACGTCGAATGGGGAATGCGCCGCGGCCTCGACGTGGACCAGTTTGCGCCGCAGCTTTCTTTTTTCTTCAACGCGCACAACGACTTCTTCGAGGAGATCGCCAAGTATCGCGCCGCCCGCCGCATCTGGCACAAAGCCATGGTCGAGCGCTACAAGTCCAAGAATCCGCGCTCCTGGGCTTTGCGATTCCATACACAAACCGCCGGATGCTCGCTCACCGCGCAGCAGCCGTACAACAACGTGGTTCGCACCGCGATTCAAGCCCTCGCTGCCGTGCTCGGCGGCACACAATCGCTTCACACCAATTCCCTCGACGAAGCTTGGGCTCTCCCCACGGAGTTCGCCGCGACCATCGCCCTGCGCACGCAGCAAATTATTGCCCACGAAACCGGCGTCACCAATACTGTCGATCCGCTCGGCGGATCCTACTTCGTCGAAACCCTCACCAACGAAGTCGAACGCGGCGCTTGGGAATATATCGATCGAATCGACGCCATGGGCGGCATGGTCGCCGCCATCGAGCGCAGCTATCCGCAGCGCGAAATCGCCGAAGCTTCCTACCGCTACCAGGTGGCCGTCGACAAAAAAGAAAAAATCATCGTCGGCGTCAATGATTTTGTTTCCGAAGAGAAGCCTCTGGAGGTGCTGCAAATTGACGAGACCGTCGCGCACCGCCAGGCCGCCCGCTTGAAGAAACTCCGCGCCGATCGCTCCCAATCCGAAGTCGACCGCCGCCTCAACGCTCTCCGCGTCGCCGCCAAGGGCAACGACAACCTCATGCCGTTCCTCTACGATGCCGTGAAATCCTACGCCACCCTCGGCGAAATCTGCGACGCCCTCCGCGACGTCTTCGGCACCTACGAAGAAGTCGCCATCACCTAACCCATGCCAGAGAAAAAAATCCGCGTGTTAATCGCCAAGCCGGGGCTGGACGGCCACGACCGCGGCGCAAAAATAATCGCCCGCGCCCTGCGTGATGCCGGCATGGAAGTCGTTTACACCGGCCTGCGCCAGACGCCCGAAATGATTGCCTCCGCCGCCGTCCAGGAAGACGTTGACGTCATCGGCCTCTCCATTCTTTCCGGCGCGCACAACACCATCTGCCCCCAGCTCATGAAACTCCTCCACGAAAAAGGCATGAACGACGTCACCGTCCTCGTCGGCGGCATCATCCCCGAAGCCGACATTCCCGCCCTGAAGCAATCCGGCATCGCCGAAATCTTCCTCCCCGGAACCTCGACGCAAGATATAGTAGACTTCATCCACAAACGCGTCGCTTAGTACTAAATTGAGCCTGACATAAGTAGTTCCTTTGCTACCATGCTTAAAGCTGGAGGCGCATATGCATACTTTGTTACGTTCTGTGGCTGTGCTGGCTCTATTCTCCCTGCTGTCTTCCGCACAACACGCTCCGGCCCAAGTGAAGCCAAGTGCGGCTTCCCCCATTCCCTCAAACTTTCCGGCGGAATACCCGAACGATGGGGCCAGTGTCCTCGTGGAGAATTCCGGCTGGGCAGATCTTTCCGAAGAATTCCCATCCAGCATTCGCACTAAACGGGGTTTGGTCGGATCGCTCACTTACGGAGCAATCCCTGCCGCGGTTATCGTTGAATATCAGGGACAGCACGCCCAGCTTCAAATCGAAACTCGCAGGCCGGTCTTCTGCATTTGCAACGTCCCCTCCTTCGCGGGCGGCCCTGTGCTCGTTAAGCTGCATCCTAAGAAGGATTTGCGCGAGCTCGACGGAGGCAGGCTACCCGTCTTGGGCGCCAAGATCGCCGAGGCCAAGCATTCTGATCAGGTTCCGACAGAAGCAGTACAACCGGAGAAGGCTTGTTGGCTCATGCGCCCACGCGAAGACCTCCCGGCTGGTGAATATGCTCTGCTGCTTGGAACTCAGAATATGATCATTTTCTCGTTCACAACTGCCAATCCGCCGGGCGGGAACTCAGCCCCAAAGAAACCGTAACGGCCATTGGGCCCCGCCAATAACACATGGTATGGGCCATGCAGGGCGGGTTTTACTCTTCTGCTTCCTTCTTCCGACTCTCATACATTCGCTTCACTTGCCGGTGCAAACTCTTCACACTGTTTTTCCAATCCAGCCGCGCCTCCGGATCCACTTTTCGCCGCAGAAATTCCTGCTCTCGCAAGAGCTTCCGCCGGTTTTCAAGCCGCCTGCGATCGAGCGTTCCCTCATCCAACGCCGCCTGCACCGCGCATCCCGGCTCATCCTCATGACGGCAATCGCCAAATCGGCACTGCATAGCCAGCGCATCAATGTCCGCAAAGGCTTGTGCAACACCGTCTTCCGCGTCCCACAATTGCATCTCGCGCAATCCCGGTGTGTCCATCAGCAGCGCGCCTCCCGGTAGCACGAACAGTTCTCTCGTGGTCGTGGTGTGCCGTCCCCGGCTATCGCTCTCGCGCACCGGGCGCACTTCTTGCACCGTCTGCCTTAGAAGCCGGTTCACAATCGTCGACTTGCCCACTCCGGATGACCCCAGCAGCACCAACGTCTGCCCGGGCATAAGGAGCTTCTCCAGTTCACCAAATCCCTCTCCCGTTCTCGCGCTCAAAACACACACCGCCGCGCCCACCGCCACGCGATCCATCTCCGCGGTCATCCCGCAAGCGTCTTCGCAAGCATCCGCTTTGTTCAACACGATCACCGGCTTCGCCCCTGACTCCCAGCACTGCGCCAGATACCGTTCCACGCGTCGCGGATTGAAATCGCCGTCCAATGCGGACACTAGCAGCGCCGTGTCCACATTCGCGGCAATCACCTGCTCTTCCATTCTCTTTCCCGGTGATTTGCGCACGAACTTGCTCCGTCTCGGCAAAACCTCCTGAATCAAAGCGGTCGTGCCTTCTCCATGCACTTCCGCCGCCACCCAATCGCCGACCGCCGGCCAGTCTGCACCCTCGTCCGCGGCAAGCCGTAGCTTCCCACTCGCTTCCGCCCAGCATTCGCCGAAATCTCCCGCCACGCGCCAGAATTTCCTTTGCTGCGCAATCACGCGCGCCGGTACTTCATTTTCCCAGTCGCCGTCCTGCCAAAACGTTTCAAAGTACGAATTCCATCCCCAACTTGTAAGGGATCCAGCAATAGACATGGATGAATCCTCCCGCGGCCATCAAACAACACACGGCCGCCGCTAGCGCCAAATCAAAACAGGTTTCGCTCTAATAGATTGGAATTGCGGGAGGGATGCTGCGGTCAGTTCCTGCCAGCCGCGGAGACACACCCACCCGCGAGAACTTTGCTAGTGGTTCGCACAGGCACCTCCGTGTCTGAATTGAGTGCTGCCGAGCAGCAGTACGACAGTACCCTGAGCCAAATCTTAGCGACGCTCGCGGTCCTTGTCAAAGAGGGTTTCCCACTTCCGAAAATTACTGATTAGAGTGAGGTTTGCCCTGGCCACGGACGTGATCACGTTTGTGTCATCGACCAGCCCCAGTACTGGAATGGAGTCAGGAACGAGATCAAACGGACTCACAAAGTAGATGACAGCGGCGACAGCCATGAGAATCGAGTCGGCTGGCGCACAAAACTTGCCCATGAGCTGGGCACGAAGGAGACGAAGAAGTATTTGCAAGCTTTCCCAAGAAGCAAGAAGGGATTCGTAGCATCGCTCTGATTTGCGAGTGGCTTTCTCAAGAAGCCCTGGTAGTCCTTCCTTGTGTCCAACATACGACCCGGCTCTTATCTTTGCCTGCTCAAACGTCAGGGGTGCTTTCCTTTTCATAAATTGGGCCTTTCCACATCCCTTACACCAACAATAGATCCAGATACCCACAACCCACCAATAAGATACATGTCCTGTGAAGGGAAACTGCCGCGGCCACGGGGCCTTCTGCATCAAATCCTAGCGACGCGCCCCGTCCGAGTCAACACTGGAAACACTCGGCTAATGGGTCACTTCGTAGATTCCGGCCATCCCTGCCACCCGTCTTCGTGGCAGTAGACAATCAAAGGAACCGACCCCTTCTCAGTGCCCCAGAAGTATTCATCCAAATGGTAGTGATTTGCTGGCGTGAGAAGTTGCTCTGGTGTTAATTCCGCAAGGCCAGAGCAGATTGCTGCAAGGGCTTGGAGGCCTGGACGGTTACCCACTATCACCACTTCAGATGCACCGCCCCGTTCCGTGAGAGTGATTTTCAAGCGAGCGCCTGCGCGGAGGATTTCATGTTTTCGTTCAGGTAAGCGTTCCTGTGGCGTCCCCATTTTCTTAGCCTTTCTACGACTCTTGCCTCAATCAATACCAGCAATCAAACTCAGTGAACGATCTTCCCGTCTGTATCCCGAAGCTCCGCCTTGCCCAGATTCAGCTTCTTCATGTCCTCTTCGATCTTCGCGCGGTCGCCGACGGCAAGCACGATCATCTTGTCCGGCAAAATATATTTCTGCGCCATCGCCTGCGCTTGTTCGACCGTCACGGCATTGATGCGCTCCGGCAGCGTCGAGAAATAATCCAGCGGCAAATCGTACGTGAAGAGCTCCGCGAAAGTCGCCGCCGCCGCCGTCCCGCGTTCGAACCTCCCCGGCAACGACCGCGCGATGGAATCCTTCGAGAGCAACATTTCTGCTGGAGTCATCTGCGTGTCGCGCATCCGCTTCAGCTCGTTAAACAATTCCGTTGTCGCCGGAGCTGTCGCGTCCGTTCGCACATCGGCGCCGGCAATGAACGGCCCGGGCGCGCGATGGAACCTGAAGAACGAAAAAGCCCCATACGTATAGCCGTGCGCTTCCCGCAGATTCATGTTGATGCGACTCGAGAAAAGCCCGCCGAGATCTGTGTTCATCACTTCCACGGGAGCATAGTCCGGCGTCGACCGCGCCAAACCCATCGAGAAGCAAATCAACGTCGTCTGCGGCGCTCCTGGACGGTCCACGAGAATCAGCTTCGCGTCCGTTGTCTCCGGCGTACTCAGCGCCGGCGGAGCCGGCCTGCCCGCCTTCCACGCGCCGAATTGTTTTTCCACCAGCGGCTTCAACGCCGCCAGCTTGATGTTTCCTGTAACCACCAGCGCCGCATCGTCTGGAAAATAATTCTGCTTCCAAAAATGTTCCAGATCGTCGCGCGAAATCGCTTTGACGGATTCCGTCGTGCCGCTGTCCGGATAACCATAGGTGTGACGCGATCCATAGAGCGCCGCGCCCAACACGCGGGACGCGAGTGCAAACGGCTCGTCTTTCTCTTGCACAATCCCGGTCAGCCGCTCGGAGCGCACCCGCTCGATCTCCGATTGCGGAAAACTTGGATGCAACGCGACGTCCGCCAGCAATCCCAGTGCATCCGGGAAATTCCGCGAGAGTGAGTGGGTCGATATTCCTGTCGTGTCCGTACCTGCGCCAGAATTCAGCGTCGCGCCCAAATCCGCGGCGCGATCCGCAATCTGCAGCGCCGTCCGCGTCGTCGTTCCCTGCTGCAGCATCCGCGCGGTCATGCTTGCAAGCCCCGGACGATCGACCGGATTCACTCCGCTTCCCGCATGCAAAACCAGGTCCGCCGCCACTAGCGGCAGTCCTGGCCTTTCGCTGTACAGCACCGTCAGTCCATTCGAAAGCTTGAATTTCTCCGGTACGGGCAAGTGCAATGCGCTCGCAGGCCCCGGCTTTGGCGCATCTTTCCGCCACTCCGCATCCACATTCACCGGTTCGCCATTATTTTTGGAGGGGTCCTTTTCCGGCGCTCTTGGAGTCGCCACTTCGGCGCCCAAATCCTGCTTCCCCGGCACGCCATAAACCACGGCGCGCTGATTCCCATTGAGCTGTCCTTGCGCGAACGCCTGAATCGATTCCGTCGAGGCGTTCTCGTACCGCGCGATATCCGCCGTCAGAAAATCCGGCGTTCCCAGGTAATGGTTGTAGCTGTTCAATCGGTCGGCGACGCCGCCGAATCCACCCAGCGTCTCGAGTCCCGCGATGATTCTCGATTCGATCACGTTGCGCGCTCGCGTGAGCTCCGCGGCTGTCGGCCCGTCTTTGCGGAACGCATCCAGCTCCGCGTTGATTGCTTTTTCGAGATCTTCTGGCTTTACGCCCGCCTTGGCCGTCACCTGCACTTCAAACACGGAACCAAGAATCAGTGATTGCTGATTCACTGACACGTCTTGCGCGATCTGCTTTTCGTACACCAGTTTTTTGTATAACCGGCTGGACTTCCCGCCGCCCAGAATCGCTGCCGCAAGATCCGCCTCCGCATCGCCCGGCTTAAAAATCGGCGAAGTCAGCCAGGCCAGGTACACGCGAGGCAACTGCACGTTGTCTTGTATAACCGTTTTGCGCTCGGAACTAATCGGCGGCGTGTGCGCCTTGATCTTCGGAACATCATCCCCGCGCTTCAGTGCGCCGAAATATTTCTGCACCAGCTCGCGCGCTTTCTCCGGATCGAAGTCCCCGACAATTGCCAGGCTCGCGTTGTTCGGCGCGTAGTACAACTTGAAGAAATTCCGCACATCTTCCAGCTTCGCCGATTGAATGTCCTGGTGCGAACCGATCACCTCGCCGTAGTAAGGGTGATCTTTCGGGAAAAGTTCATGAAACAGCCCTTCCTCCACCACGCCGTAAGGCGCATTTTCCACGCTCTGCCGCCGCTCGTTGCGCACTACGTCCTGCTGATTCGAGAGATTGGCCTGGTCCAGCTTGTCCGGCAAATAACCCATGCGGTCGGACTCCAGCCAAAGCGCCAGCTCCAGTTGATTCGAAGGCAGCGTCTCAAAATAATTCGTGCGGTCAAAATCCGTTGTGCCGTTGATGTCCGAAGCTCCCGCCGCTTCCAGGTAATGGAAATGCGAACTGCCGGGCACGTGCCGCGATCCTTCAAACATCATGTGTTCGAACAAATGAGCAAATCCCGTGCGCCCCGGAACTTCGTTCGCGGGCCCGACGTGGTACCACAAATTCACCGCCACCAGCGGCAGCCGGTGATCCTCGGAGAGAATCACTTCGAGTCCGTTGTCCAGCTTGTACTTTTCGAATTTCAGTTGCGGCACTTCGAGTGGCGTGGGCTTGGCTGCCGCCGCCTTTGCAGTTGCTTGCGCTGTTGATTTGGCGGGCGCCTTCGAGGGAGTTTTCGGCGCTGTCTGCGTCTGCGCGTTCGCCAGGTTTGCAAAACACAGAAAACCGCACAGTCCAAACGTGTAACCACTCTTGCGGAGAAAACTCATCACAGTGTCCTTTCGAATTGGCACAATCTGGCGTCAGCCAGCGGACAGCACTCGCAGGTGTCCTCAAAAGCCCCGGTGTTAGCTTACCTTGCTTCTGAATCCGTGCAAGTACTTTACATCTTTGAATCAGGCGAGGAAGCCGTGGCCGTTCGCACACTGCCGCCAAACCTCGTATACTGTCCCATTGATTCTTTGCATTTTGTATTTCGCATCATTTTGACAGCTCGTCGGTTCGCGAGGTCTACGCGTGTCTGCTTCGGTCCTGAAAACCAGCGCCAATCTCAAATCGCCTGAATTCGAAAAGAACGCCCGCCGCATCGTTGATCTGCTGACTAGAATCAAGAACGAGGAAGAACAAATTCGTCAGGGCGGCGGCGCGAAAGCCATCGAATCGCAGCACAAGAAAGGCCGGCAGACCGCGCGCGAGCGCATTTCCAAGCTGATCGATCCAGGCTCGCAGTTTTTCGAGCTGGGAATTTACGCGGCATTCGAGATGTATGAGGAGTGGGGCGGTGCGCCGGGCGCGGGAACCGTCACTGGACTCGCAAAAGTTTGCGGGCGAACTTTCATGGTCATCGCGAATGACGCGACTGTGAAAGCCGGCGCGTTTTTTCCCATGACCGCGAAGAAAGTGATTCGCGCGCAAAACATCGCCATCGACAATCACATCCCGACAATTTACTTGGTCGATTCCGCGGGAGTTTTTCTGCCGCTTCAGGAAGACGTTTTTCCGGACACCGATGATTTTGGGCGCGTCTTCCGCAATAACGCCGTGATGTCCGCGATGGGCATTCCGCAAATCACCGCGATTATGGGCATGTGCGTTGCCGGCGGCGCATACCTTCCGGTGATGTGCGATCACATTTTAATGACTGAAGGCTCGGGATTATTCTTGGCGGGACCCGCGCTGGTGCAAGCCGCGATCGGACAAAAGACTTCCGCGGAAGACCTGGGCGGCGCGAAAATGCACGCGCAGATCAGCGGCACCGTGGATTTCCGTGAGCCGGATGATGATGCGTGCATCGCGCGGATTCGCGCGCTAGTCGATAAAATGGGCGCACCAAACGCTTCACCATTCAGCCATGTGAAATCGCGCGAACCGCTCTATTCCAGCGATGATATCTTCGGAATCTTTTCGAGCGATCCGGGCAAGCAATACGACATGCGCGAAATCATCGCCCGCGTGGTGGATGCAAGCGAATTCGAGGAATATCGCGCGGAGTACGGTGAGACATTGCTTTGCGGATACGCGCGCATCGGCGGCTGGGCGGTCGGCATCGTCGCGAATCAAAAAAAACATGTGCAGACGCTGGCGCGTGGCTCGGACCAAAAACGCATCGAATTTGGCGGCGTAATCTACACGGAGTCCGCGGAAAAAGCGGCGCGCTTCATTCTCGATTGCAATCAGAATCGCATCCCGCTCATTTTTCTGCACGATGTCAACGGTTTCATGGTCGGCAAAGACGCCGAGTGGAGCGGCATTATTCGCGCCGGCGCAAAAATGGTGAACGCCGTAGCCAACAGCGTGGTTCCAAAGATCACGGTGATTTGCGGCGGCAGCTTCGGCGCTGGAAATTACGCCATGTGTGGCAAAGCTTACGATCCCCGCTTCATGTTCGCGTGGCCCACCGCAAGATTCGCAGTAATGAGCGGAGACGCCGCAGCCAGCACACTGGCCGAAATAAAATTGAAACAGCTCGAGCGCGAAGGCAAAAAAGTCGACGAAAAACAAAAAAAAGAATTGGTTGAATCCGTCCGCGCCACCTACGAACACCAAACCGATCCGCGCTACGCCGCCGCCCGCTTGTGGGTTGATGCCATCATCGATCCCGCTCACACCCGCGAGGCTTTAATCTGGGCCCTCGAAGCCGCCGCCCTCAATCCCGAAATCCGCGAATTCAAAACGGGAGTCCTCCAAACGTGAGTTCGCCTGCTCCCAACTGGATCAGCCGGACGACCAAGCAACTCGCGGTGATAATTATCTCCCCTATTCTCGCGTACGTAGTTATTTTGCCGGTCTGCTGGACTTGGTCACAGTTTCTGAGGCCGCGAGCGACCAGCGGCTTGTTTTTTGAGTTTTGTGGACACGACGGAATCCTGCCGAATTTTGTGCTTTCGATATCCTTAGTTCTCGCGATTTTGTCTCTACTGTTAGCTCCTATTTCGCTCTTCATAGACTGGCGTCGATGGAAAAAAAACAAAGTGTGACACTTATCGAATGTCCGCGGGATGCGTGGCAGGGATTGCCGGAACAAATTCCGACGGAGTACAAGGCGGAGTACTTGAAAGAACTTGTGCTTGCTGGATTCAAGCATATTGATGCGGTGAGTTTTGTTTCGCCGAAACGCGTGAAGCAGATGGCGGACAGCGAAGAGGTGATGGCGAAGCTGAATGCTTCCCTTCCCGCCGGCACGCCGCTGCCGGAAATCATTGGAATTGTTGTGAATGAAAAAGGGTTGGAGCGGGCGCTGGCTACGCCGGGCGTCAGCACTATCGGGTATCCCTATTCGATCTCCGCGTATTTTCGGCGGGCGAATGCCAACATGACGCGCGACGAATCGCGTTTGCTCGTTGAAAAGTTGCGAAAGGAAACGGGGGCGGCGAATCGCGGGTTGGTGATTTACATTTCGATGGCGTTTGGAAATCCTTACGATGAGCCATGGGGGCCGGAGATTGTCGCGGACACTTTGGAGTGGCTGAAGGATATCCGTGTGCGCACCGTTTCGCTGGCGGACACCGTAGGCACTGCTTCACCGCAACTCGTCGGCGATCTATATCGCAGCGTAAAGGATCACGTTGCAGGGATACAATTGGGCGTGCATCTGCACAGCCGACCGGAAAATACCGAAGAAAAAATTCTTGCCGCATACGAAGCGGGATGCCGGCGGTTCGATGGGGCGCTGACGGGGCTTGGCGGCTGCCCGTTTGCTGGCGACAATCTGGTCGGCAACATCGCGACCGAAGACGTTCTTGCCGCGCTGCGAAAAGCGGGCGCCGATCCAGGGATTGATTCAGGACGGCTGACAAAAGCGCTCGTAATGACCAACGAGATTCGCGCGAAGTATGCGCATGCTCCTCTGATGAACTAGAATCACTTGGACCGAACGATCTTGCCGAGCAGGGGCGCAGCATGCTGCGCCCCTACAGCCACGGCTGCCAGGTCCTGGAATAATTTTCGGGGCGCACGTCGGGAGAGATTGCTACCATGTACCAAACGCTTCTTCTCGAAATTACCGGAAATATCGCAACCATCACGCTGAACCGGCCGGAAAAGCGCAACGCCATTTCGACGCCAATGATGGCGGAACTGCAGACGGCGCTGGATGAGATCGAAAAAACCCACGCGCGCGTCGGGATTTTGACCGGAGCGGGCAAAGCATTTTGCGCAGGTATGGACTTGGATATGCTTGCGTGCATCGCGAAGCAGTCTCCGGCGGAAAATCAGGAAGACTCCAGGCGAATTGCCAAAATGTTCCGCCGCATCTGGAGTTTCCCGCGGCCGCTCATCGCGGCGGTAAACGGCGCGGCATATGCCGGAGGATGCGGCATCGCCACGCTTTGCGATTTCACGTTGGCCGCGCCGGAAGCAAAGTTCGGATACACGGAAGTGAAGATTGGATTTCTGCCGGCGATCGTTTCCGTATTTTTGACACGGCAGATCGGAGAAAAGCGCTCGCGCGATCTACTGCTGACCGGCCGTATCCTCGAAGCGGCAGAGGCTAAGGAATTTGGCCTCGTGTCAGAAGTTGTTCCGGCAGAAAAGCTGATGGAGCGCGCGCACGAACTTGCGAACCTGCTGATTGCGGCCAGCCCGAGCAGCCTCACGCGTTCCAAACATCTTCTGGTCTCCTCGGCGGCTGCAGGCGTGGACCACGATTTGGAACGCGCCATCCTGGAGAACGCGCGCATTCGTTGCACGCCCGATTTCCAGGAAGGAGTCGCTTCGTTTCTGGAGAAACGCAAGCCGGTCTGGCAGGGCGAAAAGCAGTGACCGGTGAGTGGCGACTGGCTTTGCGTCTTGCATTTGGTTTTCATTGAGAGAACCTGGGAGAGTCGATGATTGAATACCATGACGCCGTGGTGCGCGTACGCTATGCGGAGACGGATCAGATGGGCGTGGTTTACCACGCGAACTACCTGGTCTGGTTTGAGGTTGGCCGCGTGGAACTGATGCGCGCACTGGGCTTCGAGTACAAGCGCATGGAAAAGGAAGACGACTGCCGCATCGTGGTCGCTGACCTGCACTGCCGGTATCATCATTCGGCGATGTACGACGAAGTTCTTCGCATCCGGACGCGCATTGCGGAATCCCGGAACCGCGTGGTCAAGTTTTCCTACGAAGTGATTCGCGACGCGGACGGAAGAGTGCTGGCGAATGGAGAAACGACGCACGTGATTTGCGGGAGCAACGGCCGCCCGAAATTGCTGCCCAAGAAATATGAAGCCGCGTTTAGTTCCATCGTGGCACCGCAGCCCGATCGGAGCAAAGCATGAGCGTCGCGCTGACGGGAAACGACCTGAATTTTTCACAACTCTATGATGTCGCTCTGCGCGGGGAACAAATCCAACTGTCGGTTTCGGCAATCGAGCGGATGAACGCTTCGCGCGCGGTGGTCGAGCGCCTGGTGGCGTCAGGGAAGACAGCTTATGGGATCAACACGGGGTTCGGGAAGCTTGCTTCCGTGCGCATCTCCACTGAACAAGTGCGGCAACTGCAGGTGAATCTGGTGCGTTCGCACGCCAGCGGTGTCGGCGCACCTCTGAGCGAACCGGAAACGCGCGCGATGATGGTGCTCCGCGCCAACGCGCTGGCGAAGGGATTAAGCGGCGTACGGCCGCAAGTGGTCGAAACACTTTGCCAGATGCTGAATGCGAAAGTGCATCCGGTGATTCCTTCACAGGGTTCGGTGGGCGCTTCGGGCGACCTCGCGCCGTTGGCGCATTTGGCGCACGTAGTGATTGGCGAAGGCAGCGCGGCGTTTCGCGGAGAAGTTTTGCCCGGCGGCGAGGCCTTGAAGCGCGCTGGGATTACGCCGGTTGCGCTCGAAGCGAAAGAAGGGCTCTCGCTTTTGAATGGGACTCAGGGGATGCTGGCGCTGCTGAGTCTGGCTTTTCGCGAAGCAGACACGCTTGTCGACACCGCGGATGTGGCCGCTGCCCTTTCGCTGGATGCGCTGCGCGGAAGTCCCGGCGCATTCGACGCTCGGATCATGCATGCGCGCGCGTATGCCGGCGCGGCGACGACGGCGCGGAATCTGGCGCACCTGAATGAGGGCAGTCAGATTCGCGAGTCGCATCGTTCCGCTGAAAAAGACGCGCGCGTGCAGGATGCGTACAGCTTGCGGTGCACTCCACAGGTGCATGGCGCGGTGCGCGATTCGCTGGCACAAGCAAGAGAGATGGCGGCGGTGGAGCTGAACAGCGCGACGGACAATCCGCTGGTGTTTGTGCGCGACGCAAACAACGGAGACATTATCAGTGGCGGAAATTTTCACGGGCAGCCGCTGGCGATGGCCGCGGACCAGGTGGCGATCGCGATCGCGACGCTCGGCGGGATCGTCGAGCGGCGAATCGAGCAGATGACGAATCCGCTGACCAGCATGTTGCCGGCATTCTTGACACCGGAGCCAGGGCTGAATTCGGGATTCATGATCGCGCAAGTGACGGCGGCAGCGCTGACAAGCGAGAACAAAGCGCTGGCTGTGCCACATTCGGTCGATTCCATTTCCACGAGCGGCAATCAGGAAGACTACGTCTCGATGGGCATGAGCGGAGCG
>Ga0210407_10001445_pt1 | contig 22309 bp, 19 predicted proteins | sample IncBWC27MmetaG_FD_150860 | JGI IMG/M metagenome (GOLD analysis project Ga0210407, IMG submission 150860) | Forest soil microbial communities from Barre Woods Harvard Forest LTER site, Petersham, Massachusetts, United States - Inc-BW-C-27-M | ecosystem: Environmental > Terrestrial > Soil >... | reverse complement strand
TCTCGCTCGTGCTCGGCATTGGAGCCACGACTGCAATCTACTCGCTGGTGGATCAGGTGCTGCTGCACGCGCTTCCCATTCGCCAGCCTGAACGCCTCGTCCTGATCGATTGGCGCGGCGATCAAGTTGCGGATGGCTTCGGCAGCTGGAATCTAATGTCTTACCCGATCTGCCGCGACCTTAACGAGCAGAAGAAATTATTCGAAGGCGTATTCTGCCGCGCCCTTACCACTGTCAATCTCTCAACCGGGGGCGATTACCGTCCTGCGATCGCGGAAATTGTCTCCGGCAACTACTTCCCGGTGCTCGGAGTCGAGCCAGCCTTGGGGCGTGTCTTAGCGAACGAAGATGATGATGCGCCAGACGCAAGCCCGGTGGCTGTGCTTTCGTACGAATTCTGGCAGACGCAACTCGGAGGCGCGCCCGATGTGGTCGGCCGCAAGGTGTTGGTCAATCGCCATCCGCTGACCATCATCGGAGTAGCTGCTTCTGCGTTCAAGGGCATTGACGTTGGCCAGGTTCCATCCATCTGGATTCCTGCGTCGATCTCCGCGCAGGCCATTCCAGGTTTCAACCGCCTTCTAGACCGTCGCACGCGCTGGATGCAGGTGTTAGGCCGCTTGAATCAAGGTGTGACGTTAAAAGAAGCACAGGCAGGCCTGCAACCTTGGTTCAAAGCGATGCTCCAGGAGGATACGCGCCGTGCAGGATTCCCTGTAATCACGGCCGAACGCCGACAAAGATTTCTCGATTCGTCGATCGTGCTTACTGCGGCGCCACAGGGCCATTCCTCACTGAGGCGGCGGCTGTTGGAACCGTTGTGGGTGCTATTCGCTGTGACGGCCGTATTGCTGGGCCTGGCCTGTTTGAATGTTTCCGGTTTGTTCCTGGCGCGCGGATCGGCGCGTGATCGTGAGATTGGCACAAGGCTGGCTTTAGGCGCTTCACGCGGGCGGCTGGGGCGGCAGCTTTTTGCTGATAGCCTGCTCATCGCGCTCGCAGGCGGATTGCTTGGGGCAGCAGCGGCTCCAGTCGTTGTCCGAACTCTTATCGCATTCCTTCCGCGGGAAACGGCCCCCACCGCTTTGAACGCGGGCATCGACTCGCGTCTCTTGCTCTTCGCGTTTGTCGTGAGTGTCATGGCGGGCCTTTTGAGCGGGCTCGCTCCGGCCTGGCAGGTGGGAAGGCGCTCGCTCGTGTCCTCGCTCCGTGAGCGAGGCGGCACGGCATTCGGTGGCGTACGACTGCGAAAGGTTATTGTGACTGCCCAGATTGCCTTGACTTTGACGCTCGTCGTAGGCGCGGGATTGTTTCTTCGAACTCTGGATGCATTGATGGCTCAAGGGCCAGGTTTCGTAACATCGAGCCTTGTCTCATTCGGCGTCGACTCTCTGCGAAACGGGTACTCTCCGTCGGAAGGAAACCGCCTGATGCGCCGCATCGATGAAGCCGTCCGCGAATCTCCGATCACTCAGGCGTCCGCGATAGCTCGGTTCGCGCTGCTGACCGGCGGAAGCTGGAACGACCCGATGACGATCCTTGCGGACAAGAGAATCTCGACTGACCGCGACGTGAATTTGAACTCCGTTACGCCCGCGTTTTTCCAGACCATGGGTATACGAATCATTGAGGGCCGAAACTTCGATGAACGTGATGCGCGCGACCCGGGCGACTCAGGCTGGCGCTCTGCCATCGTTAACGAAGCATTCGTGAACCGCTACTTGGGTGGGCGGAATCCGCTGGGGGTGCGAATCTGCGAGGGTTCCGGACCGGACGCAAAGCCGAACATTGAAATCGTCGGCGTCATTTCTAACATTAGTTATCGCGGGATTCGCGAGGAGTCCGAGCAAGCGTATTTTCCGTTCTTCGAGGATAGTGGCACCTTTTATGTAAGAATTCGCGGAACACCGAAATCCTCCTTCGAATCGCTTCGTGCGATAGTCCGCAGCGTCGATCCGACACTGCCGATCAGCGATCTCCGCACGTTAGATGAGCAGGTCGATCGCTCGTTGAATACCGAACACATGCTGGCGACGCTGTCCGGAGGCTTCAGCACGCTTGCGCTGTTACTTTCGTCGGTGGGCCTGTACGGCGTAATGTCTTATGTAGTGACGCAACGTACGCGCGAGATCGGGATCAGGTTGGCGCTTGGCGCCAAGCGCTGGTCTGCGATTTGGCTCGTGCTTCGCGATGCCCTGACGATGGTCGTTTCAGGAATCGGCATCGGGCTGCCCCTTGTGTGGGCTCTCGGCCGGCTTGTGAAATCGCAGCTCTATGACGTGAAACCCTCCGATCCTCTTGTAATCGCGATTACTATCCTGGTTCTCTGTTCGGTGGCGTTGAGCTCTGCTCTCATTCCCGCGCATCGCGCCTCGGGCATAAACCCGACGGACGCACTACGATTCGAGTAGTTTGTTGGTTCGGCGTCTTTCCGATCATTCTAGTGACTCACTTATCGCGCGAGAACCTGTTTTTGTTCGTTTGCGGACGAGTGACGGGCAATCCGGAAGTAATGCAATTGGCTTCAGTCCGTGCTAATCAGAAACTACCTGCTACTGAATCATTTGGAAGTTAAGAATACTCCGCGTGGGTTGGAAAATTGCAAGCAGCTAGAGGGAGAGCTTGATTCCGGGGAGGACGCGGCCGGCGCGGGTTTCTTGCCAGGTGAAGTAGATGCGGTGGATAACGGTGAGCGTGGAAACAACGGCGATGACCCAGAGCACCGGCCCCATGCGATTGACGAGCCCACCGATGATGAGCAGGACAAGGCGCTCGGGGCGCTCCATAAAGCCGACCTTGCACAACGGGATGAGAGACTCGGCGCGCGCACGCGCGTAACTGACCATGACGGAGCCGGCAGTGGCGACCGCTGCCAGGACGACGTAGGGAGTGCGGCCGCTGACGGAATAGTAGACTAGGAGGCCCATGTAGAGGGCCATGTCCGCATAGCGGTCGAGAGTGGAATCGTAGAATGCGCCAAAGGCCGTGACGCGATTCTGGCGACGAGCCACTTGGCCGTCCAAGATGTCCAGGAAGCCGGCGAAGAAAATAATCAGCGCGCCAGCAAAGAATTGGCCCACGGCAAAGAAAGCGGCGGCACCAAAATTCACGACCAGGCCAAGAAATGTGAGGAGGTTGGGATTGATCCCCGTGGCGGCGATCACGCCAACAATTTTATCGAGCAGCCATTTGCTGCCGGTTCCAATTCCCCCGGATAACGTAGCCATAAGCGCCTAATAGTGTCTCAGAATCACCGCGGATTCGCTAAATCGAAAGAGGAAGACGAACGGCCCGCATCGTATAACAGCCGGCGCCGGCTGCCAATGACCACTTTTCGCGTGCCAATTTGGATGGGGAATTTGAATCCTGCGCATCCGTCAAATGTCCTTGACGGAGAATCGGCTTCATCCTAGAGTCGGGAAGTCCAGGAAACTTCGTTCCAAACACCATGAACGAACTTAGCCGCCGCAATTTTCTACTGCGAACAGGAACAGGTCTCAGCGCCGCGTGGATTGCGGCGAACTGGCCTGCGCTGCTGTCCGCCGCGACGCACGCGCACAACGCTGCCAAGGCAGCGACCCCGCCAAAATTTGAATTCTTCACGACAGACGAGGCGGTAGAGGTCGAGGCCATCGCGGCGCGAATCATTCCGACGAACGATACTCCCGGGGCCCGTGAAGCAGGAGTGGTTTATTTCATTGATCGAGGCTTGGCTACCTTTGGAGCCGACGATCAAAAGACCTACCGCGAAGGGTTGCCCGAATTGCAGGCTAGAGTGAAAGAGATGTTCGCGAGCGCTTCCAAATTCTCCGGGCTGACGGTTGAACAGCAGGACACGGTATTGCATTCCTTCGATGAAAACGCGCCCACTGCGGGGCGAGCGTTTCGGGCGCGCCCAGGTGCGCAGAACCTGTTTGATACCGTTCGCCTGCACACGATTTCGGGGTTCCTGATCGACCCCGAGTTCGGCGGCAATCACGATGGGGTGGGGTGGAAGGTCATCGGCCGCGAGCGCGAGCATATGTTTCAGGCGCCGTTCGGGTACTACGACAAGGATTATCCCGGCTGGCAACCAGCAGCGAAGGAAGCGGACAAGACATGACGGCGGACCAGCCTCGTTACAAGACTTCGGACGAAGTGGATTTTGTGATCATTGGTTCCGGCGCGGCTGGGGGCATCCTCGCCAAGGAACTTTCGACCAATGGATTCCGCGTTGTGGTGCTGGAGCAGGGGCCGTACCTGACGGAAGCTGATTTTACGCATAACGAAATCGAAATCCTGGCCCAGGATAAGCTCACCAACCATCCGAAGCTTCAGCCGACCACGGTTCGCAAGACGCCCGACGAAAAGGCCAAGCCGCAGCGGGCGGTGCTTTACGGACGTTGCGTTGGCGGCACAAGCGTACACTTCACAGCGAACTTCTGGCGGTTTCACGAAATCGATTTCATTGAACGAAGCAAGGTGGGCCCGATAGCGGGCGCCAACTTGGTGGATTGGCCGATTACTTACGCGGACCTCGAGCCATACTACACAAAAGTAGAATGGGAAATCGGTGTTTCCGGGCTTGCAGGCGCCAGCCCGTTTGATCCGTCGCGATCGAAACCTTATCCGATGCCGCCGCTGCCGGTGAAGTCTTCGGGCGTGATTTTCGAGCGCGCGGCGCGGAAGCTGGGCTGGCATCCTTACCCGGCGCCGATGGCGATTCTTTCTCAAGCGCGCGCGGGACGAAGCGCTTGCGTCAATTGCGGATTTTGTCTCGGATTTGGCTGCGAAGTCGGAGCGAAATCAAGTTCGCTAGCTACAGCTATTCGAATGGCGGAGAAGACCGGCCGATGCGAGATTCGACCCAATTCCTACGTGCATCGTATCGAGACGGACGCCAATGGGCGCGCCGCGGGAGCGGTCTACTTCGATGAAAAGCGCGAGACGCACTTACAGAAAGCCAAGGCGGTTGTGATTTGCGCAAATGGCGCGGAGACTCCACGCCTGCTCTTGCTTTCCGCGAACAAGCAATTTCCTAATGGCCTTGCGAATTCGAGCGGGATCGTCGGTAAAAACCTCATGTTCAACATCTACGCGACGGTCACCGGCTTGTACGAGAATCAGCTCAACGAATACAAGGGCTACGCAGTCAGCCGCGTGCTGCACGATTTCTACGAACTCGATGCACAAAAGGTGGGATTCTACGGCGGGGGCGGACTTGATGCGCGAATCGATTTCACACCCATTACTTTTGCCTTCGGCGGGCTCCCACCTGGAACGCCGAGATGGGGCAAGGACTTCAAGGCGGCCCTGGCGCACAATTTCACGCGCACAATGGAAGTCGCCTGCCACGGCACCTCGCTGCCAGTCGAGAACAACAGCTTCTCTCTGGACCCAGAATTGAAGGATGCCTGGGGCCTGCCCGCTCTGCGCTTGACCTACAAAGATCATCCGGACGATCTGAAACTTACCAATTGGCTGCTTGAGCGAGCGCATGAGATCCATGAGGCGGCAGGCGCACGGAGAAAGTGGAGTTTCCCGGTTGGGGAGCAGCAGTTCGGCGTGCACCTTCTGGGAACATGCCGCATGGGGAACGATCCAAAGACTTCAGTGATCAATGCGGACCACCGCACGCATGACGTGAAGAATCTTTTTCTTTGCGATGGCAGCAGCCTGGTGACTTCCGGACGCGGCCAGCCCACCATGACCATCGAAGCGCTGGCCTTCCGCGCCGCGGACCGCATCACGGCGCTCGCGAAGCGCGGCGAAATCAGCGCCTGATTCTGGAAAATTCAGTTGTGTCATGTAACCGCGCCGCGCGCGGTCCCGTCAATTCATCTGCGAGGGTCAAAATCGTGAATGTGAATCGTCTGAAACTGTGGCTAGCAGTGTGCGGAACATCATTGAGCTTCTCGCTGGCGAGCGCGTGGGCGCAGTCCAGCGCACCGAAAACGGCGGCGGCACCGGCGGGGCCAAAACTTGCGGAAGAAGAGTACAAGAATATTCAAGCGCTCAAGGGCATACCCGCTGAGCAGGTCATCCCCTCGATGCAATTCATCGCGGGCTCGCTTGGCGTCGAATGCGAGTACTGCCACGTCGCACATGCGAACGAAAAGGACGACAAGAAGCCGAAGGTTACGGCGCGGAAGATGATCAACATGATGATGGCGATCAACAAGGATAACTTTGATGGCCATCAAGAAGTGACCTGCTATTCGTGCCATCGAGGATCGAAGGACCCCGTTGGCACGCCCATCATCGCGGAAGAAGAGCCGCGACCGGCAGCCGAGGAAGGGAAAAAGCTTGGCGAGGCGAAAGCCACGCTACCGGCGGCTGATCAACTGCTGGACAAATATCTTGCGGCTATTGGCGGGAGCGAAGCGCTGCAGAAAGTCACGAGCCTGATGCAAAAAGGAACGCTTACGGCGTTTGACGGCCAGCATTGTCCGGTGGAGGTTTATGCGAAGGCTCCGGACAAACGCGTCTCCATCATGCACCTTCGGAATGGGGACAGCGTCACGGCATTCGATGGGAAGCAAGGATGGCTCAGTGTTCCCGGCCGGGTGCACATGATGTCGGCGGCGGAAAATGACGCAGCGCGCATTGATGCGGATCTATATTTCGCGGCGCGAGTGAAGACGCTGTATCAGAAATTCAGCGTGGATGCTGGTGGAAAAATCGAAGGTCACGACACTTACTTGGTCGTCGGACGTACCGAGGGCAAGCCACCGCTCCGCCTGTACCTGGATACGGAGACGGGGCTGCTGCTGCGGCTCATCCGGTACGCGGAGACTCCTCTTGGCCGCAATCCGACGCAGATCGACTATGCGGATTATCGCGACGCAAATGGAGTGAAGGCACCGTTTCGTTGGACGCTCGCGCGACCCGGCAACCGATTCAAGATCCAAGTGGAGCAGCTACAACAAAATGTTCCTGTGGACGATGCGAAGTTTGTCCCTCCGCCTCTAGCCCCCGCACCAGCAACAGCAGCAAAACCTTCAACTCCCTAGTTCTGGTTCGATCTGGTTCGCTTTTCAGAAAACCAAATCAAGCGATGCAGTTCTTCACTGGAAGTGCGGATTTTGACCAAGAATGGTGGGCCTGGGTGGACTTGAACCACCGACCTCGCCCTTATCAGGGGCGCGCTCTAGCCACCTGAGCTACAGGCCCAATCGAAGAACAACTTTGAAATTCTAGCAGGCAGATGTGGCCGGGCACAACCGCAACCTCCCGGCGGCATGCTGAAGACGAACAATTCGGCTGCTACTGCACAAAACCGACGTTCGGCGGCGGGGTGCTGCCCTCCGGTGTTTCCTTGATCGTCCCAAACTGCGCTTCGTACCGAGCGAGATTCTCTCCCAGCGCGCGCCAGATGCGCTTCGCGTGCCCAGGGCTAACGATCATGCTGTTCAGCAGTTTTCCTTGCGTGCCGTTGGGAAAAATATAGATGAAGTTCATAGTGAACTCTTCGAGATTGTGGTGAATCATCACCAGGTTGCTGTACTGTCCTTGCAGCTCTTTCTCGTCCGCCTTGATCTGTACCTGGCCCTGCACGGGCTGCTGTTGATCCATTTCGTTTTTCTCCCAGTATACCGTTTCGAACTTACCATAAGCACCGCTGGTGCGCTTGATCAACGCCCCGTTCTCAGGCTCCGCCAGAAAGCAGGCCCTAAGGTCCCATTGACAGGCGAAGGTATTAAGTGTAGTTTAGGAATGTTATTTAGCATAGTTAACTCAAGACATGGCACGCACGGGCCCTCCACAACTCGAAACCGACCCACCCGTCGCCGGCGGAACTTCTGGTGGCTCCTACTCGCCCGCAGAAGCACTCTCAAGAACCACCCTGCCGTCCTTGCCGGAATCACATCGCACCATTCCGTTTTCGTCCGGAGCTTCGTGGTTTCGCAAGGTGCTGGCGTTCGCCGGGCCGGGATATCTGGTCGCAGTTGGCTACATGGACCCCGGCAACTGGGCGACGGACATTGGCGGGGGCTCAAAGTTTGGCTACACGCTTCTCAGCGTCATCCTCATCAGCAACCTGATGGCGATGTTCTTACAGGCGCTGTCGGCCAAGCTTGGAATTGCGACGGGGCGTGACCTGGCTCAAGCGTGCCGCGAACATTATTCTCGGCGTACAGGACTGTTTCTCTGGGTGGTCTGCGAAATCGCCATTGCTGCTTGCGACCTGGCAGAGGTTCTGGGCTCGGCTGTCGCTCTGAAGCTTCTTTTTGGGCTGCCGCTTTTGGCCGGGGTGCTTATCACGGCACTCGACGTCCTTATCGTTCTGGCGCTGCAAGGCCGCGGGTTTCGCCTAGTGGAAGCCTTTGTCGTCACACTCATTGCTTCGATCGCCGCATGTTTCGCCTACGAAATCTTTTTCGCTCATCCGCTTTGGCGCGAAGCCGCTATCGGTTTTATTCCCCGGGCCGAGATCCTGCGCAACCGCGAAATGCTCTACATCGCCATCGGCATCCTGGGCGCCACGGTCATGCCGCATAATCTTTATCTTCACTCCAGCATCGTGCAAACGCGAGCGTTTGGTTCTTCCTCCCGCGACAGGCGTGAAGCGGTACGATACGCCATATTCGATTCCACGCTCGCGCTTGGCTTTGCGCTTTTTATCAACGCCGCGATTCTGATTCTTGGCGCCGCGGCTTTCCACACTCGCGGCCTCCAAGACGTCGCGGAAATCGCCGATGCTTACAAACTTCTGAGTCCTGTCCTCGGAGCAAGCCTTGCCAGCACGCTTTTTGCCTGCGCGCTGCTGGCCTCCGGCCAGAATTCAACGCTTACGGGCACTTTGGCCGGCCAGATTGTGATGGAGGGCTTCCTCCACATTCGCCTGAAGCCATGGCTCCGCAGGCTCATCACCCGCTCGATAGCCATTATTCCGGCGGCTCTAGTGATCGGTATTGCGGGCGAGAATAAAGTCACTTCACTGCTCATTCTCAGCCAGGTGATTCTCAGCTTTCAGTTGCCGTTTGCGGTGATCCCGCTGATCCAATTTACCGGCGACCGTTCGAAGATGGGCGAATTCGCAAACTCACGAGTCACCACGGCCATTGCCTGGGTTGTCGCTGCTGCTATTCTTTTCTTCAACGCCGAGCTCGTCTGGCTCATCTTCCGTTCCGCTTGATATCTTTTCTTCGCACTTGTCCCTGCCTTTCGCCGCTAGGTTGAATGTGCGAAGATTTTCCTGGCCGCCATGTCCACTGTCGTGCAGCTCAATCTGAAGACGCGCAAAATACTCTTCGCTTTGCTCCTTGCCCTCATAGGCCTCGTGCTAGTTTATGCGGCGTTCCAGAGAGACAGGCCGTGGATCGTTCCGGAGGAAGTCAAAAAACTGAAAAACCCAATCGTCCCCACTGAGTCCACGTTGAAGGCTGCAAGAGGGATTTACATGGAAGAGTGCGCCCAGTGCCACGGCGAACATGGCAAAGGAGATGGCCCGAAGGCCATGATGCACTCTCCGGCGCCAGCCGACCTCACCGACGCCCGGCAGATGAACTCGGTCACGGACGGCGAAATCTTTTATCAAATCAGTGAAGGCAGAAAGCCAATGCCTTCGTTCAAGAAACGGTTGACCGAAGATCAGCGCTGGGGGCTTGTACTATTTGTCCGCTCCTTCTCGCAGCCAACTCGGACCACGGAAAAAAAGCCTGACCAGGGCAAGGATACGATGGTTTCCTCGAGGGACTAAACGCCTGGAATTTGCAACGGCATTCTAGGTTTAGTTCACAAGCATTCATCTCAAAGAAAAAGCGGGCCGGTAACTGGCGGCCCGCCTGCCCTACGTGTCTCAGTACCTTGCGCCTTATTTTGCCCTTATGCCGTCGCGGCCTTTACTTGCGACAGCGCGGTCCTGACTTCGTTCAAATCCGGCACGACTGGGATGTCGTAGCTCTTGAACCAGGCCACTTTTCCGGCTTTATTGACGATGGCGATGGCCCGGCCCGTAATGCCTTTGTCCGCGAGGTACACGCCGTACTTCTCGCTTGCCGCTCCGCGCGGATGAAAATCCGCCAGCAGGGAATACTTGATCCCCATCTTCTCCGCATACGCCTTGTGCGACCAGACGCTGTCAACACTGACGCCTAACACTTCGGCGTCAAGAGTCTCGAAGGCCTTCATTTCATTGACGAAGCAGGCGTGCTCGTTGGTGCACGTCGGGCTCCAGTCCAGCGGGTACCACACAAGTACAACATTCTTTTTTCCCGCAAAATCGGAAAGCTTCACTTCCTTTTTTTCTTGATTCAACAGCATGAAATCCGGCGCCGTCTGCCCTACCGCAATACCCATGATCATTCCTCCCATTGAGTTCGAATCGCCTACGCATCTTACCGAATCTGCGCGCTCGCGCCAAATAGGTCCAATTGCAGCGGCGGGCGATTCCCGGCCCGAGGGCGGAGACTGAATCGTCGTGTAGTTCCGGCGCTGCGCTTGATCCGTTGTATTCTGCAAGTTAAGATAAATAGTCTAGTCGCAGCTTCGAATATTTCAAAGTTCTTGCAGCAAAAGGTTTGCCCGATCGATTTCCGGTGGATCACACTGTGGCTTGGAATCCCCTTGCGAGTGCGCCTGCCTTCGGGCGTCGTGTGGCGCGCGGAAAATGACGCGTGCGGACGAGCGATTCTGCGCGGGCAGTTTGAGAATGCCGAGCGCCAATTCGTCGAGCGCTACCTCGAAACGGGCATGACCGTATTGGACATTGGTGCCCATCATGGTTTCTATTCTATGCTGGCATCGAAGAAGGTTGACGGTGGTGGCCGCGTGATTGCTTTCGAGCCGTCGCCGCGCGAGCGCGAAAAGCTTGCGCGCCACCTGGCCTGGAACTCTTGCGGTAACGTCCGGGTGGAGGAAACGGCGCTGGGCGAAACGGAAGGCCGGGCAGATTTCTTTGTCGTGGCTAGCAAGGAGACCGGCTGCAACAGCCTGCGTCAACCGCAGACAAAGCATCCCACGCGGACGCTCCAGGTTCAGGTCAAGCGTCTGGATGACTATTTGCGGACCAGCCAGGTTGAACGCGTCGATTTCATCAAGCTGGATGTCGAAGGCGCTGAATTGAGCGTGCTCAAGGGAGCTGGTGAGATTCTCGAATGCCGGCCCCGTCCCATTCTTTTATGCGAAGTGCAGGATCTGCGCACAAAGGCATGGGGCTACTCTGCCCTGGAAATAATCAAGTTCCTTGCCTCGCGCGGTTATGGCTGGTTTATGCTTCTCGAAGACGGGAGCTTGCGCATGGTAGACACGAATGGCCGGAAAGAATGGGACGGGAACTTCGCCGCCGTGCCGCCGGAACGCTCCGAAGATCTCCGCAGCCGCGGGCTGCTGGCAACCTGATCTTGTCCCGCGATCTCAATTCTGACCGGGCACACGCCACTCGGCCAGTCGAAGGGCCAGATGGAAGGCGTTCCTCAACCATGCTACGCAATAACATTCACCCATCTAGCAGGTCGACGGAGCGGAGTTTTTGGTTCGTCTTGATCTTTGGCGCCTTGATTCGGTTTTCGGGACTTGGCCACAAACAGTTGTGGCTGGATGAACTCATTCAGGCGGTCTGGTCTTCGCCTAGCTCGTTGAGGGAGGTGTTCAAGAACGTAGCGAGTTATCGAGCCCAAGCGCCGCTGGACTACATCGTCCAACATTATGTCGCAGGCCTACTGGGACAATCCGAATTCGCGTTGAGATTTCACGCCGCGTTGTTCGGAACGTTGACGATCCTGGTGCTTTATTATCTTGTGCGAGCGGTGTTTGACGAAAGAGTGGCGCTGATTACGTCGATTCTCTATGCGGTTTATCCCCTGCACCATCACTATTCGCAAGAGAGCAGACCCTACGCTCTGTTCACGCTACTGACTCTCTGTTCTTATCTTTTGTTTTGGCATCTGTTGTCGGAGGGAAGAGCCATAACCTGGTTCTCTTACATTGTTGTGACCGCGTTGCTGTTCTACGCAAACTACTTCGGCATGTTCGTCGTCTTTTCACAGTTCGTATTTACATGCACTCTGCTGGTGCCCCGTATCTCTGAGTCCTTGCCAGAAATCAGAAGAGTCGGTCTTGCTTTTGTCTCCAAGTTCCTAGCTGCCGTAACTGGGTCGATTGCGCTGTTCGTTCCCTGGATCATTATGGGGATCAGAGTGAACCTCGTCTACCCGCCGCTACCCGAACACTTCGGTGTCAAATTATTTCTTCGCTTCCTAAAAGAATTGAGCGACAGGAGCTTTCCCCTTTCTATCGTGTTGATCGCCTTCGCGATTCTGGGAATATTGAGACTAAGATCCGACAAAGGGTTTGGCCACCTCTCGTACCTTTTGTGCTGGTTCTTGCTTCCCTTACCGTTCATCTTTCTTTTACTCTATATCGAGGACTACTTCTTTGCGATCCGGCAAGTTCTCTTTGCGACGCCGGCGTTATTCATTCTGATCTCTCTCGGGATCTTGTATCTGTCAGAGATTGCTGTTAAGGCCAAGGGGCCCCGAGGGGCGACCGTTGTACGCTGGGCTGTCGCGTGTGTCGGGCTGATGTCCATTAGCCAGATCGGTCTTCACTTTCCAGATCGACGAGATGACCTGAAGGGTGCCGGGCAGTTCCTGAAACGAAACGTGAGCGCGGGAGATGTTGTCATAGCCCCGGGAATCGGAAACGTTCTCGGTTTTTACTTCCCTGAGATTCACGCTCATTTGCAACCCGGTGACGAAGGTTCCCGAAGAGACGGCGGTCGCCCAGAGATTCCCGGCCATTTGCAACCCGTCACGTCACTAGGCGACTTGAATGCCTCTTTGTCATCTGGGAAAAGGATTTTTGTGGTTAAGTCCCAGTATATGGCTACCGCAGAGGAGCAATTTCTCAGCAAGGTTCCTGCGGATGACGTCTCCGCGCATCGAATGGAGTTTAAGGGGATCCAAATCATCGAACTGGAAGAACCTGGCAAGAGCTACCGTTAAGATGATCACCATTTTCGCCATGCCAAAGGCCTTTCGCGGCCATATCGACGTAATTCAGCGAAACGCTATTGAGAGCTGGACAAGGCTCTCCATCAAACCTGAAATCATTCTGCTGGGGACGGATGAAGGCACCGCCGAAGTCGCTCGTGAGTTTGGCGTGCGTCACCTCCCCGAAGTCGCTCGCAACGTGGAAGGCACGCCGCTGGTCAGTGATCTGTTTGCCCAAGGCCAACGCTATTCGGCCAACAATTTCCTTTGCTATGTGAATGCGGACATCATTCTTCTCGATGATTTTTCCGCCGCCGTCGAAGGAATCGCTCGGTTCCATTCGCCCTTGCTGATGGTCGGTCAGCGCACCGACTTGGACATCACGCAGCCCATCGATTTCAGCGACTCTGCGTGGGAGAGCCGCTTGCGAGAGGAGGCTCGCGTTTCGGGCGCTTTGCGTCCCTACACCTTCATCGATTATTTCGCTTTCACTAAGGGGCTGTATGCCGACCTCCTTCCTCTTGCGCTTGGCCGCGGTGGATGGGACAACTGGCTCATCTGGCGCGCGCGCTCGCGTAAGGCCACCGTCATTGATGTTTCATCGGCCGTGCTGGCGGTCCACCAGAATCACGACTACTCTCATCATCCCGATGGCTCAAAAGGCGTGTGGAGCGGGCCCGAAGCTCGGCGCAATCGTGAACTTATTGGCTTGTGGTATCACAAGCACACCATTGAGGACGCCTCCCACCATCTGACGCCCCACGGCCTGAAGCGGAGTTACCGCCACGGTTGGCTCGTGCTTAAGCGCGCCTGGTCCCATCCCCGAGGCGTTGTACTGCTCGCGCTCGATATGCTCTCGCGCGCATTCCGCCGCACTTCCCGAACGTCGCCATAGTAAGTGAGCGTCTTCGCAAACAAATTCCACGATTGGCGCATCGCTCTCTCCGGTTCGATCTTCCATTTGTTGGTCTCACCGCAGTACACTTTGCCTCAGGAGAAACCCATGAGCGCTGAAGCCGCTCGTCGCGCTCCTCTCATGCCGTTGCCCGAACTGGTTCGTCTCTACCGCTCCCTCACCGGCGAATTTGGTCAGCCGGTTGCTCTTTCTGCCTTCGGTTTGACGAAAGCAGAAACGGAACGCCTTTTCTCCGGTTACGACGAGGACTATCACATCAGCCGTTTCTTCCAGTTTTCCGAAGCCGGGGGTGAGAAATTCTCAATCAATGGAGTCCTTGCTACGCACGTTTCCCTGGACCCCGAAATCGAGTCCATTCTCTGATCAAGCTATTTTTGGGGAAGTTTAGGCTTATTTCCGCTGCGACTGTGTTTCGAGAACCGTCCAGATTCCGTCGCTTTCGTGCTTCCCAGAATTTCACTTGAAAAACTCACGTTTTTGACTACGCTACTGCCACGCCGGAGGTCGTTCGATGGCTGGTTCTCCCACGCTGTTGCCGGAATCGCGTCTCGGCAGCACCCTGCGCCGTGACGCATGGTGGATCGAGATTCTTCCCGTTGTCGTCGTTCTTGGCGGTTTTGGCTTATACGCCACGTTGCGCGCCTTTGAAGGGAGATTCTATGAGTGGGGACCGTACCTCTCGCCCTTCTACTCGCCGCTGATTGACCCGCAGCAGCATTGGTGGCACCACTCTCCGGCACTGCTCATCCTTCTTGGTCCTTTAGGATTCCGCGCCACCTGTTACTACTATCGTAAAGCCTATTACAGAGCTTTCTTTCTCGATCCCCCCGCGTGCGCGGTTGGCGAGTTCCCTCGGCGCAGCTATCGAGGCGAAACTGCTTTCCCCTTCATCCTGCAGAACGTCCACCGCTACTTTTTCTATCTGGCGGTTCTGTTTATCATTTTTCTTTGGTACGACGCCATCCGCTCTTTCTTCTTCGACGGTCATTTCGGTATCGGCGTAGGCACGCTCGTGTTGACGATCAATATCACGCTTCTTTCGCTCTACACCTTTTCCTGCCACTCCCTCCGTCATCTAGCCGGCGGGAAACTCGACTGCTTTTCCTGCGCGACCTTCGGGCGCTCGCGCTTTGCAGCCTGGAGCTTTTTTAGCTTCCTGAACGAGCACCACATGCTTTTCGCCTGGTGCAGCCTCGTTTCGGTTGGTTTCGCCGATTTCTACGTGCGCATGGTCGCCTGCGGCGCCTTCCGGGACCTGAGGCTCCTGTGACCGCCAACTACGAAACGCGCGAGCATGACGTTTTGATCATTGGGGCGGGCGGAGCGGGATTGCGCGCCGCCATCGAAGCGCTTGCGCAAGGCGCTTCCGTCGGCGTGGTCTGCAAATCGCTGCTCGGAAAAGCTCACACCGTCATGGCCGAAGGCGGGATCGCCGCGGCCATGGCCAACGTGGACGCCGCCGACAGCTGGAAAACTCATTTTCGCGACACCATGCGCGGCGGAAAATTTCTCAACAACTGGCGAATGGCCCAGCTTCACGCCCAGGAATCGTCCGAGCGAGTGCGCGAACTCGAGCAATGGGGAGCTCTTTTCGACCGCACGGAGAGCGGAGATATTCTTCAGCGCGCTTTCGGCGGCCACACCTTCAAGCGCCTTTGCCACGTCGGCGACCGCACGGGCCTGGAAATGATTCGCACACTTCAGGATCGCGGCGTCCAGCAGGGCATTGACGTCTATATGGAATGCACCGTCACGCGGCTCTTGACCGACAGCGGCCGCCTTGCCGGTGCGTTTGCGTACTGGCGCGAGAGTGGCCGCTTCATCGTTTTCAAGGCGAAGTCGATCGTCATCGCCACCGGTGGCATCGGAAAGGCCTGGCGCGTTACCTCTAACTCCTGGGAGTACACCGGCGACGGAATGGCGCTCGCTTATGAGGCCGGAGCCGAGCTTATGGACATGGAATTTGTGCAGTTCCATCCCACGGGAATGGTCTGGCCGCCCGGTGTGCAAGGCATTCTCGTCACCGAAGCCGTTCGCGGAGAAGGCGGCATCCTGCGCAACAAAGCTGGCGAGCGCTTCATGGAAAAGTACGATCCCAAGCGTATGGAGCTCTCGACGCGCGATGTCGTCGCCCGGTCCATTTATACCGAAGTCAAAGAAGGCCGCGGCACCGAACACGGCGGCGCGTATCTTGACATTTCGCACAAGCCGGCCGAGTACGTAAAGAAGAAGCTTCCCAGCATGTATCACCAATTCAAGGAACTCGCGGATGTCGACATCACCAAAGGTCCGATGGAAGTGGGCCCGACGTGCCACTATATGATGGGTGGGATTCGCGTGGATGCGGAAACCGCCGAGTCCACTGTGCCCGGACTTTTCGCCGCTGGCGAAACCGCCGCCGGACTTCATGGAGCGAATCGTCTCGGAGGCAATTCGCTATCCGATCTTTTGGTGTTTGGATGCCGCGCGGGCCTAGCGGCTGCCGCGCATGCCAAGCGTTGCTCGCCTCCGTCCATCGACAACGCACAAATCGACCAGGCTGAAAAGGAATTGCTCGCTCCCTTTTCCAACTCAGGCACGGAAAGTCCCTACGCCGTGCATCGCGATTTGCAGGAAGTGATGCAGAATCTCGTTGGTATCTTCCGGACCGATGAGGATTTGAAGAAAGCGCTCGCCGAATTGGCAAAACTGAAAACGCGCGCGGCGAAGGTCAGCGTCGAGGGCTCTCGCCTTTTCAATCCGGGCTGGCACCTTTCCTATGACCTCAAAGCTATGCTTATCGTCTCCGAAGCCGTCACTCACAGCGCGCTGGCACGCACGGAAAGCCGGGGCGCGCACAGCCGCATCGATTACCCGAGTTTCGACCCTGTCTGGGAGAAAAAAAATAACATCATCGTTTGCGAAGGTGGGCAAGTGAAACGGCGCGAATCTCCTGTCGGAGAAATGCCCGCGGACCTGAAACAGATTTTGGCGCAGGACTGAGACAAGCCGTAAGAGTGGGGCACACAGATGGCGGAAGCAACACTTCGCGTTTTTCGCGGCGATTCGAACAGTGGGCAAACCGTTGACTATCGCGTCCCGGTCGCTCCCGGCATGGTTGTGCTCGACGCGCTCCATTACATTCAGGGGCACCTCGCTCCCGATCTTGCCGTTCGCTGGAACTGCAAAGCAGGGAAGTGCGGGTCGTGCTCTGCCGAAGTTAACGGGCGTCCGCGCCTGACCTGCAAGACGCGCATGGATGATCTTCCGCAAGACCAGCCCATCACCGTCCTGCCCATGAAGTCCTTCCCGCGCATTAAAGACCTTGTCACCGACGTTTCCTGGAACTATCGTGTCAACCGCAAAATCCCTCCCTTCGAGCCCCGTAAGGGGGTGGAATGGAAAATCTCGCAGCTGGATGTGGACCGCGTTCAGGAGTTTCGCAAGTGCATCGAATGCTTTCTCTGCCAAGACGTTTGTCACGTTCTTCGCGAGCACGACAAGAAGGAGCAGTTCGCCGGCCCGCGTTTCTTTGTTCGGGTCGCCGGCCTCGAAATGCATCCGCTCGACGGACTCAACCGCGCGGAGTTGCTCAAAGATCAGCTTGGCTTGGGCTACTGCAATATCACGAAGTGCTGCACGGAGGTGTGTCCTGAAGAGATTCGAATCACCGACAATGCGATTATTCCGCTCAAGGAGCGCGTTGTGGACGAGTTTTACGATCCCTTGACCATGCTGTTCCGGAAGATTCGCGGCCAGTAGCGCAGTTTTCAAGTTGAGCGCTGCAAGATTGAACGACGGGCCAGGAAAGAGGAGGTCCCATGGGTCATCAACTGAAATCCATCTCCAAGGCTGGCATCCCCGAGGCCATTGCCAAAGTCGAGCTGTACCGTTATCTCAACGAGCCCGAAGAGGCCGAGTCCATTTGCCGTGACATCCTCGCCATCGATCCCGGGCATCAGCTTGCTCGCCGCATGCTCGGTCTTGCCATCACCGACCAGTTTATCGGCGCCACGAGCGATCGCTATCTCGAGGTCCAGTCCATCTTTCAGGGGCTGAACGATCCCTACGAGAGGCTTTACTACACTGGGTTGCTGCACGAACGCCACGCCAAGACCCAGCTCCTCGTCGGCTATGCGCCGCATACTCTCTTGCCGTTAGTGGAAGAAGCCATGCGCTGCTTCGCGGAAGCCGAGAAGATCCGGCCCCCGGGAAATGACGATAGCATTCTTCGCTGGAATCGTTGTGTCCGATTGCTGGAAAGCCGGCCCGACTTTCATTTCGAACGTGGGCCAGCAACCTTGGATACCGAGGACATGCCACCCATCAGCTCGCCAGCGCGCCGCGCCGGGGGCCACCACTGAAGCTTGAAGCGATTTCCTAGGCGGTGACGACGCGCTGAAACCGCCGCGCCAGTTTTTCGTGCTCTTCGCTAATTTGGCGTGGCAGGCGCCCGCCAAATTTCCCAAGAAATTGCTTCGAATCTTCCATCTCTGCATCCCAATCTTCCGGATTCACGCGCAGCAGTTCGTTCAGCGCTTCGTCGGAGACCTCTATCCCGTCCAGCGTCAGCCCGTTCTTTGCCGGAACATAGCCGATGGGCGTTTCCTGCGCGGCGCCGCGGCCTTCCACGCGCTCCAGAATCCACTTCAGGACACGCACGTTTTCGCCGTATCCCGGCCACAGGAACTTTCCGTCCGCGCCCTTCCGGAACCAGTTCACATGAAAAATTTTCGGCGGTTTCGGTATTTTCTTCCCCATCTCCAGCCAGTGCGCAAAATAATCCGCCATGTTGTAGCCACAGAAGGGGAGCATGGCCATGGGGTCACGCCGCGTGACGCCTATATCTCCCGTCGCTGCCGCCGTCGTCTCGCTCGCCATCGTCGCGGCCACGAAGACCCCGTGCTGCCAGTCAAACGACTCGTAAACCAGCGGCGCCACCCGCGCTCTGCGTCCGCCAAAGACAAAAGCTGAAATTGGGACCCCTTCGGGCGCTTCCCACTTCGGCGAAATGCTCGGCGACTGCCGGGCTGGCACGGTGTATCGCGCGTTCGGATGCGCCGCTTTTCCCTTGGATGGATCCCACGCTTCGCCTTTCCAGTCGATCAATCCCGAGGGCGCATCGCTGCCGATTCCTTCCCACCACGGTTCCCGCTCCGAAGTCATCGCCACATTGGTGAAAAGAGTGTTCTTGTGCAGCGCTTCCATAACGTTCTGATTCGTTTTCATTCCCGTGCCGGGAGCCACGCCAAAAAAACCAGCCTCCGGATTGATGGCATGCAAGTATCCGTCTTCTCCAATCTTCATCCAGGCGATATCGTCTCCAACGGTCCAGACGCGGTACCCTTGGCCCTCGAGCGCGGACACCATCATTGCCAGATTTGTTTTGCCGCACGCGCTTGGAAACGCGGCGCCCATGTACGTCACTTTGCCGCCTGGTGATTCCAGCCCCAGGATCAGCATGTGCTCGGCCATCCAGCCCTCTTCGCGCGCCATCACGCTCGCAATACGCAGCGCAAAACACTTTTTACCCAGCAGTGCATTGCCGCCGTAGCCTGACCCCACGCTCCAGATCAATTTCTCCTGCGGAAAGTGCACGATGTACCGCCGCAGTGGATCCAGATCACCCAGCGAATGCAGCCCGGGAACAAACTCGCTTGATGCCCCCAGCCGTTCCATCGCCACCTTGCCCATGCGCGACATAATCTTCATGCTCGCTACCACGTAGGGGCTATCCGTCACTTCCACGCCAACTTTGCTGATGGGCGAGCTCACTGGTCCCATCACGTACGGCACGACATACATCGTCCGGCCGCGCATTGCTCCGTCCAGTAGCGCACCCACCTTATGTTTCGCGGCTCCAGGATCCATCCAGTTGTTGGTGGGTCCGGCTTCTTCCTTTTCGGGGGAGCAGATGAACGTCAGATGCTCGGTCCGCGCCACGTCATTCGGGCTGCTTCGGTGCAGGTGACAATTCGGGAAGGTCTTCTCGTTCAGCGTGAGCGAATCTCCGCTGCGCAGCATCTCCGCGATCATCCGCTGATACTCCGCTTCGGACCCGTCGCAATACACCACGCGTGCCGGCTTTGTTAGCTTCGCCGCTTGATCAACCCAGGTTTCTAGTGGAGTTGCCACGCTGATCCCCCTGCTGGCCCATCATTTCACGACCGTGCGGTCCAAAGCGCGGCGTCCCGGACGCCCGATGCTTCCAGTAACACGCTGGATGAGGCCCTCGACGGGTCGAGGTCGCGGAGCGATTGGACTCGGCCACGCCAACAGGCCGTGCAAAGGCGGGAACTTCCGGCCAGGCTGGCAGGCTACTTTTTTTTCTACCCGCCACAGTCTATGTTAACGCTCGCCGCCCACGCAAGCGGCCCCATGCTTCAGCCCCTTTGGGCGACGTCTTGCTGTTCCTTGCCTCTTCACTTCCTTGCTTCTCTCCTGCGGTAAACTCCTTTCCCATGTCAGCCAACGCCGAATCCGATACCCTGCGCGTCGTTCTTGTCGCACCGCGCAATCCTCTCAATATCGGTGCCGCTGCTCGCGCCATGAGCAACTTTGGCTTCTTTCATCTTCGAGTCGTGAACCCGTATGAGCTGGCTTTTCGCGAGGCGCGTTCCGCCGTTGGCGCCGAGCCGCTGCTGGCCCGCGCCGAAGAGTTCAAAACCGTCGCCGAAGCCATTGAGGACTGCCCACTGGTCGTCGGAACTACCTCTGTCGGCCAGCGTCAATTGCAGCAGCCCGTTCGCCGCCTGGATCAAGTCGGCCGTCTCCTTGGCAGGCACCTCGCCGGTAGCCGTGTCGCCCTCCTTTTCGGTTCGGAGAAGCGCGGCCTTTCGAATGAAGACCTCAGCCACTGCCATTGGCTCCTGCGCATTCCCACCCGCGAAGAGCATCGCTCCATGAATCTCGGTCAGGCCGTAGCCGTCTGCCTCTACGAGCTCGCGCGCGATCCACGAGCCTCCTTAAAACCAGAGAAGCATGTTCCCGCTACAGCCGCTGATCTCGAGCGTCTCACTTCGCTCTTGCTCGACGCCCTCCGTTCCAGTGGCTATTTGAAATCGAGTCCGCGCGGCTCCCAGAAGCGGCGCTCCGCAGCGCCGACCGAAGAAAAAATCCGCCGCCTGGTCCGCCGCCTGCACCTCTCCGCCGCCGATGCCGACCTCACTCTCGGCATCCTCCGCCAAATCTTCTGGAAGCTCGGCTCAACCAAACCGCTGACTGAATAGAGCTGGGCCGAGGTTAGGTCCATCCAAACTCACCCTCGTTTACCTGTTCACTTATTGTGTGCACTTTTGCATAGTTTTCCGGCGCCCGGTCTCAGAAAATGGTATTGTTATGACTGCCTATCACGTTCTGCACACCGGGCACTCACGCAGTAAACAAAGCAGATCGCCGGAGAACACATGGAATTGACCGTAACGCAACAAGAGCGCCCCTGGGACCGGCCCTTCTGGAAACCCGTCCATGGCAAAGAGGGCGTCTTCGCCTATCTTGTCCTCATACACACTCTTTCCGTTATCGGCTTGATCCTCTTCCCGGTGCCAAGCCTCAAGGTTGTAGGTATGACCCTGCTCAGCATTGCCTTTGGCGGTCTCGGCACTACGGTCTGCTATCACCGCATGCTCGCCCACAAAACCCTCAAGACCAACCGTTTTGTCGAGCAGTTTTTGATCTTCTGGGCTGTCTTTAACGGCTCCGGTCATCCTGCAAGTTGGGTCGCCTATCATCGTCTCCACCACTCCGTTACGGATACGCCCGAGGACATCTCCAGCCCCAAGCAGGGCGGCTTCTGGTGGGCGCATCTTCGCTGGCTGTATCAGACTCAGCCAGCCGACAAGAAGCGCTGGGCTCCTGAGCTCACCAGTGGTATGTACAAAATCTGGGGATGGGCGGAAACGCCGGTCATTGTCTTCTCGATCTGCATCGGTCTGATTCTTGGCTTCGGCTGGATGGGTTTCTTCTGGATGGGCGCGATCCGCCTGGTCTACTCGCTACACATGCAATGCCTGGTGAACAGCCTAACGCATCTCAATCACGTCGAAGAGGGCGATTCCAGCATGAACGTCTGGTGGCTCGGGCCGTTCCAATTAACGGCTTGGGGCGAGAACTGGCACCAGAATCATCACACTCACGCCGGTTCTGCCCGACTCGGCCTGCGCTGGTATCAGACGGACATCGGCTGGTATTTCATCTGGATGCTCGAGGCCGTTGGCCTGGCCCATTCCGTGAAGCGCCCCCGCGCGTCGTAGCTCCTAACATGCCACTGGGCTCGCCTTGCCCTAAACTGTTGCGGTGGGGCGTGCTCCAGCTGTTCCGCCGCTCATGTACGCACAAAAATTCAATGTCAATGTTGTGATTCGCGGCGAAACCAGGCCTTGCCCGCTCGATTGGCTCGACCAATTCTGCATGCGCAACTTCACCAACTCCGCTGACTTTGACGACACGCTTCCTGTCTCCGAGGGAAGGGTGGAAGCCAGCTTCCGCCTCACTCCGGAAC
>Ga0210407_10001444_pt1 | contig 22311 bp, 15 predicted proteins | sample IncBWC27MmetaG_FD_150860 | JGI IMG/M metagenome (GOLD analysis project Ga0210407, IMG submission 150860) | Forest soil microbial communities from Barre Woods Harvard Forest LTER site, Petersham, Massachusetts, United States - Inc-BW-C-27-M | ecosystem: Environmental > Terrestrial > Soil >... | reverse complement strand
ATGCTGCACCTGCATATACTGCTCGTCAGCTTGTATCGACGCCGCAAACGCTTCTTTCGCGCGGGCATAATCGCCGGTGCGATAGAAAATGTGCCCCGGCATGTGGACCATGTGGCCGGAGGTTGGGGCGAGGCGAGCCAGGATTTCCGCGCTGTGCAGGGCCTGCTCGGGATGCGGACTGGCCTCAACGGCGTGAATCCAGTAGTGATTCGCGGCCGAATTGTCGGGTTCTTCTTTCAGGAGGGATTGTAAAATCGCCAGGGCTTCTCTTTGGCCTTCGCGCGGCTGGCCGCCATCGTCGTAGCCGTCCGTGAGCGCCTCGGCCAGAAAAATTCGCGCCTGCGTGTCCTTGGGATCGCGCTTGACGAGCTTGCGGTAGATTTGCACTTCTTGCGAGTCCCCGGTGTGCTTGTCTCGTTTTGAAAATTTTTCGGCGTCCCCGGCGGCGCTTGCTTCGATATACAGGCGCTCCGCTTTGCTGGCATGACCTTTGCGTTGGACGGCCTTGGCCAGCAGCAGATCCGCATAGTATTTCGAGTTGCTGTGAGTGAATATTTCCGCTCTGTAGAGTCCCCAATAGCACATGGCGCACTGGGGATCGACGCGGAGGCCCTGTTCGAAAGCACGAGCGGATTCGTAGTCCCAAAAGTCATGGAGCAAATTCAGGCCCTGGTCGAACCACATTTGGGCTTCGGGCGTCGCAGTGATGCGGATGTGGGCGTTGCCGATGCCAGTGAGTTTCTGCGGGGGCGGCAGCTTTTCGGGAGGAACCTCCTCGCGCGTGTCCATCGAGTGGCAGTTCATTCCGGTTTGCGCGGTTATCTGTCGCGGGTAGCCAAGGAACAGAGAGAAGCCGAGCAGTGCAAGCGCAACCAACTTTCGCGGCGACTTGATTGGATACGACATAAGAAGAGTCACGATACGCTCCCAGGGTTCTGCAAAGACACATCCATTCTAGATTGGAAAAGGGCAGCAGGAGGTTGCCTGCATTGAAACGGTCTCATTAAGCGGCAGCTGCCTGGACCAGGCCGCGCACTCCGGAGATGTTTTGCACCAAAGCGGGCGGTATTGCGTGGCGCTCCGCGAGGTATTCGGGCGAGTTGTAACTTAGCCAGACTTTTCCATTCGAATCCTGCGCGATCAGCACTTTCAAAGGTAAGTCCAGCGCCGAACTTGGCGCGGCCATCATGATGGGTGTACCTGCCTTGGGGCTGCCAAAAATCAGCATCTGCGTGGGCGCCATCTCCAGGCCGGCGCGCTTGGCGTCTCCGCTGAAATCTATCTTGGCAAAGATCATCAGGCCCTTGGCCTTGAGAATGGACTCCAGCTTTGCGACTGTTGCCGCGAAATCGTGTGGACTGGCCACGCGTTCCATACCGTGTTCGTTTTCCATCGGCATCTCTCGCCTCCTCGGGCAGAATCCTGCCACTGTTTCGGAATGGACCACAAGGAAAAGATTATTCACATGAGGAGGGAAAAACAGCGGCGGGACAGGCAAATTCGATGGCCTGTCCTGCCGCTGTTCGAATTCTACTGACGTGTGCTCTGCGTTGAAATCAATTCTGCGGCTTCTGCATCGCTCCCGGTGCGGGCACGAGCTGTGCAGTCCCGCCGCCGTTCGCCGAGTGTGCATCGGGTGAGAATGTCAGCAGTCCTTCGGTTGCCGAAGCTGCCACCAGCGCCCCGCTGCGCTGTGTTCGCACGACCGGGAAGAAGCCCTCCGCCAGCGGATCGTTCACGCGCTGCCAGGATTTGCCGGCGTCAAAAGAAGCCAGCAATCCATGTTTTTGTAGTGCCACGACGAGCGCATTTCCAGAGCCTGCCACATCCTGGAATTGCAGTTCCCGCACTTCCGTGCGGTTCCAGTTGCGTCCTGCATCATGCGATGCATACAGGCCCATGTTCGAGGTGACGAAGAGATTCGCATCGTCCACACGGTGCAGCTTCAAATTGCCGGCGGACGCGAACGAAAGTTCCTTGGCATCCCAGCTCTTTCCGCCATCCGCCGAGTAGAGCAGATTGCGCTGTGAGACGGCCCAGATTTGCGAGCCATCCGTGGAAGCTTCCAGTGATTGTGCGGGTTGTTTTATGAAGCTGTTGTTGCTGGCGAATTTCCACGTCGTGCCATGATCCTTGGAAACGAGCACGCCGCCCGCCGTCGCTGCGAACCACGCCTGGCTCCCGAACGCCATGTCATTCACTTGGAACGCCACGAAGACCGGCGCTCCCGTTTTTGCCTTAGGCGCGGGGCGCTTTGCTGCTGCCGCACCCTGCTTTCCCTTCGGAGCAGGCGCGGCCGTCGCCGTCGGCGCTGCATCGGCCACGAAGAAGCCCGCCTTCACCCATTTATGGCTCGCTTCTTCATACTTCATCCAGCCACCATTAGAGAGCGAAGCCCACCATGCGCCCGGCGCGGCATAGACATGCCGCAGATCCGTGCGCTTAAGACCGGGTCCAAGCGCCGACCACGAGGTGCCGCCGTCGTGCGTGGCAAGAAACGCATCGGTATCAAATGTCAGCACCACCAGTGCACGCTCGGGATGCTCGCGGTCCATGGCCACATCCAGGATGTGCTGGTGCTGGAAGCCCGCGTTTGCCGAAGTGAACGACGCGCCGCCGTTCTCGCTGATCTGCACGCCCTGGCGTTCCGTTCCGAGAATAATGCGTTGCGGATTCTTCTGATCGATCAAGATGTCGTTGACGACCCAGTCTCCCGGTGTTACGCGCTTGAAGTCGCGCTCGTTGGTGGTCTTCCACAGGCCGCTGGTCGTGCCCGCATACAAAATTTGCGGGTTCGAAGGATCTTGACGAATCAGTTGCGTGCGGCGGAACACGAAGGGAATCCCTTGATACTTCGACCACTGTTGCGCCGAATTCACGCTGTGATAGATGCCGGAGCACGCCGTCGCATGCACGTTTTCCGGATTCGCTGGATCCACGATGATGCTCATCACGTCGGAGTCATCGATCATGCCCTTGCCGATGGGGAACCAGTCTTTGCCGCCGTTGGTGGTCTTCCAAGGCAAGTGGTACGTGCCGGCATAGATGATGTTGTCGTCGTGGGGATCGAACGCCACGGAGTCAAAATTCCGCAAGTCGTCATGATGCGCGGGAGTCAGGCGCTCCCACGTGGCGCCCTCATCTTTCGAACGGTAAACGCCCGTAAGTGACCCAGCCACAAAAGTCTTAGGATTTGTCGGTGATTGCGCCAATGCGCGAACCGTTTCGTGCGCCAGCCCCATAATCTTCCACGTGCGTCCGGCGTCATCGCTCTTATAAACGCCGCCGCCGCCCGAATAGAGCGTCCACGTGCTGGCGTACAGGCGGCCGGAATCGCGTGAGTCAATCAAAATGTGGGTAATGACATCATCCTGGCCCGTGCCGATGCGGCTCAGCAGTTGCCAGTGCCCGCCTTCATCATTCGAGGTGAAAACGTGGCCATCGGAAGTGCCCAGATACAATTTTTTGAGGTCGCGGGAGTCCGCCACCAGGGAGATCACCGTGCCGCCAGGAGGTCCCACCTGCCGCCACGTCTGCGCCGGGGCTGCTACTGCCGCCACCAGGACGATTGCCAGAGCCCCAAGCCATTTGCCGTTCATAAGCATGCGATTCTCCCAAAGCGCGGATGCGCTCACAAGGAGAGAGTGTAGGGATTTTAATCTGGGCGGTCGCCTGTCCTAAGGACCAGATTTCGTGCTAGTTACTCTCTAGCGAAGTACTAGTACTCGATTTGGAGCCCTCCTTATTGGGGCCAACGCGATGGGCAACTTCTTTCCCGTACCTGTGTTCTATTTTGTGGGAGTCCTATTAAGGTACACTCCCGTTGGCTGGTCCCCCGAACCAGCCCTAGAACAGAGGAATCGCATGACGAAGACTTCTTTCACCCGCAAGGGCAGGCTCGGTCTGCTGGTGTGTCTGACTGGTCTTCTCTGTCTTGCCTCACCACAGGCATGGGCACAAGCTCAGGACCAGGATCAGGATTCCGCGCCCGGCGACCCGCCCACGCGCGTCGCGCGTATCAGTTTCCTGGATGGCAGCGTTTCGTTCCAGCCCGGTGGCGTCGGCGATTGGGGAGCCGCTGCCAAGAACCGGCCGGTTACCGTGGGCGACAAGATTTGGGCCGACAAAGATTCCCGCGTCGAATTGCAAGCCGGCCAATCCGCGATCCATATCGGTGAAATGACCGCTCTCTCCTTCCTGAATCTCGATCAAGCCGTCATCCAAATGCGGCTCGCCGAAGGCAAAATCAATTTCCGGGTGCGCGAACTGCGTGAAGGCGATCTTTACGAAGTCGACACGCCGAATCTGGCATTCACCGTCAAGCAAGCCGGCGCGTTTCGCGTGGATGTGAGCGAGGATGGCACTGCCACACGTGTGACCGTGATCCGCGGCGACGGGGAAGTCACCGCTGGCGGCAAGACCTATGCCGTCCATATCGGCCAAAGCGCCGAGTTCGATGGCGCGGACAATGACCTGCAGTACAGCCTCAAACAGGCGCCCGATGCGGATGACTTGGATCGCTGGGCCGCCGAACGCGACTTAAAAGAAGAAAATTCTGTCTCCGCGAAGTACATCTCGCGCGATACCGTCGGATACTCCGATCTCGATGACAACGGCACTTGGCGTGACGAGCCGGAATACGGCCACGTTTGGTATCCGAATGAGCAGGAACAGGACCCTGATTGGGCGCCCTATAGCAACGGCTATTGGAACTACGTCGGGCCCTGGGGCTGGACTTGGGTTGGCTATGAGCCTTGGGGCTTTGCGCCCTTCCACTACGGCCGCTGGAACTACATCGGCGGTGCATGGGGCTGGTGCCCGGGCCCGGCCTTTGGCTACCCCATCTATGGTCCAGCTTTCGTCGGCTTCCTTGGAGGAGGATTTGGCTTTGGTTACGGAGTCGGCTGGTTCCCGCTGGGCTTCGGTGAACCGTTCCACCCGTGGTTCCGCTCCAGCCGCATCTTCGTCGGCAACATCAATGTCCACAACACATTTATCCGCAACACGACCGTCATTAACAATCGCAATTTCAATTATGCGAATGCGCACAACGTTCGCGCGGTGACCACTACTTCCCGCAACGGCTTCGTGAATGGCCAGGCTGTCAATCGCGGCGCCGCGCACCTTACCGCCACATCGCTCAGAGGTGCTCAAGTGACGAGCAGCGCAGGACTCTCGCCCACGCGGCAAAGCTTCATGGGTTCGGCGAGTGCACGCGGGCACATTTCCACTCCGCCGTCCTCCGTGCAGAACCGTTCCGTGATGGCACGCACCGCGCCTGCTCACGCGGCTTCCAACATTCCCGTTCATACGATGAATACCAGCACGCTGACATCCGGCCGTCTCTCGCAAAACCGACCGCCATCCGCGGGCGCTTCGCGCACCTGGGCCGCCCAGGGCAACGTCACCGACCACGGCAGGGCACCGCAGGGCGCCGGAAGTTCTCGCAGCTCGGTAAACAACGGCAGTGCGAACAGCTCGACGCAGTCCGCACGTACGACGCAAGGAAATCGTCCGCCATTGTCCAACAGCGGACAAGCGCGCGCTAGCGGCGCAAGCAATGGCAACCGTTCCTACGCGCCGCCGCAGCGTTCTAACAATGCGCCTTCGCGGAGCTATTCTCCCCCTTCACGGACGTACTCCGCGCCGAGCCGCACCTATTCCGCACCCTCTCATTCTTATTCGGCGCCGAGCCACAGCTATTCTGCTCCTTCCCACTCTTCCTCCGCATCGAGCCACAGCAGCTCCGGTGGCGGTGGTGGCTCTCATGGGGGCGGTGGTGGTGGTGGCGGCTCACACGGTGGTGGTTCGCACGGGCATCGCTAAACTTTTCCTTTCGAAAGCAGGCCCGCTCCGATTCGTGTCGTAGCGGGCTTTTTCTTTTGCGAAGAGCACGGTTTCCATTTAGGGTGCACGCGCGGGTACCTCCGCAACTCCGCTTTCTCAAGCGTGTTAAATTCAGTAGCACATCAGGTCCATTGCCGTTCCTGTTTCGACATACAAGAAAGACCTGATAGCTGCGCCTGCGGGGTGCAGTGGTATCGTCGAGACAACACTCCAGACGCACAACAATCGTTGGACAGAAAACAGGAAGTGCTGGGTACAACTGCCAGGGACAAATTCAGGAGAGATCGTTTCATGAGAAAACATGCTTTCCATCTGCTGAGCTTCCTCAGCCTCGCGCTGCTGGTGGCTCTGTGCACACCGCAACGCGCTGCCGCGGACGAGGACGATCCGCCATCGCGCGTGGCGCGTTTGGGCTACGTCAGTGGTTCTGTTTCGTTTCAGCCCGCCGGAACCGACGACTGGGTTTCCGCCGTTGTTAACCGCCCCATGACCACGGGTGACAAACTGTGGGCCGACAATGATTCACGCGCTGAGATGCATATCGGTTCGGCCTCCATCCGCATCGGAAGTACCACCGGCTTTTCGTTCCTAAATCTGACCGACGACGTCACGCAGTTGCGCATCACCGAAGGCACGCTGCGCATTCGCGTCAAGCGTCTCGATGAAAACGAAAACTTTGAAATCGACACTCCCAATCTCGCCTTCTCCATCCTCCGCACGGGCATCTACAAGATCAATGTCAACGAAGCCGGCGACACTACCGTGGTAAAGGTCTTTCGTGGTGAAGGCGAAGTCACCGGCGGTGGCTCCGCCTACACCGTTCACTCCGGGGAAGTGGGCATCTTCAACGGCCTCGATGAGTTGAACGCCGACGTTGAAGGCATCAACAATGACGAAGATGACGATTTCGACGCCTGGGCCGCTGAGCGCGATCATCGCGAAGATGTTTCCGTGTCCGCTCGCTACGTTTCCACCGATGCCATCGGCTATGAAGACCTTGACGAATACGGCGGCTGGCGCCCCGTCCCCGAATACGGCACCATCTGGTTCCCGCACACCGCCGTCGTTGGCTGGGCTCCTTATCACTACGGTCACTGGGCCTATATCGCGCCTTGGGGCTACACCTGGGTGGATGACGCACCCTGGGGCTTCGCTCCCTTCCACTATGGCCGCTGGGTTACGGTTGGCGGCGTGTGGGGTTGGGTGCCGTGCGCACCGCGACCGGTGGAAGTTGTCGGTGTCGCCTACGTTCGCCCGGTCTACGCGCCCGCGCTGGTCGCCTGGGTTGGTGGACCGCATTTCGGAGTCGGGGTCGGGGTCGGCGTCAGCGTCGGCTGGTTCCCGCTCGGTCCCCGCGAAGTCTACGTTCCCTCGTACCACGTGAGCCGCAACTACGTGAACAACGTCAACATTTCAAACACCACCGTAAACACCACGGTGGTAAACAACTATTACAACACCACGGTCGTAAACAAAACCGTGAACGTCACCAACGTCACCTATGTCAACCAGCGCGTTCCCGGTGCGGTGACCGCCACGACCTCGCAAGCCTTTACATCGGCACAGCCAGTGGCGAAAAACGCCGTCGTTGTCAACCAACGGGAGGTTGCAACCGCCGCTGTAAACGTCACGACGCCAGCGGTCGCTCCTTCGAGACAAGCGGTCCTCGGTTCGGGTGAGTCCGCTCGAGTCAGGCCGCCGGCTGCGCTGCAAGCCCGCGCGGTAGTTGCCAAAACCGCTCCGCCTGCGCCGCCAGTCGCCTTTGCTAGGCAGCAGCAGGCCATTCAAGCCAACGGTGGAAGGCCGCTTGCAATTTCGCAGGTGCGTCAAATCGCGCCTCCAGCCGCGGCGCAAACTGCCCAATCCAACGTCAAAATCGCGCCGCCTGCAAAGCCCGCCACGCCGCAAAACATCCAGGCTAACAGGCCCGGTCAGCCCGTGAACAATGCCAACAAACCCGGAGCGCCGAACTATGCCAACCAGCCCGCAAACAATGGCAACCGGCCGAGCGCTCCGAATAATCCTCCACAGCAAGTAAACAATGGCAACCGGCCGGGCACACCAAACAATCCGCCTCAGCCCGCGAATACTGGCAATAGGCCTGCAAACGCGCCGGGCAATACGCCTGTCAATGCCAATCAGAAAGCGCTCACCGACCGTCCCCCTTCTTCGCGCCCAGCGCCTCCCGCGGTCGATCCGCAGCTCGAGCAAAAGCATCAGCAGCAGGTCGAACAGCTCCGCCAGCAACAGGACCAGGAGCGCCAAAAGGTCGAGCAACAACAGCAACAGGAACGCCAGAAACTAGAGCAGCAGAAAGCCGACCAGGAGCGCCAACAGCAGCAACAATTGCAGAAACAACAGCAACAGCAGCAGCAACAACAACAGCAAGAACGCCTGAAGCAGCAACAGAAAGCGGATGAAGCGCGGCAACAGCAGCAACAACAGCAGCAACAGCAACAACTCGAACAAAAACACAATCAGCAGCTTCAGGAGTTGGAACAGAAGCATGCGCAGGAAGAACAAAGGCTGAAACAGCAGCAACAACAAGAAAAGCAACAGAGACAGCAGCCACCACCGCAACAATCAAAACCGGCGAAGCAGGATAAGCCGAAGGACGAAAAGGACAAACCGCACAGCAAGTAGTCGACGCTCCTAAAAGTTGCTTTCCTATGGGGCGCTTGCCGCGGGGCAGGCGCCCATTTCTTTTGGAGCAATGGACCCCCAGCATCTCGCTACTTCCACCGCATTTGTGTCGCCCAGCCGTGTTCTCCTCTTGAAAACCTTGCGCAGCCTTTCCCCTGCCTGCTTTCTTACTTTGACGTGAAACACATCTTGCTCTCGCGTAGAATTCTTTCTTTCGCGCAAGCATGCCAAATAAAACCACACTCCACTCTGGCGGGAAGACACAGGCAGACCTGTCTCGCGGCATTATGCTGCTGTGCATCCCTGGCTTGCCGGAAATTCAAGAAGGCGATGATTTGGCGCAGGAAATTGCCGTCGCTGCACGCAGGTCGAAGACTCCCTTCAAGAATGGCGACATTCTCGTCATCGCACAGAAGATCGTCTCGAAATCCGAGGGCCGCGTCGTTCAACTTTCCAGAATCAAACCATCCTCCAAAGCCCGAAAACTGGCACGGTCGCTGCAAAAAGATCCCCGGTTGATTGAGGTCATCCTCGGCGAATCGCGCCGCATCGTCCGGAGCGAGCGTGTCCTCATCGTCGAGACGCACCACGGTTTTGTCTGTGCCAACGCCGGAGTGGATCAGTCCAACGTTCCCGGCGTGGACGCGGCCACGCTGCTTCCGCGCGATCCCGACCGGTCCGCTCGCAGGCTCGCTGCGGCGCTTCGCAAGCGAACAGGTAAGCAGCTTGCGGTCATCATCAGCGACACCTTTGGCCGCCCGTGGCGTCTCGGTCTCACCAACGTCGCCATCGGCGCCGCCGGAGTTCCCGCGCTGATCGATCTTCGGGGCACGCAAGATCGCGATAAGAAGCCGCTGCACGCCACCATCCTGGCCGTCGCCGACGAACTCGCCGCCGCCGCCGGCCTGCTCATGGGCAAAGACAAGGGCACGCCCGTCATCCTCATTCGCGGCTATCACTTCCAGCCCGGGCCGGACTCCGCGGCCCGCATCCTCCGCCCGGTCCACGAAGATCTCTTCCGTTAACCCTATGCAGCATGGCTCTGGTTTTCTTCTCTCCCTCCTCTGTGCTCTCTGTGCACTCCGTGTTAAATTCATTCTTGCCGCAAAATAGCTCTAAGTTATGAACACAAGCGTTCAAAACGCAACCGTCCCACGCCCGACAAATCCCAATCTCGATGGCGTGCTTACGCACGCGCGCGAAGGCCATGGCATCGACCGCGAAGAAGCTTTGCTCCTCGCCAGCGTGGCACCGATGGCGGACCTGCTTTCTGCCTCCACGGAACTCCGCGCCAGAGGGAAGGGAACCGTCGTCAGCTTTTCGAAAAAAGTCTTCATTCCCCTGACCACGCTTTGCCGCGATTACTGTTCCTACTGCACGTTTCGTAAAGACCCCGGCCAGCCTGGCGCGCATTTCATGACTCCGGACGAAGTTCTTGCACTCGCCGAGAGGGGCCGCGCCGCAGGCTGCAAGGAAGCGCTGTTTAGTCTTGGGGATCAGCCGGAGCGCATCTTTCCCGAAGCGCGCGAATTTCTGCGCCAGCAGGGCTTTACGCGCACGCTCGATTACGTTGCTGCGATGTCCGAACTGGTTCTCGAAAAGACCGGCCTGCTCCCGCACGCCAATCCCGGCGTGATGGACGCCGCATTTCTCTCGCGTATCAAGGATTCCAACGCCAGCGTCGGTCTCATGCTGGAAACCGTCAGCCCGCGCTTGATGCGCGACGGTCTGCCGCATGCCAAAGCTCCCGACAAAGTCCCCGCACTGCGCCTCCGCACCATCGAAGAAGCTGGCAAGCTTTCCATCGCCTTCACCACGGGGATTCTTATCGGCATCGGCGAAACCATCGAAGAGCGCATCGATTCTCTCCTGGCCATTCGCGCGCTCCACGAGAAATACGGCCACATCCAAGAAGTGATCATCCAGAATTTCCGCGCCAAGCCGGAAATTCCCATGGCCGCTCATCCCGATGCTTCTCTCGACGAAATGCTACGCACCATTGCCCTCGCGAGGCTAATTCTCGGCTCCCAGATGAATATCCAGGCCCCGCCCAATCTCAGCTACGCGGATTTTCCCCGATTGTTGGAGGCCGGAATTAATGATTGGGGCGGCATTTCGCCCGTCACCAGGGATTTCATCAATCCCGAAGCCGCCTGGCCGCAGATCGCCACGCTTCGCGCCGAAACCGAAGCCCGCGGCTTCACGCTCCGTGAGCGGCTCGCTCTTTACCCAGAATTCGCTCGCCACGAGGAGTTTTTGTCTGCCCAAGTTCGCGAACGCCTGAATCTGCTCGCCGATTCCGCCGGATACGCTCGTGCCTAACCCCAAAATATGAAAAAAAATCTCACCATCACCGCATTGGCCGGTGGCATTGGCGCCTCAAAACTCCTTCTCGGCTTGTACAAAGAGATGGACCCGCGCGCGCTGACCATCATCGTGAACACCGGCGATGACATCGTTCTCCACGGGCTGAAAATTTCACCCGACCTCGACATCGTCACCTACACGCTTGCGGACCTTATTAATCCTGCAAAGGGCTGGGGTTTTCGCGGCGAAACCTTTCACATGCTCCAGCGACTTGCTCTCTACGGCCGCGCCAACTGGTTCAACCTCGGCGACCGCGATCTCGCAACGCACCTCCATCGCACCATGATGCTGGCCGACGGAAAAACTCTTACCGAGGCCGCCGAATCCATCCGCACCGCACTTGGCGTAAAGTCCCGCATTCTGCCCATGTCCGATCAGCCCATCCCCACAATCATCCAATCCAGCGAAGGCTCGATGCATTTTCAGGAATATCTCGTGAAGCGCCGCGCAGAGCCCGTTGTTCGCGCCATCCGTTTCGAAGGAGCCGCCTCTGCTCACGCCGCTCGCGGCGTTCGGGAGGCGATTTGCGACGCGGATCGCGTCGTCATCTGTCCCAGCAATCCGCTCATCAGCATTGGGCCTATCCTTGCGGTGCCGGGCGTCCGCGACCAGTTGCGTGCCCGGCGCGATAGCGTCATCGCCGTTTGCCCTCTCGTCGGCGGCAAATCGCTCAAAGGCCCGTCGGACCGCATGCTCGTCCAGCTAGGCCACGAATCGTCCGCCATCGGTGTCGCCAAGCTTTACGCGGATTTTGCGGGCACTTTCGTGATCGATTCTGCGGACAAATCGCAAGCAGAAAAAATCCGAAGTTTGGGAATGCGCGTCGCCGTTCTGCCCACGGTGATGAAATCGCTCGCGCAAAAGCGCAGGCTGGCTCGCGCGCTTCTAAAATTGGCGCGAGGTTGAATTCCGCTCTTGTCGCAGGGTCCAGCCGGTCGAGTGGGGGATTGTTTGGAATTAGCCAGCCACTCTTGGCTGTGCGAGGCCTCGTAAGGACTACAGAAACCGCACAGGCAGGAGTGCCTGTGCTACCAAACTGATCCAGCACCGCCGGTCGGGACTTCTACGTTGAGGATGAGCACTGTGGTATCTTCAAAAACTTCGGATATGGCTGCCAACCCGCTCACCGCTATCGATTTTCGACACGCTCTCGGCCAGTTCACTACCGGCGTCACCGTGGTCACCGCCGAGCGAGCCCCCGGCAAGGTCCACGGCATGACCGCGAATTCCTTTGCTTCGGTCTCGCTCGACCCACCACTCATCTTGATCTGTGTCGACGAAAAAGCCCATCTGTTGCCGATGGTCAGGGCCCAGAAGCGTTTTGGAGTCAGCGTGCTAAAGGAAGATCAACGCGCCATGTCCGAGTATTTCGCCCAGACCGAAGAAAATGCCGAGACGGAGGAACGCCTCGGTGTCCGCTTCGGCTGGACCGCCAGCGGCATTCCCGTACTCGAAGACACACTGGTCCAACTAGGCTGCAACGTGGTCGCCTCCTACCTTTCCGGAGACCATACCGTTTTTATTGGCGAAGTGGAAACTGCGAAAATCTATTCCGGCGAACCGCTTCTCTTCTTCCGCGGCCAGTACCGTCAAGTCGGTCCGCTGCGCTGACTTACTTCATGGCGTGATTCACATGTAGGGGCGCAGCATGCTGCGCCCCTACAAGGCAACCCCGCGACTTTTTCTCAATGATGCCCGCCCAGCGAATCCCTCTTCACTCCGTACTCCGATCCCCACTTGTCCGTCATGTGGCTGCGAACCTCCCACAACTCCGGGAAAAACTTATGTCGCATGCCGTCTTCCAGAATCTCCACGGGGCGCCCCTTCAACGACTTCGATCCAAATCCGATCGTGCGGTGAATCAACTGCATGTGCTCGTACCGGAATTTCTGGAACAATTCATCAAATTCCGCCAAAGCCTCCGCCACCACGTAAGCATCCCCGTGCGTGTACTCCGAATCGTAAATCTTTTCGATGGTCAGCCCGTGCTTATCCAAATAGTGTTCCTTGAACGAATTCCAGATCGGCTGGTACATCTTCAGCAGCACGCGAAATCCCGGCGATTCCTGCCCGCTTCCGTTCCCGAGCTTTTTGCGAATCTCCTGATATTCCTTGGGCGACATCGTTTCCAGCAGCGCCAACTGCTGGATCATCAGCCGCTGCGCCGTGTGCACGCGGCGGAAGAGCGTCAGCACCCGGTTGGTATTCTCCTGCTGCAAATACTCATCGACATCGAGGAGGGTGTAAGCCATCAGCTTCATCCACAGCTCTTCCGCTTGATGAACGATCTGAAATTGCAGCTCGTCGGCGTTGCACAGCTCATCGAAGTTCAATTGGCAAGACAGCAGCGTCTTCGTGTTCAGGTACAGCTCGTAGTCGAGCGTGCCCTCGCCGTTCATGATGGCGTAGAACTGTTCGCGATTCACTGCGAGCCTCCTGGCGTGGCTGGCCGCGCGAGCGACTAACGCCGCGCGCTCCGGCAAAGAATTCCCGCTTACAGGCTAACCCAAATCCTGCAAGGTAGTAAGTGTGACCGATCGTTGAGGTGGAAATCGTTACCGCTCGGAATTTCCCGAAGGCCGCGCCGATTCGGCGGAATCGCCCAGCTCTTTGCGATGGCTTTTCACTTCGCGCAGCGCATAAATCGGCTTGTTCTGCGATTCATAATAGGTCCGCGCGCTGATTTCGCCCAGCAGTCCCATGGAGACGAACTGAATCCCGCTCACAAAGAGCGCCACTGCCAGCAGCAGCAGCGGCCCGTGCGTCGTCATCAGCGCCGTGTGGTAGTAAAACTTATCAAACGCCAGCGCTGCGCCAAGCAATACGCCTAGTCCGGCCCCGCCCATGCCCAGCAATCCAAAGAACTGCAGCGGCCGCGTCGAATAATCGAGCAGGAATTTCACCATCACCAAATCGAGAAAAACGCGAATGGTCCGCCCGATTCCGTAATTGGATTTTCCGCTCTTCCGCTGAAGATTTGCGATGGGCACTTCCGTAATCTTCGCGCCGGTCGAACTCGCCAGCGCCGGAATAAACCGGTGCAGCTCGCCGTAAAGCTGAATTTCCTGAATAATCTCGCGCCGGTAGGCTTTAAACGTCGTGCCAAAGTCGTGCAAGTCCACGCCCGAAAGCTTGGCCATCATCCAGTTGGCGATGCGGCTGGGAATCTGCCTCATCAACCAGTGATCGCGCCGCGCGTAGCGCCATCCGCTCACCAGGTCGAAGCCTTCTTCAATTTTCTCCAGGAATCGCGGAATCTCTTCGGGGTCGTGCTGCAAATCCCCATCCATGGAAATAATCACTTCGCCGCGAGCAAAATCAAACCCTGCCTTCAGCGCCGAAGTCTGCCCGAAATTCCGCCGCAGCCGCACCAGGTTCACGCGCCGGTCATGCTCGTAAATCTCCGAAAGCACCTTGAAGGTATCGTCCCGGCTGCCGTCGTCCACAAACACCAGTTCGTAAGGCTCACCAATGGAATCCATAACCTCCGTCAGCTTCATGTACAGAGGCGGAATGTTTTCCTGTTCGTTGAAGAACGGAACGACAATCGAATAGCGCGTGGAACTATCGTTGCTCATGCCTTGCGTCTTATAAATCCTTTTTTAGCCGTATTTTCAGGCTTCCCGGGCTGTGAATCCATAGTCTATCAGGCGAATCCCCTGCGACGCGACAACATTTCGAATTTCCGTGTCCGTCAAGATCTCCAGCTCGGTCTGCCGCGAATCCCGCAGCCGCGTCGGCGAGTTTTGCAGCTCGGCATCCACATAACCGGGGTGGCACATCAGCTCCGTTGTGCCCTCCGGCAAACTTTTCACCAACTGCAACACGCCTTCGCGCGTCAATTCACCCGTCTGCGCGATCCCGCAAAAGTAATCCGCCGTCGCTATCCCCGCGCGCTCCGCCATTTCCCGAGCATCCCGCGCCAGCAGCTTCAACCCGCGCGCCTGGACGCCCTGCCTCATCACCACCGCGCCATGCTTTTGCGCCCCCGTCGAAAGCGCCGCGCGCAAGCTCGATTCTTCGTGCGCCACGCGCACCGCGCCAATCCCGTGCCGCTTCGCCAACCGCAGAGCAATCTCAAACAGCCCCGGCAGCATGTGTACGTGCTTATGCCCGTCCAGATGCGTCGGCGCAATCCCCGCCTCGCGCGCTTTCTCGATCTGCGCGTCCCACTCGCGCTCCACCTCTTCGAGCGCCAGCTTTCGCCGCCCCATCCGCAGCAGCAAATTCTCCGGCCCGCCCTGAAACTTGCCGGCATCGTTCACCAACGAAGTCACCAGCTCTGGCGGGGCCACCGGCGCGCCATCGCTCAGGTTCAAATGCACGCCCACACCCAGCCCCGGCGTGGTCCGCGCCAACTCCACGCCCAGGGCAAACGCCGCGCCATTCGCCAGCACGGAAGCACTGGTCACGATCCCGTTGCAGTGCGCTTCCGCGATCCCGCGGTTCACGCCCTCCGTCCACCCCAAATCGTCCGCATTCACAATCAGGTTCTTCAATCCGCCCCGTCCCGCCGCCCGCAAATTTACCTGTCCTTTAGGACAGCTACTCACTTGAGCCCGCGCACGATTTCGTACCATTGACCGCTTTCTTCCTCAACTTTAGCATGGGCATGTTGAGGGAAATATGGCCGTAAAGCTGCGCGAATCCAAGCCTGTTAACTCGAGCGCCCACGAAAAGCGCCGTGGTGTGCGCATGAACTCCCGCGTTCCCGTGCGTCTTGAATGGGACGGCGACGCCGGCAAGCGTTTTTTCGTCGAAGCGCACACCCGCGTCGTCAATCCTTACGGCTGCATGGTGGTCCTCGAGCAGACGCTCGACCTCGACCATCGCCTCGCGCTCACCAATCTGGCCACGCAAGCCAGCAACGCCGCCATCATCGTCTGGAAAGGCAATAAGCGCCCCGAAGGCTGGGAGTACGGCGTCGAGCTCGTCGCGCCCGAGATGGACTTCTGGGGCCTCGAACTGTGAAGCCCGCCACTCCCAATTCCGCGGCCGCCCCGCAAACGCACGTAAAACGCGGCGCCACTACGCGCTTGCTCACTGCCGAGGAGCGCCGACGCGCCCAGCGCGTCCTTCTCAAGATGCCAGTCGTGGTACACGTTCCGGGCAAGCCCAATCCCATCAACGGTTCCACCCACACGGTCAGTGAGAACGGGGCCATGCTGGTCCTTCGCGACCCGCTCCCCGAAGGCACCAAAATTTCCATCGAGAATACCAAGAGTCAGAAATCCGTCGAAGCCCGCGTGGTCCGCCCCTCGCAAATGATCCACGACGGCGCCCTCGTCCCCGTCGAATTTCTCGAGCCTTCCCCGTCCTTCTGGAACATTTTCTTCCCCCCCGTCGTCAACTAACTCCCCATTTCTCCTGCGCTTCCGCGCTTTCTCCCGATGCGGCTTGCGCGCTTTCGTATCTTTGTAGGGTCCGCCTTCTGAGGCGGATGGCGCTTGCTCGCGGCGCGGCGATGCACTGCTGTGACCGCTCTTGGCAGATCTTTACCCTGCTCCGCAATGCGCGTCTCTCTGTTCGGTCGCGTTTCTTTCTCCCCGCAAAAAAAAGCGGCCCCGATCTCTCGGGGCCGCTCCGTGTTTTGCTTCTAACTCGGTTTAGTTAATCGTTAGGGCCACGTTGCCGTTGGCGGTTGTTGTCCCGGATGTTCCGGTAATCGCCAGTTGCGTCGTCCCGGTCACCGCGATGTTCAGCGTGCCGCTATTTGACGCGGTGAAGCCGGTATTGGGCATGTACTGTGCGCTGAGCTTGTGCGTTCCGACAACGCCAGTGCCAGTGCTGCTAGTGATTTGGCCCGTAGTGCCGTTTGTCAAGGGCGCAGGTTGTCCTACCGCAGTTCCGTCCAACAGGAATTGTACGCTGCCTGTGGCGGTGTTTGGCGTGACTGTCGCACTTACCGTGATATTTCCATTCTGCATAACTTTGGTCGAATTCACGGTGAGTTGCGTGGTCGTGGCGACCGGCGCATGGGTGCTGCTTCCGCAACCCAGCGTAAAGCCCAGGATGCAGACCAGCCCAAGTCCGAGCGCCGCGCGGTATCGCTTTCTGCCGGGCAGGAAGAGCAGCACCAGCGCCGCCAGCCCTGTACCTCCGCTCAATGTCCACCAACCTTTGCCACTGGCCGGCGCGGCATTGCCCGCCGACAGAACGCGGTCCGTTGGAACCAGCGACGCCATCAGCGAAGACGAATTCGCGGTTGTGCTGACCGTCAATGCGCCGGTTGCAGCAGCGGCACTCGTAACGCTGATGTTCAACGTCCCACAAGTCACTCCGGGCGGCAACGTTGGACAGGTGATCGCAACCGTTCCAGTGAACCCGCCGCTCGGCGTCACGGTAATCGTCGACGATCCCATCCCTCCCGCTGTCACCGGCGTCGCCGAGCCCGTCACCGTATAGCTGCCGGACTGGGCAGTCACTGTGACCGTAGCCACTGCCGAAACGGCAGATGCGGCGTAATTGGTGTCGCCGTTGTACATCGCCGTAATCATCTTCGTGCCCGACGTGGTAAACGACGTGCTCAACGTTGCAGTAGCTCCCGCGAATGTCGAAGAGGTTGCGCCGAGCGAGGCAACGTTGACTGGGCTCCCGATCGCCGTCCCGCCGTTAAAGAACGTCACGGTTCCCGTTGGCCCCACCGTGCTTACGCTCGAAGTCGAGACCGTGGCGGTCAGCGTAACCGGGACAGTGACCGCTACCGTCGCTGGGTTGGGCACCACGGCTGCGGTCGTGGGCGCTTTCGTCACCGTTGTGGAGATGACCACCGGAGTAGTGACCGCGTTGTAGCTGATGTCCCCGGAATAGGTCGCCGATAGATTGTGGGCTCCCACGGCGAGTTGCAAGTTTTGATCCTCGACGTGCCCCGCAGCATTTACGCTAAATGTCCCGCCATCCAGCGGACTGCCGTTGTCGGTGACGGTGACTTTCCCCGTTGAGTCGATCGCGCAGCCACTTACATCTCCACCGTTGGTAAAAATTTGGCAGAGGCCTGCACTGCTATTCAGGATGTCCATTCGCAGAACGCCCAACGAACCGAAGGGGTATGAAGCCGGGCTTAGTGGAGGAATGAGATTCCCAGTGATGGGGTCGAAAAGTGCGATTTCATACTGGAGCCGGCTAGCTTCTTTGTTCACCACAACTTGAACTGCATTCGAGTCGCTGGGTCCAAACGTTCCGTCACCCGGGTAGTGGACTGTGACGCCATAGCTGCCTCCGGGCAAGAAGGCCGTGCTCAAATTGGCTGTACCCGGGGCGGCGCCGCCAAATCCAAGTATTCCGAAATTGTTTCCCGAGTTGATCGCTCCTGCTGGGCCAGCAAGCAGGGCGACGTCTCCCGTTGGCGTCCCCGTCGCAGGACTTACGACCGCCACTGTCGCGACACCGTTCACAGTCGCCCCGTGCGTGATCGTAACCGTCGTGGTTCCTCCATTGAGCGTGAGGCCGGTTGTTGTGCCCTTGAAAGCTCCCACCGCCGTTGCCCACTTCGCCGCGAGGTTGGCCACGTTCACGGAACCTAGCCCTGTCGCATAGTCGTACCCAGCGGTAGTCGTCCACGCCGGAGTTGTTAGATTGTTTGGATCGACCAGCACGCCATTTGTCCCCGCGGTGGGGCTGCTGCAATTCGTCGAGCCGCCCGCGCACGGAACGGAGTTATTGCCCTTGGTAATATCGTAGAAAGCGCAGGTGGTGGAACCCGTCAGCGGTGTAGTCGACGAATTGCAAACATTCGCCGGAGTCGCCGCGAGTTGGTATAGAACAAGGTTGGGGTTGCCCTGGCGTCCTTTCTGCTGCTGGTCAATCAGCGCCATAATACCCGCAAAGGCGGGCGAAGAAGCAGACGTTCCTCCCGCAGCACCAATCACGAATTGGTTGCCGGTGCACGAAGGCTGCCCGCCCGCCGCATCCGCCTGGCAAACGGGATAGAAACTGTGGCTTTGCGGACCATTGCTCGCGAACAAGGAAACGTCGGGGAGGTCGCGGGCCTTGTCTGCGGGGGTGAGTCCATTTTGATAGACCGGTTTTGGGATGCCGAGGACGGTGGGATTGCCGCTAGGTCCGCCGCTTCCGCCTACGATGTTCGTGGCATTCGCGCCCGCGCACACGGTGTTAAGGGTCCCAGCTGTTGCTGTTGCCGCGCAGGAATCGTTCCAGGTTGTCTCGTTAATGTACCCTTTCGCAGACTCCAGGGTCCCCGCCGCATTCGTCGCATTGAAAAAATTTGTCTGGGTTGTAAAGTCGTCGAAATCTGTTCCTCCCACGGCAACGTTGAATTGTGTGGAAGCCACGCCATTTACCGCCAGCCCATTTGTGGCCACCGCTTCTGTATTGAAGTTATCACACGCCGCGGAGCCATCGTCCCCGGCCGACACCATCACCGAAGTGCCTTGCGCCGCGGCTTGCTCCCAGACGCCTGTGTAAAACCCAAGCGAGCCTTGCGAGTTCGCGATCGCCAGCTCGCATTGCCCAAAACTCTCGGTGATCACGTCCGCCAGATTGTCGTCGACGAGGCGGAGAGTGGCTATGTCTTGTCCCAGTGCCGTAAGGGTTCCTTCTGCCACGACGAAATCGATCATGGCCTTCGGCGCGACCCCGCCCGCGGTTTCTACGTCCAAATCCCCCTCACCCTCATCCCCTTGGGGACCGCTGATTCCGGGGTCGGGTCCGTCCACGATAATTGTCGGCCCCGTCGCAGGCAACAACCCGAACACGGTACGAAAGCCGATTATGTCGTTTGGATCGATGTTGGAATCCCCGACGATGCCGATGGTGACGCCGGTCCCATCAAGATTCGACGGGATATTGTAGATTTTCGCGAAATCCGCTGGTCCAACGAAGTAGCAAGGTTGCGCCTGGCTTGGTCCGCACCCGGTTGGCGTTGTGAATTGCGGCGTGCCATGACTATCCCGCGTGATGGAGTGAATTCCTGCGTCCTTCCGGAACGACTTGGCGGGGAAATTATGCAGAGATACGATCCCCTTTACGACCGGTGTTAGCGCCGCAGGTATCTGCGGATCGCTGACGTTCGCGCTATAGGTCTTCCCGTCCACCACAAAACTGTGAATCTCGGTGTGAAACGTATTCCGTACCTGAGCCACGGTCCCGGAAAACTCAATCACCGTGCGCCCGTTCGCCACCTTCATCCCCGAGAATCCCTGTCGCGTCAACCAGTCCGTCACCGTCTGGATATCCGCATCCGCGGGCCCAAACTGCTGCCCGAACTGCACGGGTGTCAGCCATTTGTGAAAATTTGGCGACTCCTTGCTCAATTGCTCGGCCATCAATTGCGTGAGCGCCGCTTGCTGCTCGGGGCTTCGCTGCAAAAGCAGCATCATTCTCTTCATCGGCTGTGCATCGGAGACCGGGCCTTTATCAAACTCCGGCCGTGCAAGCGGCTGCACGTTTCCCTTGAGCGTCACCAACTGTGTGTCATCAATCGCCTGCGTAATCCGCGCAGGAACTGCCGGAGCCACCTGCGTTGTGCTGGCGCTGCTTGGCTGCGTCTGCGCTGCCAGTCTTGCACCCGAAAATGTCAAGAATGCGAAAAGAGACAAGAGGGCCGTGCGAACCAAGAAGGATCGAATTTTCATATTCCACCCACGCCGTAGATTTGTACTCAACACCCCGAATCGTTTTCGGTCTGGCGGCGCACAGCATTCCTCGCGAGGACACTCTCAGAGATGGTTTGGCGATGAATGGCGCACGGACCGGTCACGATTCCCAAGAAACTCTTCGAGGCTACCACAAGCCCCACTTGAAATTTGTAACGACTTGCTCAAGATGTTCACAAGCCAGCAACCGTCTCCGCCACCTCTTGCAAACTCCGCCGGTTGCTGTTTGGATGCCACGTCAAATCGCTGGGATGCTCTTTCCTCTCCAAGTTCCGCCATCGTGCACCACCACACGTGAGTCCCAAACGCCCCCAACTCGCAATCCACGACGGAATCCGGATCGAATCCATATTTAAACACCGCTCAGCCACTTTTGTTGCGGAGTTGGCGTGCGCAGGCCCTGCCGCCGCGTTCTTTGCGAAGTTTGAAGACCTTAGTGCGGCTTGCGCTTTCAGCCTTCGATTCCCACCCGTGCCTCCATCCAAATCGCTAGCGTTTATGCGTTGTGTTTGAAAGGGGGCTACGCACCCCGCGGATTCACAGTGTGATTCAGTAGTTGCAGCCCCACCTACCCTTCCTGTTTAGATCCTGCTCTTGACACCTGAACCCCGCTGGCGTATGAAAGTACGCACTGGGGTACGACTCCAAAATCTAACGGAACCAGCGCGTTCCACTGGTACGCCGTCTCCGACGGAAGCTTATTTGGAGGTGTCCCAGAGGAGGGCCTATGCCTGCTACCCAGCCGAGCAAGGAACTTCGCGCGTTTTGTCACGAGCACCACGTGAAGATGAGGCTTAGTCAGAGCCTCTTGAACAGTGAAGGTGACCTTACACAAACGCTCGCGTATGCCTGTACGGAGCCCGATTGTCTCGTCCAATACAACGTCTCTCGTGGATACTTCATCCTGAGCCAAAACGGAAACACGAATGAGCTGGACATGGTCCCCAGCGTCCGATGTCACCACGATGGGACGCCGATGTATCTTGCTGAAATCGATCCGGACAAAAGGGGTTTTCGCCTGTGGATATGCCCGCAATGCGATGGGAGACACACGAATGAGGAGGGCCTCATAGGCCTGGCGTCGCAGGGAATTCAGGATGTCAGCGGGAAAAGTTGGGTGGAACCCTAAACCCCAGGCATCGCTCTTATATGAAATTCTGAAATGATCCCCGCGACGAGCCAATGCGGCTTGGTCCATTCTCCGGAAGGCGCGTATTAACTTCCTCAGTTTAATGCCATTCCGTGTCCGAAGGTTCTCAAAATTCATGCCCTTCGCGACAAAAATATTTGATCCTTCTTACCAGTAGGTGCACTTTCAGCCGCAGTGCTTAGTTCCGTCTCCAACCTTTGCGATAGAATTGTATGGTTATGAAGCGCCGCAAGCGCAAACGAAGCTTGAAAGCTGTGAGCCCTGCCAGGATTCCCGTTGATGCGGAAACGGCTGCTTCTGTCGAGCCTGATGAGGCAGACCGCCAGATTCCTCCACGCGACGTTGCCGGGGCAGACTACGTGATTGATCTTGGCGACGAGTTCCTTGCCACTGTTGAGGAGAAAAAGCCTGCTAGCGATTCCGTCACGCTTGCCGAGGCGGACGACCACACTCATTCTGGCGACGAATTCATGGCCCCTGTCGAAGAGGAGAAGGCTGCTGGCCCTTCCACCGCGCCAGCCGGAGCTGACCGCAGGACTCATCCTCGTTATGAGTTCACTGCCGCTGTTGAGGTCATAGCGGCTGAATCCGGCGCGCGGATTGAAACGCGCGTCCGTGACTTGAGTCAGCAAGGCTGCTATGTGGACACGAGCAAGCCCCTCCCTTTAGGGACGGTCACCGACGTGCGCA
>Ga0210407_10001443_pt1 | contig 22311 bp, 18 predicted proteins | sample IncBWC27MmetaG_FD_150860 | JGI IMG/M metagenome (GOLD analysis project Ga0210407, IMG submission 150860) | Forest soil microbial communities from Barre Woods Harvard Forest LTER site, Petersham, Massachusetts, United States - Inc-BW-C-27-M | ecosystem: Environmental > Terrestrial > Soil >... | reverse complement strand
TGAAGGGTTAGCAGCTCTCGGCAGGGCTGAGGGCTAAATGCTGAGTGCTGAATGCTGAATCCTGAGTACTGAATGCCGACTACGGGCCGGCAAACAGAAACACTGGATTCTGCGGCAGGTTCTGCTGCCCCCCCGGGCGCACACCGAGTGGAGCCGGTAGATTCAGGATATAGGTGTCGTTGGTGGTGTCGATGATGTTGACCATGCCTCCATCGCAACTGGCCAGGTAGGCACGGGAACTGTCGCCGCCAGCAGCCATCGTCACGCGAAAGCGAGTGGTGGAGCAGAAGGCGTCGAAAGCAGGGAACCCCGGAATCGCAGTCGAATTCTTGATGGTGTTGCTCGCGGCGTCGATGACCGTCGCCTGCGGGCAAATGTAATTAATATTATTGACTGTGTCTTCATAGAAAGCACCGACATAGGCTCGGCTTCCGTCAGGGAGGGCCGCGACAGCAGCGACCGTCAGCGTCTGTTCGCTGGTGCTCGAGCAGGGATCCGACGCAAGCCGCGAACTGGGCGCCACCGTAGGAATCGCGATCGGGCCTCCCGCAAGAACCTGCGGGGTGGACTGGGAGACATCCAGTATCGTCAAATGGGTGCCTCCCGGTATGTACAGCCGGTTCAGATTCCCGTCGTAGAGCATGTAAGCGGCACTGGGGGCGCTCACGCTGGCATCGATCACGTTATCAGGCCCAGCGGTGGAGGTGGTATCAATTGTGCTCACGACACCATTGGTGTTGAGTACATACACGCGCTGGCTGTCGGAGCGCGCGGTCACCCAGAGCGGCGCGTTGAACGAACCGGTGACGGTCCTCGACGACAGACCAACGGTGTTGAAGCCACTGATCGAATTGGAGTCACGGTTCGCCACATAGAGCTTCTGTGCATTCGGCGTCTCCGCCATGGCAACCGGATTGTTCCCCACCGGTTTGGTGGGACCAAGACTGTTGGTTTGGGTGCTTACCACGCCGATCGAAGGAACAATGACGCTTGGGAATTTGATTGGGTCCGGTACGTAATTCGGAAGCAGGACGTAGGCCTGGCTAGACTCGGTGGTAGCCACAAAGTTCGCGGCCGAACTCGGCGGCAGACTGATGGTGCTGGTGCTGCCAATAACCGTGCCGCTGAAATCCAGCTTGGTGATCGAAGGACACACATTAAAGACCTGATTATTAATTGTTACCAAACAACCGGTGGGCGGTGGAGTTAATCCCGTCACGGCTTGGTTCACGACCAGAACCTGGCTGGCCGTTTGCTGCACCGCATGGACAGGAGCGAGGCTTACGTTGACAACGCTCACGTCCGTGTCGCCGGAGACATCCACCACCATGGCACTGCCGGGCGTGAACATTCCATTATCGTTGATGGCCACCACGGTGTGGGCAGCCTTCGGGTTGGGAAATGTTGGTGGATTTGGAATAATGATCGGCCGGAAGGTGTCTCCACAGCCGCTACAGATGAGATAAAGGCACAGCACGAACCCCAGCCAGAGAAACCTCTTCATTCAAACTCCGTAGAAAAAGTTAGTGTTGCGCGGAAACCGATATTGTATCGGGAACCGGGTGGAGAGGGGAAATCAGGCGGTGCTTAGCCTGTCGCTTTCCTGTCGCTTTGATGAGAAGCCGGTAGAGGCAAGTTTGGTTGCTGGGGGCCGCACTATTCGGAAACATTAGGGTAGAGACGCGGCTTGCCGCGTTTAGGGCTGAATACAAACGGCCGCGTCTGGAACAGTGCACAAAGCAGAGCCGGCAAGTCGCGTCTCTACAGCGGAGGTTGCAGACTCATCCCCGCCCGCGGCGTGTTTTCGATTGGCCCGCGACTGGCATCTCGGCAACCTTTTCTGACGCGGCTGGCTTTTTCGTCTGCGCCAGGCTTTCTTTCAGCGCGGCCATGAGATCCACCACCGGGGCCAGCTTCTTCGGTTGTTCGACGGCCTGGATTTCGCCGCCCTCGAGCTTGGTCTCTATCAGCTTTTTAAGATTTTCCTGAAACGTGTCGTGATATTTCTCCGGGTCCCAATCGCCCGCCAGAGCTTCGATGAGCTGGTGCGCAACCTTGATCTCAGCCTCTTTGATCTCGACATCTGGAGCGCCGAACGACTCGACCTCGCGAACTTCCTCCGCGTAGTACATGGTGTGCAGCATCATTCCACCTTTATGCGGACGCAGGAAAACGGTGTATTCGCGGTTGTGCATGGTGAGCTTGGCGATGGCAACATACTCGCTCTCCTCGAGCGCCTTGGTGAGGAGTGCATAGGGGCGGCGGCCGGCTTCGTCGGGAACCATGTAATACGACGACTCGAAGTACACAGGATCGACTTCGCTCGTCTTCACGAATTCGAGGATCTCCATCGTCTTAGCGGTCTTCGGCTCGATCTTCTTGATTTCTTCCGGTTCGATGATGACGTACTCGTCTTTGCGGTACTCGTAGCCTTTGACGATATCGCTACGCTCGAGGACCTGATTGTCCGCCGGGCAAATGAGCTGCTGCTTTACCCGATGGTGATCGGTGCGGTGAAGCTGATTGAACGAGATGCCGCTGCTGCGCGCGCCTGAGAACAGACGCACCGGCATCGAGATTAATCCGAACGTAAGATAACCAGACCAGACTGAAGCCGCCATTTTGGTTGTCACCCCCAAGTGGAGACGAGGCTTGCCCCGTCCCAGCAAACGCGTCGCGCCGCGTCGCTATGAGATTCCTCGGATGCCAGAATCCCGCCCAGCGTACAGAAGTGTAGCCTAAATGGGTGGAAGTTGCCGCCGCCAGATTACCGGAGAATCCAAAGGCCAAGCACTACATGGCGGGGTTCACTCCCATCGGACACCGAATATAGTGTTATCGGCGGCGGTTCCTGCATTTCAGCCGTCTGCCCTCAGCTCTCAGCCATCAGCTGTCAGGGTCGTGAGACTCTAGTAGTAACCGACAGCTGAGAGCTGATAGCTGACAGCTGCCTAACAATGCTGACCTCTTTCCCAGGATATGGCTGGGCCTCGTCCCCGGAGCGGCTGGCAATCGCTGCGGTCGTGACGCTGGGCTTCGCGGTGCTGGCTCATGCCCTGCGCGGCGTCAATCGATCCGGGGCTCTGGCAGGCGGTGTCGCCTGTTTCCTGTTTTTTGCCGGCGCCGGCCCAACCGCTTTCGCCACGCTCGCAGTGCTATTTCTGATGACTTGGGTAGCTACTCGCCTGGGATACCGCCGTAAGCTGGCTCTCGGGCTAGCCGAGCGGAAGGAAGGCCGGAATGCGTTGCAAATCCTGGCCAATCTAGGAGTGGCCGCCTTCGGCTCGGTTGTTTTCAGCGCCACCGGAAATCGAGCCTGGTTGATAGCGGCGCTGGCCGCCCTGGCCGAAGCTGCAACTGACACCGTCGCCAGCGAAATCGGGCAGTACCGCGGCCCGGACGCCCGATTGATCACAACATGGGAACGCGTCGCACCCGGTACCGACGGCGGCATTACGGTTCCCGGAAGCATCGCGGGCTTGGCAGCCGGTCTGGCGATTGCTGCGGTCGCAACCGTGGGCGGGATGCTTCCTCAGGTCCAGCTTTGGATTCCGGTAGCCACCGGATTCGCCGGAATGCTAATCGACAGCGTTCTCGGGGCAACGCTGCAACGTCGCGGATGGATCAGCAATGAGGCGGTGAATTTCTTCGCCACGCTGGCGGCGGCTGCTCTGGCGTATGGCGCGTCTTGATGTTCACGTAGAAACGCACGCCTCGGCTGTCCGGGGGGCAAAGGCCCGCCCCGCTCTTGAGTGCGACGATGGACAAACCGCGGCGACCTGCGCTCGCCCTGACAGCCGAGGGCGGCTGTCCCTGCGCTAGGTGCGCTGCTTGACGCGGTCGAGCAGCATGAAGACCAGAACGCCCAGCATCGCGTTGGCCACGCCCGAGAGCAATTCGTGCGGCCAAGTCCACGCCATGCGCAACCCGACCAGGCCACGGGAAATCATGAAGTAGACAACCTCGTGCACCGCGTAGAAAACAATCGTAAGCAGGAAGCGAGCGCCGGCATGTTCCACGTCCAGCTTGATCCCCAGCGAGGACGCGCCGAATCCCACCACCGTCTTCGAAATTCCGTAGAGCCCGATAGGATGATGGGTAAGCGCGTCTTGCAGAATGCCGATCAATCCGCCCGTGAGCAGGCCAGCCAAGGGACTGCGCCGCGCGGTCGCAAAACCGATTGTGACCAGCAGCGGCAGATCGAAGACTTTGAAAAAAGGAAACCGCAGCGGTAACCACGCCTGCAAGAAAACGGCAGTCAACGGAATCAGAATCGTCGCAGGAATACTGAAACGGTAAACCTCAACCTGCTCTCCCGATGTGTAGGTGATGGCCACGTTAGTGCGGGCTATCCTCAACGGCGGGTTGCGGTTCAGGTGCGGTCGTTGTCGTTGTCGGTGGCTTGGCCTTCACAGGCTTCGGAGAAACCTTCACAGCAGGGGTGCCGGTCGCTGTCGACGCATTTCCGGAGGGACTAACGACGGGACTTCCGGCGGAATTTCCAGAAGAAGTGCCGGAGGCGGCTCCCGAAGAGGAAGAAGGAGAGCTCGTAGTTTTTCGCGCGGCGGACGCGCCACTGCCGGCGGGGGCCTCCGGGGACACGGCTTTGGGCTTGGCATCCGAGCCCGTGCCCTTTGGCGCAACAGTTCCCGGTGTAGCGGCCCCCTGTGTGTCAGCTTTCGCGGCATTTTCCGGCTTGGAAGGAACGGTCGGCAGGCGCTCGGCCAGGATATCGGCGGCACGCGCCGCGCCGGTGTGGTCGGGCTGGGCCTGCCTCTCGTCAATCCTGGTTACCACGAGCACTTCTTCGAGCTTGCTGAGATCGGCGGCGGGACGCACGCGAATGTTCAGAAAGAGCTCACTACCCGGCGAGACCTTCGTCACCCTGCCCACAAGCAGGCCTTTGGGGAAAATTCCATCTCCGCCGCTGGTAAGGACCATCTCTCCAGCGGGCACGGCTTCGTCGCTCATCACTTTCTCGAGCACCACCTCGCCCGCCGGCGTGCCGCGCAGTATGCCTTGCAGCCGCGTTTTGTCGAGGATCGCGCCCACTCCACTGGTCTGGTCGTCAATCAAGAGCACCTGCGAAGTGGAGTGGTACACCCGCAGTACCTTGCCCACGATGCCGTCCGCGGTTATAACCGCCATGTCGGGTTTGATGCCGTCGCTCTCACCCTTGTCGATGTAAACCGCGCGCGACAACTCGCTGCCGCTTGATCCGATGACCTGCGCCGCCATGGTCCGCGAAATGAATTGTTCCTTGAATGCAAGCAGCGCCTGCAGACGCCGCGCCTGATCGGCGTCCTGGCTCATCCGCACCTGCTCCAGACTCATACGCTGAATCTGTTGTTTGAGATCGCGGTTCTCGGCTCGCACTCCGCGCAGGTAGAAGTAATTGTGCCAGACGTTACCCGTGGAGGTTTGCACCCAATGCAGCGCCTCCTCGAGAGGTGTCACCACGTCCACAGCCCAAACGCGGATGAGGCGCGTCGGTTCGCTGTCAGTTGTCCGCTTGACCTGCACGGCCAAGCCAAGTACCTGGGCGAATAACACTCCCACCAGCACGATCAGGTTGCGGTAGCGTCCGAGGACGTCCATAACACCAGGTCTCAGGTCTCAGTTGTCAGGTCCCAGGGAACCCGCCCTCCCTGAGATGGTCATCCGTAGGAGTTACTCGATCGAAATTTTCCGCAGCAGCTTGAAGTCCGAGAGCATCTTGCCGGTACCGAGCACCACGCTGCAGAGCGGATCGTCGGCGATCGAGACCGGCAATCCCGTTTCCTCGCGGATGCGCTTGTCGAGGTTCTTGATCAGCGCGCCGCCGCCGGTAAGCACGATGCCACGGTCGCTGATGTCGGCGGAGAGTTCCGGTGGCGTCCGTTCGAGCGCAACGCGGATGGCGTTCATAATTGTGGAGACACATTCGCTCAGCGATTCGCGGATTTCGCTGTCGTCCACAGTGATGGTTTTCGGTACGCCTTCGATCAGGTTGCGGCCTTTGATTTCCATGGTCAGCGGCTTGTCGAGCGGGTAAGCGGAGCCGATTTCCATCTTGATCTGCTCGGCGGTGCGCTCCCCCACCAGCAGATTATATTTCCGCTTCAGGTAGTTCATGATGGCCTCATCCATCTGGTTGCCGGCCATGCGCACGGAACGCGAATAAACGATGCCGCTGAGCGAAATTACCGCGATGTCGGTAGTACCACCGCCGATGTCGACGACCATGTTGCCGCTGGGCTCGGTAATCGGCAGCCCCGCGCCGATGGCTGCCACCATCGCCTGTTCCACCAGAAATACTTCGCTGGCCTTCGCGCGATAGGCGGAATCCATTACCGCGCGCTTTTCCACCTGCGTGATTTCCGAAGGCACGCCGATCACGATCCGAGGATGCACCAGCATCTTGCGGTTATGCGCCTTCTGGATGAAGTAGTTCAGCATCTTCTCGGTGACCTTGAAGTCGGCGATGACGCCGTCTTTCATCGGCTTGATGGCCACGATGTTGCCGGGCGTGCGTCCCAGCATCTCCTTGGCCTCCTTGCCGACGGCCTCAACTTCGCCGGTGTTCTTGTTGATGGCCACGATGGAAGGCTCGTTTACCACAATGCCCTTGCCGCGCGCGTACACCAGCGTGTTGGCCGTCCCGAGATCGATGGCGAGGTCGCTGGAAAACATGCTGAACAGCGAACGAAGATTGTGCGTACGCGACGAGCCGTTATGAAACCCGTTATTTGACATGGCAGTACTTCTCTCTCTCGGGAATTCGTCTCACTACTGGAACCTGGGCCTTCAATGGTTTCCGTATGAGTCGCTCTCCGCTGGTGTCTTCCATTCTACTGATATGTTCAAGAGAACCGGGTAGTCATCTGGGCACCGGTTGTTCCGAACATTTGTTCGAACGTCGTTCTGGGCATTTTTCCTGACATCGTTCTGAATATCGAATCCTTATTGAATCACCACTTTCTCCTGGCGGGTATTCACCCCGCCTTTCGAATTCTGCGCTGTAACCGTAATCAGGTTTTCCCCGTTCGGCAAGGGCGGCGTGAAATAGTGGAAGGAACCATCGTCACCGACGATCGGCACTTCCCTGCCGTTCACCATGACGCGCGCTCCCGCCTCGGTCTTGCCCTTCACTTCGATGACGTGTCCGTGCTGTACAAAAGGATCCATGTCGAGTGACAGGTCTATCTTTTCCTTCGCCTTGACAATGATAGTAAAGCGATTCTTTTCGCTCTCCACCGATTCTTTGCCGGCCGCGTCGTAGGACTGGATGGACCAATAATAGGCGCCGACGGGGAGACCGGTCACAACTACACTCTGGGTCTCAACCTTACGGTCGAGCAACAATGACGAAAAATATGGATTGTGCGAAATGCGCAGCCGGTATCCGGCGGCGTTCGTCATGGGCGTCCAGGCAAACTCCACTTCCTTCGACTTCTCCCCGGCGTTCATGAAAACGGGCATCATGTTTCCCGGCGTAATGGGCGCTGGCGGACCGATTTCCGTAGCCCGTTGCATGGTTTTCGATTCGCTCTGGAAACTCACCTTTTCCCAATTCGACAGGTGAACCACTTCTCCATTGCGCTCGATTTCACCGCTGCCTTTCTTTACCAGGATTTCGTGCTGATCGCTCCTGGGATTATTGTGCACCATGGCCGATGAATCCGGGGCGAGCGAAGCTTTCGCGCCCGCGACAATCACCTGCGATTTCGAGCCCTGAACATAGGTCGCCGTGGTCAGGTCCACCGTGCCGGTCGTGACCGCCACCGACACGTTGGTTTGTTGCTGATCGTTGGCCGAGTTCTCTTCGATCACGATCAGTGAATCCTGTTTCACGGTGTAGTTGGTGCCGTCGTTGAAAACAATCTTGGCCATGCCTTCTGCGCCGGTCTGCACCACGTCGCCCTTTTCGAGGGGCACGTTGTAGTCGGCGTTGATCCAGCTGTTGCCGTTGCCCTTCCGTACCCGGATCGTGCCATCGAGCGCCGTGAAATGCGCTTGCTGCGAAACCGCGGCCGACGGTCCCTTGAGCGGAGGCGCGAGTCCCGCAACCTTGTCAAGCAAGCTCGCAGAGAGATGCCCGGCCGCCTTCACCGTTGAGTCGGTGAATTTTGGAAACGCCACGTGCATAACGGCGCCAAAAATAAGCGCGGCACCGAGCAGCGCCATAATCACGCTGCGGTACGTTACCGTCTTCCAGGCGACGTAGAGCTCCGGCTTGAGTTTATTCGACACGAGCCCCTGCCAACCTCATTTCAAAATTCTGAGAATTCGGGATGTCTCTCACCCTGTGACCATCATATCCCCGCTGGGATGGGTATTAAAATTGAGTCGGGCGTGGACGGGGTTACGAAAGTGTGACCGACCCGACCCTCCCACGACGAATACACCCAGCCTGGCGGTAGTTGGGTCGGTTTCACGATGCAACCCCCAAAGACGTGAACCACCAAGGACACGAAGTACCACGAAGGCTTTTGGTCTCAGGCATTTCCTTCGTGTACCTTCGTGGCCTTGGTGGTTAGCGGTTTCGCAACCGACCCACTACCCCCGCACCTCGCTTGCCCGTCTTCACCCCGGTTGTTAGCATGGAAGGTCTGCACTACTTCCAGGAGGCTCCTATGGCGACCGATACCATGACCAAGCCGGTGATCGCGGGTGGCACAACCACGACCAAGGTTTTCAAGAATTTCATTGACGGCGAATGGGTCGAATCAACCAGCGGACAGACTTTCGAGGACCGCAATCCCGCCGACACGCGCGAGGTCGTCGCCATCTTTCAGCGGTCGAATAAGGCAGATGTGGACGCAGCCGTGGATGCGGCAAAGAGCGCGTTTGCCAAATGGCGTCTCGTCCCAGCGCCCCGCCGCGCCGAGATGGTCTTCCGCGCCGCCGAGATCCTGATCGAGCGCAAAGAAGAGTATGCCCGCGACATGACCCGCGAAATGGGCAAGGTGCTCAAAGAAACTCGCGGCGATGTGCAGGAAGCCATTGACGCCGCCTACTACAACGCCGGGGAAGGCCGCCGCCTGTTCGGTCCAACCGTGCCCTCAGAACTGCCCAACAAGTTTGCCATGGCCATCCGCCAGCCGATCGGGGTCTGCGGCATGATCACGCCCTGGAATTTTCCCATGGCCATCTCTTCGTGGAAGCTGCTGCCCGCCGTCGTCTGCGGCAACACCTGCGTGATCAAGCCGGCCCAGGACACTCCGCTCTCTACCTTCAATCTGGTGCAGGCGCTGACCGACGCCGGCATCCCAAAAGGCGTCATCAACATAGTGACCGGCTTCGGCACCGAAGTCGGCACGCCGCTGACCGAGCATCCGGTGGTCCGCGCCATCTCGCTGACGGGCTCTTCGGCGGTGGGCAGAATCGTGGGCGCCACGGCGGCCAAGAGCTTTAAGCACTGTTCGCTCGAACTCGGCGGCAAGAATCCGATGATCGTGCTTGACGACGCTAATCTTGAGCTCGCTGTCGAAGGCGGACTCTGGGGCGCTTTCGGCACCACCGGACAGCGCTGCACTGCGACCAGCCGCATCATCGTTCAGAAGGGCGTTTACCGCGAGTTCGTCGATCACTTCGTCGCACGAGCCAGAAAGATCAAGGTGGGCAACGGTCTTGACGAGACCGTTGAGATGGGTCCGGCGGTGAACGAGAACCAGCTCAAGACCGATCTCAACTACATCGAGATCGGGAAAACCGAAGGCGCCAAGCTCGTCACCGGGGGCAATCGGCTTGATCAGGGCGACTATCAGCATGGCTGGTTCCTCGAACCCACCGTTTTCACCGACGTCGATCCCAAGATGCGCATCGCACAGGAAGAGATCTTTGGCCCGGTGGTTGCCATCATTCCTTGCGACGACCTCGAAGACGCCATCTCGATCGCGAATAACATCGAATACGGGCTATCGTCGTCTCTGTATACGAAGGACGTGAACAAGGCGTTTGCGGCAGTCCGTGACCTCGAGGCCGGCATCACCTACATCAATGCTCCAACCATCGGCGCCGAAGTTCACCTGCCCTTCGGCGGCACAAAGGCGACCGGCAACGGCCATCGCGAGGGCGGCATCGGCGCGGTTGACTTCTACACCGAGTGGAAGTCAGTTTACGTGGATTATTCGGACACGCTCCAGAAGGCCCAGATCGATCGGCCCGAGTAGAGGGTAATCTACCGCCGAGACGCAGAGTGCGCCGAGTCTCTATTTAGTTTTGTCATCCCGAGCGGAGCGAGGGATCTGCAGTTCTCGGCGATCCCAGCGCCTCGGCGGTGATTTGAGTGGAATATGCCCATCACACAGCTCCGCGAAATCACCCCTGCTGCCCGCCTCGAAAACGTCCGCTACGCCATTCGCGATCTGGCCTGCATCGCCGACGAGGTCGCGCGCCAGGGACACAAAATTCTGCCACTCAATATCGGCGACCCGCTCAACTTTGATTTTCAAACGCCAGCCCACATGATCGAAGCCGTCTATCAGGCGATGCGTGACGGCAAGAATGGATATTCTCCTTCCTCGGGTATCAAGGAAGCGCTCGACGCGATTCGCGACGAGGCGGCCCGCAAGGGCATCACCAACATTCAGGATGTCTTCGTAACCTCGGGTGTCAGCGAGACGGTGGATATCTGCCTGACCGCACTGCTCAATCCGGGTGACAACCTGCTTACGCCGTGCCCCGACTATCCGCTCTATTCCGCGGTTCTGGCGAAGATCGATATCGGCCTCAACACCTATTACCTGAACGAAGAAGACGGCTGGCAGCCCGATCTCGATGACATCAAGAAAAAGATCACGCCTCGAACGCGCGGCATTGTATTGATCAATCCCAACAACCCGACCGGCTCGGTCTGTACTCGTAAGATGCTCGAGCAGATTGCACAACTGGCGCGCCAATACAACCTGATTATCTTTGCCGATGAAATTTACGACAAGCTCATTATCGATGACGACGCCCACATCGCCATGGCCGCGGTCGCGCCCGATGTGCCGGTCATTACTTTCGGCGGACTCTCCAAGAACTACCTCGCCCCCGGATGGCGCATCGGATGGGGCATTGCCAGCGGCGAAGCCTCCGTCATCAAACCGTATCTGGAAGGCGTGAACAAGCTCTTGCGGGCTCGACTCTGCGCCAACCATCCCGAACAGTACGCGATCAAGGCCGCTCTTGAAGGCCCGCAGGATCACCTCGTCGAAGTCAAGCGCAAGCTGCGCAGCCGCCGGGATCTGACCTTGAAATGGTGTGCCGAGACTTCGCGCGTAAGTTGTGTGGCGCCGCGCGGAGCCTTCTACGCCTTCCCGCGCATCGACATTCCGGATGGCGACGACGTCTTCGTCACCGAACTCATTCGCAAAAAGCATGTGACGGTCGTGCACGGCTCCGGTTTCGGCCAGCGTCCTGGAACCAAACACTTCCGTATCGTTTTCCTGCCGGATGAAAAGACGTTGACCGCCGCTTACTCGGCGATTGGCGATTTCATGCGTGAGCGCTATCGGTAGGAACCGTACAGAACTTGCATGGGAAAGGGATATAAAATGGAGCGCCGGGCGTCTCCGCCCGGCTTAGACGGACGAGACGCCCGTCTCTCCATCGTACAGCGCGTTAGAATTAGAATCGAATAGTCGGTCCGAACGTCACGCGCAGGTTGTTACGAGCCCCGTTGTCGAAGTAGATGTCGTCACCGACTTCCAGCCTCAGACCCACCGGTCCAATGAAGCCTTCCACTCCGCCACCCGGGTAGACAGCAAATTTGGCGTCGCCATTGCCGACTGCTCCCAGAGCGCTCTTGAACCCCGCCGGGGCGTTCTGGGTGTTGGTAGTGAAGCTGATGAGCCCCGCCTTGCCGGTTACGAAAAGGCGGAGCGGTCCCGACCCGGTCTGGAACTTGGGACCGAACAAGCCATGCAAAATGTGTGTCTGCGACCGGGCGATTGTCCCGTCTTCAAATGGGTTGTTGTAGCTGCGATCGAAGTCGTAGGCCATTTCAGCTTCGAGTTGGACACTCGGCCGCAGGTTGAAGGCAAGACGGCCCCCGAGACCCGCATAATTAAGGCTGGGATCGGTGCGGTTCACGTGGAAATAATCCGCGAACACACCCACTTCGACGTGATCACCTTTTAGGGCCTGGGAAAACACGAAAGTCGGGCTGGCAAAACAGAAAACGAGCACTGCAGACAACACAACACGCTTCATTCTTCCTCCGTCTCCGCGGTCAGTTGACCAATCGTCAGCCGCACACTTCACCGCGAGACGGAGTGGCAAGAGCGAGAAGTGGCAGGCTGATCTCTGGTTATGATGCAGCCCTTCCGGACGATGGTTGGACGGACGAGAAGTTTGGCGAAATCAATAACTTACTTTCAGAAGCGGCGTCGGATGCGGAAACTCTACATGAGATTACAGGCCCGAAATATTGTTCCCAGATTCAAGAGCGTTCAGTAAATCCCGGGAATCAACGCCGGCACGTTGCGTGCATACTGCTCGAACTCGGAGCCAAAGGCCTGCCGCAGCAGCCGCTCCTCGCTTCGAATGCGGATATAGGTTCCGGCCGCGAACAACACGATCGCTACCAGCAGCGGGATCCATCGACCCGCAGCCAGCCCGGTAGCCAGCAGCATTCCAAACATGCCCGTGTAGATCGGATTTCTTACGATGCGATAAGGCCCATCCTGAATGAGGGTGTGGCCCTCCACCAGGCGCGCGGCCAGAGCCCATTGCTTCCCTAACCGCCGCGCAGCGGCATTGACCAGCCACACCGATGCAATTGCAATAGCCATCGTCAGTAATACGAATACCCATTCCAGCACTCGCGACCCGGACGTGAACGGCGAGAACTGTCGCTGTTGCAATGGATAGAACCCTACGATGAAGTAGGCTACGGCTTGCAGGCACAATCCGATCAGCGAAGTCCGATCTCGTTTCGCTTCCTGGGCCCGGGGCGGACGTTTCCTCAGCCAGAACGTCAGAGCAAATAGCCACCAGCACACGATGACCACATAAAACGCCGCTCTTTGGGCCACAGGCGCTGTTTCTGAAATGGCCACTCCTTCACCCCCTCGACACCACGCCCGTCGGTGTGTCGCGTGGAACTTTCGTAACTCTACACTGACGCGGCGTATTTCCTATACTCGTTCAGATACTTCTTACGGAAAATCCACGATGCGTCGAACGATTCTATCTTCAATTCTCGTGCTCCTGAGCACGATGGCCTTAGCGCAGAGTTCTTCTCCTGACTCTCTTTACGAGCGCGGGATGGACGCCATCACGGGCGTTGGGCCATCGCGAAGTGACTCTCTGGGGATCGACTACTTTCGGCGCTCGAGCGACCTCGGCTACGGACCAGCGCAGATCGCACTGGCTTACTATTACGAAACCGGGACCTTTCTCGCGAGGGAACCGGGCCAGGCCGTCGACCTGTATCGCAAGGCCGCTCAACAAGGCGACCCGTTGGCAGGTTGGCTCGCCGGACGACTCTACTTCCTCGGCGTCGGCGGTGTGGCGGATCGCGACGCGGCCCAGAAGTGGCTCAAGTTGTCCGCCGACCAGAACAATGCTTACGGCGCCTACTACCTGGGCCGTCTGATGTCGGATCGAGACTACAGCAAGGCTCCTAAGCTCTATAAGATTGCGGCCGATCAAGGCCTTCCTCAGGCGCAATACTTCTATGCCAAAGCGCTGAAAGATGGTCACGGCATTCCGGTGGATCGCTTCACTGCTTATGTGTGGTACACCATTGCGGCCGATGCCGGTTATGCGGACGCGGGCCCCGACCTTGGCGAGCTCAACAATGGCGGCTATCTCACAACCGATCAGATCGAGCAGGCGAAAGCGAAGGCCCGCGATTTGGAACAGGTCGTAATCCGCGCCGTCACCGCCCGCGGATGCTCCGGATGGGACGGAGAGTTTGACGAGTTCCCTACCCCGCCTCCGCCGAAACTACAGCGCTTCTGCCACTAACCTTCTTGACGCAGGGACGGCCGCCCCCGGCTGTCCAGCGGGGCGAAGCCCCGCCACCTTCCCGAAAACAAGAATCGCCACCGAGGATCGCGGCAAGCTGCGCTCGTCCGGACAGCCGAGAGCCTGCCCTGAGCTTGTCGAATGGGCGGCCGCCCCTACGCCACAATGCCAACTTGACGAGACTCCAATTATGTAGCATAATACCGTCATGTTTGGAGAAGTCGCTCTCGGCGCGTCCAACGTAATCAACCTTCACGGTGTCGCTTGGGATCAGCCCGCGGACCTTTCGAGCCGAGCGGTGCAGGAGAAGCTGAGCCCGGTTGCCATCCGCGCATTTTTCCGTCTAACATCCCACTGGAAGCTGCGTGACGAGGACGCTCGGGCCTTGATCGGCGGCATCTCGAACGGCTCGTTCTATCAGCTCAAACGCGGCGTGGGCAAGGCGTCAAACGCCAAAACACTGGATGTCAAGACTCTGGATCAGGACAAGCTCACACGCGTATCGCTGCTGGTGGGTATCTTTAAGGCTCTCAACATCCTCTATGGGACCAAGCTCGCCGACGCGTGGGTCCAGTTGCCGAATTCCAATCCCATCTTCAGCGGCGAGACGCCGCTGGCATATATGTTGAAGGGCGGGGTACCCTCCATGCTGCGCGTCCGCCAACTGCTGGATGCCCGCCGCGGCGGCCTGTAATTATCCCAAGACGATGCTCCCAAAAACCACGCTCATTTCGCAGGACGATACGCACCGCCTCATCCCCAATCGCTTCTATGAGGAAGGTGAGAGCGTATTGTCGCGGCTCGGACTTCCGCCGGCGCAAATGGAGCATCTGTTCCAGCTCGACGACGCCACCAACACGCGGCTGGCGGGCGAGGCCAACCTGCTCCCCGGAATCACCGTGCACGAATTGGTTTTCGGAGTGCCCCACTATCACATCATCAACGCCGCTTTCACGCACGCTCGACCTGGAGGCAGCCGCTTCAGCGGAGGGGACCGCGGCGTCTGGTATGCCGGCTTCTCGCTGAAGACTGCACAAGCCGAGGTCGCTTTCCACTATGGCGAAGGATTGCGCGAGGTGAATTGGAGGGAGGAAGAAACCGTCGCCTACCGTGAGTACCTGGCCGACTTTCACGCCGAGTTCCACGATCTTCGTAACAAAGATCTTCGAGACAAAGAACCGCGCGTTGATACCGCTTACAAGAAGTACCTGCAGCCCGACAGCTATCGTGCGTCGCAGCAACTAGGCCGCCGTCTGCTCGATCAGGGATCAGCCGGAGTCGTCTATCCCAGCGTTCGCCACGCCGGCGGCACCTGCATTGCCTGCTTCCGCCCCGCGCTGGTAAGCAACGTACGGGAAGGAGCGCTAGTCACATTTACTTTTCCCGATGCCTTTCACGCGCCGAAGGTGAAGGTCTCGCGGTAAAAGCCCACCCCGAATCACGTAGGCCCGGACGCACTCGTCCGGGCAGGCGAGCGCAGCGCGCCACCGCCGCGAACACCGCTACACCATCTCCGTTCCCCACAAATCATGGAGGTGCACAATTCCGCGCAAACGCCGATCTCCATCCACGTCGCCATCCACCACGACGAGCGAAGTAATCTTCATCTCTTCCATGCGCGCGAGTGCAGTGGCTGCGAACTCCTGCGCCCCGATGGTCTTCGGAGTCCGCGTCATGCAATCTTGCGCAGTTAGATCGAGCGTGTCTTTGCCGCGCTGCTCCAGCAACCGCCGCAGATCACCGTCGCTGATCACACCCAACAGACGGTCGCCCTCGACCACCGTCGTCATTCCCAGCTTCTTGCGCGACATTTCGTAGATCACGTCCGGCATCTTCGTCTGCGCCGTCACCCGCGGAACCGCGTCCCCCGAGTGCATCAACGATTCGACCCGCGCCAGCCGTTTGCCCAGCTTTCCTCCGGGATGCAGGTTGGCAAAATCTTCTTCCTTGAACCCGCGTTTTTCCGAAAGCGCCACCGCCAAAGCATCGCCCAAAGCAAGCATGGTAGTTGTGGAAGCCGTAGGAGCAAGCCCCAGCGAACAAGCTTCCTCAGAGATCGAACAATCCAAGGCGACGTCCGCAGCCGCCGCGAGAGTAGAAGCCCCTGTAGAGCGCACCTGCCCTGAGCGAGAGTCGAAGGGGCCCCCGCCCGCTGCCTTTTCCGCGAAGTCGTCGCAGGTCATCGCAATCAGCGGAACCTGCAGCCGCTTAATAGTAGCCATCAACTGCAGAATCTCTTCTGTCTCGCCGCTAGCCGAAAGCGCCAGCACCACATCGCCGCGCACAATCATCCCGAGATCACCATGCAGCGCCTCCACCGGATGCAGGTAAAGCGCCGGCGAGCCCGTCGAACTCAACGTAGCTGCGATCTTGCGAGCGATCAGCCCGCTCTTCCCCATTCCGGTCACGACCACGCGGCCCCGGCAGACAAACATCAGTTCCAGCGCCTGGTTGAAGTCGGCGGCCATCGGGCCCGCGAGCCGGTCAGCCAACGCCCGCAACGCCTCAGCCTCGATGCGCACCACGTTTTCGCCGATGTGTTTCATGAAGGGGAAATGTTAGCAGAAGCGAGGAATCTGATCTGATTATCGGGACAACTCTACCTCGCGCCACCTAAGATCACCCGAGAGCGCGCTGCTGATTAGAAATTGCTATTTCTGCACCGGCAATTCTCAATTGGTGAAACGACCTGATTCCGTCAACAATCCACTCTCTTCTCCGACGAGCGTGGAGATGACGGCAGTCACGGACTCGTTGACTACTTGGCGATTCCTTGCGAATCACGGCTCCTCCAGAACCAATCCATCGAGGACGACACGAGGACGACACGTCATTGACAGAGCGCAGGGTTGAAAGATAAAGTACAGCCGCGTCCCTTCTCGCCCGATCTCTCCGATTCCACTTCGCAAAGGAGGCCAAACATGACGCAGATAATTAGAACGAAACCATCAGAACCACTTGTATTGAGTCTCGTTGCCGTATTTCTCCTCGTCGCGACCACGGCAGCGGCCCAGACCACTCCTGGTGCCGCTCCCCTAGAGCCGAAGTTCTCGCAAGCAGTAGCGTTCGACGTCTCGCTCCCCCTGCGGGCATTAGCGGCTGCGCCATTTCGAATGGCGCCACTCCGTCCCTCGCAGGAGCCGCTCGAGATCAGGCCGGAGCCCGGGCCAGTCGTCAAGGACCGGGGGTACTCTAGTGATGGCGCCCTTCAAACGCGGGGTTCTTTCGGTCCCGTTTTGCAGATTCCGGCCACAAGCGCGAACTTCGAGGGCTTGAGCAATCAGGACAACTTCAACATCTTCGGCTTTCGCGTCAATCCCCCGGACCCAAATGGTGCCGTAGGACCGAATCACTATGTCGAGATGATCAATCTGGTCTTCGGCGTGTACTCCAAGACCGGCACGCTGCTGCTCGGACCGGTCGACACCGGGACGCTGTGGGCCGGATTCGCCATCCCGGATTGCACCGATCCGTCCGGCGACCCGATCGTGCTCTACGACCAATTTGCCGATCGCTGGCTGCTGACTCAATTCACCACTCGCGGGCCGATTTACTACGACTGCGTCGCGATCTCGACGACCGGGGACCCGACCGGCAGCTACTACCGCTACGCTTTCTCCACCGATGTCAACTTCCCGGACTACCCCAAGTACGGGGTTTGGACGGATTCGTACGTCATCACGACCCGCGAGTTCGGGCCGACGACTCAGTACGGCATCGGTGTTTACGGGCTCGAGAAGAACAAGATGATCAATGGCCAGCCCGCGCGTAACGTGCACTTCTTCATCGATGGCACCAACCCAGCGTTGTTGCCGCTGGTGGGCGACGGCCTCCTGCCGGCCTACATCGATGGCAAGCAGAAGCCAAAGACCGACACGGCGATCCCGCTGGTCGGCACCCAGGATGATGGAGGTGGTTACGGAGCGACCTTCGATGCCATCAACATTTGGGACCTTTTGGTCAAGTGGCGCTCAACGCCGATAGCCACGCTGTCCCTGAACACGCAGCTCCCAACGGCGGCGTTCGACTCGATCTACCCATGCGGCGTCGTCCCTGGTTCGCTTCCGCCGAGCTCGCGAGACTGCCTGCCCGAGCCAGGGATCACCGATGGAAGCCGGTTCCTTGACATCCTGTCCTACCGGCAGCGGCCCACTTGGCGCCTCGCCTATCGGAACTTCAAGGCTTACGAGGCGCTCGTCACTAACCAGTCCGTCGAGGCAACACCCGGCGTGGCTGGAGTGCGCTGGTACGAGATCCGGCGAACCGGGGCCACCTACTCGCTCTTTCAGCAGGGTACCTACGCGCCCGGTGACGGGATCCATCGCTGGATGGGCAGCATCGCCCAGGACCAGCAGGGCAACATGGCTCTCGGCTACAGTGTCGTCAATGGGGTGGATGTTTACCCAGGAATTCGCTACACCGGGCGGCTCGCCGGCGATGCACCGGGACAGATGACGCTCGGCGAAGCGACAATCATCGACGGCTCGGGCGTGCAGAGAACCACGAACTCGCGATGGGGCGACTACACCTCTATGAATGTCGATCCCACGGACGACTGCACTTTCTGGTACGTGAATGAGTACTACACACTAGCTGGCCAGCTTTCCAGCACAGCAGGTTGGCAGACCCGCATCGCCAGCTTCAAGTTCCCGAACTGCTCGGGGGGCCAGTAGATACAGCGCCGTCGACCCGACCATTCAATCCGGGTGGACCGGAAAGGGCCCAAGTCAGCAGGACCGGCGCGGAGTTTCAGTTCTTCGCGCCGGTTCCCTTGACTCACGCGACGCCCGTCGCCCGCCGTACAGTCGAGTTCTCCCGCGCTGGTTGCCAAATCGCCAACACAATTCCGGAAGTATGGTCAGCAATCCGAGAACTTTCCCAGCGGTTTGCACCTTGTGCTTCGAACGCCGAACGCACGGGTAAGTGTCGAAAGCGTCGCCATTTCACCAACAAAGTCACCTAACCCAACCGCCCATTCAGAAGTGATCGTCCGCCGCATGCCCCGGATGTTCCAGCGCTCGCGCCTGGATCGCCCGGTCCCAGGGGCCGCCCTGCCAGTTATCTTTCTTGTGATCGGTGTGGATCCACGGCGGCAGCGTCATCAAGAGGCGGCGACTGAGTGAATAAAGATAAGGCTCGTAGAGAATCCGAAGCTCGGCCAGCCGTTCCGCCGCGTCCGCGCCGTCATACAGAGTCACGCCCTTCGAGGCGAGTGCCGACCGCAGTCGCTTCATGTCTTCCGCCGCGAGCCGCCCCACATCGTGCGGACTATATTCCGCATTCACAACCTGCGCCAGATCGACGACTGCATGCCGCGCCATGGCGAACGTGAGCTTCGCCTGGTCGGGATGGATGCCATCCACGCCGGTCATGATCAGCGACGTGACATCGAGCATGACCGTCAGCGCGCTCACCCAGGATTGATTGCTATGCTGCGACCGGAAGAATAGCAGCACGGGGTAGGAAATGTGACTCGACAGGAGATCGGCGCACCAGCGCTCCCAGTCGCGAAAAATTTCGTCCAGCACCGTTTGTTCGGGACAGCACCCCAACCGGCTCAGAAACTCGGCGGCGCTCGGCGGTGACCCGGCGCGCGCATCGAGCAGCGAAATTTCAGTCTCGCGCGCGGCAAACGAATTGTAAACGACCGGCAGATATCCGATCACAACTCCGAGGAACGCGAAGCCCATCCCCGCTTCCACGACTGCGAGGGCGCGGGCGGCAGCGTTGTTGGGCGTGATGTCTCCATAACCCAAAGTGAAAAAAGTTTCGCCGCTGAGATAGAGCACTTTCCCAAACGTGATTTTTTCAGTGGCCAGGGTCAGATGTTCGCCCAGCCCGTATTGCACACAGGCGAATCCAAAAATCAGCCCAAGCGCCCAAAAACCCAGCAGCGGGAACAGCGACACCGGTCCAAAATACGCGAGGAAGCCTTCGCGCCGGTTCGCGGACTTGATGTGCCGTCCCACTCGGGTCCAGAGTTGCCAGCTCTTTCTATAGAACCGGGACGAGATGCGAAAAAAAGTCCGCTTGATGCGCCGCGGCAAAACCACCGTCTCAAACGCATCCATCAGGATGACGATGATGAGAGCAACACCGAGGATCGACGCCCACCAATGCATATGAGATGAGGGTTCAGATGACGCGGAAATGGTAGCAGATTCGGGATGGTAAGAGATTCAGGATTGACGTTACGGCGTGGCGTGCGCCACGTCCAACGCCTTCTTCACCGCTTGCAATTCTTTCAGCAGCCCGCGCAGGTTTCGCGTGTCGAGCGCGTTCGCTCCATCGCTCTTCGCTTCTTTGGGGTTGTCATGGACTTCCATGAACACGCCGTCCACACCCGCCGCCACCGCCGCCCGCGACAACACCGGGATAAACTCAGGCTGCCCGCCGCTCGCCGCTGGCTTATCTCCGTCGCTGTTCGAAGCCGACGGCAGTTGCACCGAGTGTGTAGCGTCGAATACCACCGGCGCGAACTTGCGCATGATGGCCAGCGAGCGCATGTCGACGACCAGATTGTTGTAGCCGAAACTCGATCCCCGCTCGGTCACAAACACCTGACTATTCCCGGCATCACGACACTTGTCGACGGCGTGCTTCATGTCCCAGGGTGAAACGAATTGTCCCTTCTTGATGTTCACCGGACGCCCGGTGAGCGCCGCCGCCACGATCAGGTCGGTCTGGCGGCACAGGAACGCTGGAATCTGCAACACGTCAACCACCTCGGCGACGGCAGGCACGTCAGCAGCTTGATGAACGTCGGTGAGCACTGGGATGTGCACTTCGTCTTTGACTTTTTTCAGGATGCGCAGGCCTTCCTTCACTCCCGGTCCGCGATAGCTGCGGATCGAGGTACGGTTTGCCTTGTCATACGACGCTTTGAAAATGAACGGGAAATTAAGCGAACGCACCACGCCCTTGATGATCTCCGCCATGCGCAGCACGTGTTCTTCACTTTCAATCACACAGGGCCCGGCAATGAGGAACAGATCGCCGGCGCCGACGCGGACGTTGTCGATTTGGAACGATAGAGTCAATTGAGCGATTGACGCATTGAACCATTGAGTCATTGAGTCATTAAATGCCTCAATGACTCAATGTCCCAATGTTTATCTTCTCCCCACTTTGTCCGGCCGCAGGAACATCTCGACCTCGGCGGCTTCTTTCTGCTCTTTCTTTTTCTGCCCGTGCTCGTACGAAGCGCCCACAAACGCCTTGAACAGCGGATGGGGCTCCAGCGGCTTCGATTTGAACTCCGGATGGAATTGGCACCCAATGAAAAACGGATGGCCGGGAATCTCCACCATCTCAACGTAAGTGCCGTCCGGAGTTGAGCCGGAAATGCGGAGCCCGGCAGCTACCATGGGCTCCTCGTACTCGCGGTTGAACTCGTAACGATGCCGATGCCGCTCGCTGATTTCAGTCTGGCCGTACACCTTATACGCCAGCGTTCCCATCTCGATCTTGCACGGCCACGCTCCAAGCCGCATCGTGCCACCCAGTTCTTCCACGCCCCGCAACTCGCGCAGCTTGTAAATCACGCGATGCGGAGTCGCCGGATCGAACTCACTCGAATTGGCATCCGCCAATCCGCAGACATTGCGCGCAAATTCAATGCACGCCGTCTGCATACCGAGACAGATCCCGAAGTATGGGACATGCTTCTCGCGCGCGTATTGAATCGCCTTCAACATGCCTTCGCTGCCGCGCTTGCCGAATCCGCCGGGCACGAGCAATCCGTCGTATTCCTCCAACTGCGCTTCATAACTTTTGTCGACAGTCTCGAGCCCCTCGGCTTCAATCCAGTTCACTTCCAGCTTGAGGTTGTGCGCCAGCGCGCCGTGCACCAGCGCTTCCTTCAGCGATTTGTAGCTGTCCTCATACTCCACGTACTTTCCGACTATCCCGATCCGGACCACATCTTTTGGGTTGTAGACGCGGTGCACCAGATCGTTCCACTTCGAAAGATCGCGGTCTTTGGACTCCAGGTGCAGACGGCGCAGGATCAGCGTGTCCACTTCCTCATGCGCGAACACCACCGGCACTTCGTAGATGGACGCGACGTCCTTCGCCGTGATCACCGCCTCTTCTTCGACGTTGCAGAACAAAGCAATCTTCGACTTGATTTCCTTCGAAAGGAAGCGGTCGGTGCGGCAAAGCAGGATATCCGGCTGAATTCCGACGCTGAGCAATTCTTTGACGGAGTGCTGGGTCGGCTTAGTCTTTAATTCCTGTGCCGCAGCAATAAACGGCACCAGCGTCACGTGGATGAACAGCGTGTTATCGCGGCCCAGTTCCTGCCGCATCTGGCGGATCGCCTCGATGAACGGCAGCGATTCGATGTCGCCCACGGTGCCGCCGATTTCA
>Ga0210407_10001442_pt1 | contig 22324 bp, 20 predicted proteins | sample IncBWC27MmetaG_FD_150860 | JGI IMG/M metagenome (GOLD analysis project Ga0210407, IMG submission 150860) | Forest soil microbial communities from Barre Woods Harvard Forest LTER site, Petersham, Massachusetts, United States - Inc-BW-C-27-M | ecosystem: Environmental > Terrestrial > Soil >... | reverse complement strand
TTTGCGATAGCGCTTGACCTTCTCGTCCTGCTCGGCGAATCCGCCGAAGGTCAGCCCGAGACTGCCCATCCCGCGCTCGGCGGCGTCGATCTCGGTGCCGGGGCTGGTGACCGCGACCCATAGCGGCGGATGCGGTTTCTGATACGGCTTGGGGACGATCGTGCGCTGGGGCATCGACCACGAGCGTCCGTTGTAGGAGAAGCGCTCCTGGGTCCACATTTTCGGAAGGCAATGGACGAATTCGTCCCAGGTTTTTTTGGTTTCGTCGGGACTCGCGCGGAATCCGCCGAGTTCGGTCCACGTGGCGGAGCGGCCGGTGCCGACGTCGAGACGGCCGCCGGAAAGAATATCGAGCACGGCGGTGCGCTCGGCGATTTTTATCGGATGATTGAACTCGGGAACGCAGACCACGATCCCGTGGCCGACGCGCATTTTTTTGGTTTTCATCGCGCATGCGGTCAGGAACAACTCCGGCGCGGGGCAATGCGAATATTCCTCGAGGAAGTGATGCTCGACGGCCCACACCGAATCGAAGCCGAGGCTGTCGGCGAGCGCGACCTGCTCGAGGCAGTTGTCGTAGACATTTTTTTCGGTTTCGCGCCCCCATGGTCGCGGTACCGAGATTTCGTAGAAGAGGCCAAATTTCATGGCATCACCTCCAGCATACCGATCGTTTAGCGCTTTTTTCAGTTGACGTGCAACTACGCCAGTGTTTCTTGCGAGTTGCCCGACGAGGCAGCGGGCTCGCGCCGCTCGCTTGCAGCATCAGTGATGCTCCATACAGCTTGACATATGTTGATTCGAAGCCTAGATCAGAAGCGAGGACTTGAAGCCATGAAACACAAACTTGTCGACGTGGCGGAGCCGAATCTGCTCCGCGAGATCTTCCCCTACGACGCGGTGCCAAGAATCGTCTTTGACAATGTGATCGAGCCGCTCGATCCCGCGCCGGACTTCTTTATCACCGACACGACCTTTCGCGACGGGCAACAGGCGCGTCCACCGTACACGGTCGAGCAGATCGTTGCGATGTTCGATCTGTTGCATCGGCTCGGCGGCCCGAACGGAATCATCCGGCAGACGGAGTTCTTCCTCTATTCGAAAGTCGATCGCGAGGCGGTGAATCGATGCCTTGCGCGCGACTACGAATTTCCCGAAGTCACTGGATGGATTCGCGCGGTCAAGTCCGACTTCAAGCTTGTGCAGGAGATGGGACTGCGCGAGACGGGAATCCTCACCTCGTGCTCTGACTACCATATTTTTCTGAAGCTCGGGAAAACGCGGCGCCAGGCGATGGACGATTACCTTGCAATCGTCAATGCGGCTCTGGATGCGGGCTTGCGTATCCGATGCCACCTCGAAGACGCGACTCGCGCCGATTTTTACGGCTTCGTGGTGCCGTTCGTGTCGGAGCTGATGGAACTCAGCGAGCAGAGCAAAATTCCGGTCAAGATCCGGGTCTGCGACACGCTCGGATTCGGAGTGCCCTACCCCGGCGTCGCGCTTCCGCGAAGCGTGCCGAAGCTGATCTCAACTCTCCGCAAGGAATGCGGCGTTCCGCCGGAACAACTTGAATGGCACGGGCACAACGATTTTCACAAGGTGCTCGCCAACGCGACCGCGGCATGGCTATACGGATGCATGTACGCGAACGGAACCATCCTCGGCTACGGAGAGCGCACCGGAAATCCTCCGCTGGAAGGATTGGTTATGGACTACGTCGCGCTGAAGGGCTCGCCGAACGGGATGGACTTGTCGGTGATCACCGAGATCGCGGAGTACTTCGAGCGCGAGATCGGCTACCGGATTCCCGCGAACTATCCGCTGGTCGGACGGGACTTCAACGTCACCCGCGCGGGCATTCACGCCGACGGCCTGCTGAAGGACGAGGAAATCTACAACGTCTTCGACACCGCGAGAATTCTTCGCCGCCCGCCGCGCGTGGCAGTCGACAAAACTTCGGGATTGGCGGGAATCGCATGGTGGATCAACGCGTACTTCAGTCTGCCGCGCAATCGCCAAGTCGAAAAACGCTCGCCGGAAGTAGCCGAGATCGCAAAGTGGGTGGATACGCAATACGACGACGGCCGCACCACCTCAATCTCGGATGAGGAGATGACGACGCAAGTGCGAAGGCATTTGCCGGGGCTGTTCGAGCGCGAGCAATCGGAGAGACTCGCTGGATAGCAGAACCCTCACCTAACCTCTCCCGTAAAAATAACGGGCGGCGAGGCAAGAAGGTTTAGTCCGCGGTTGAGTGGAGGTCGCGGCCCATGCGTTCGCGGCCTAGCAGGATTGCGACGGCTGCGAAGACCATTACTATTGCGGCGACGCTCGCGAGCGTTGCTGCGTAGCCGTAGTGCTCGGCGAGCATTGCCTGGCTGACTGCTGCGCCTGACGCGAGCAGCACTCCGATCTGGTACGCGAGGCCCGAGAATAGGCCGCGCACTTCCGGCGGTGAGAGTTCCGTCAGATGCGCCGGGATTACGCCCCATGCGCCTTGCACCATGAACTGCATCAGGAATGCGCCGCACGTCAGCACGACCAGGGTGCTCGGATATATCCATAGGGGGATGACCAGGCCGGCGCAGATTACCGCGATCGCCATCGCGCGGCGCCGGCCGATTCGATCGGACAGCGTCCCGAAAGTCAGGCCGCCGAGCAGCGCGCCGACATTATAGATGAGCGCGATCGTCGCGACGGTGCGTTTGTCGAGGCCGCGAGCCTTTTCCAGAAACGTGGGATACATGTCCTGCGTGCCGTGCGAGACGAAGTTCATCGCGGTCATCAGAACGCAGAGGTAGAGAAACAGTTTCAGGTTGTCGCGAATCGCGTGGCGAGTGCGCGCCATGTCGGGACGGGTACGCTCCCAGGCTTCGGACTCGGGCACCTTTGCACGGATATAGAGCGTCAGCAGCGCGGGCGCGCCGCCGATGAAAAACATCGCGCGCCATCCCCAGAGTGGGAACACGAAGAAGAACGCGCCCGCCGCGAGCAGGTAGCCGACCGCGTAGCCTTCCTGGAGCAGGCCAGAGAAAAGTCCGCGCCATCGCGGCGCAACCGCTTCCATGGCCAGCGAGGCGCCGACGCCCCACTCTCCTCCCATCCCGATTCCGTAGAGCGCGCGCAAAAACAGGAACCATCCGTAGCTCGGCGCGAGCCCGCTCATCACTTCGACCACCGAATAGAAGATCACATCGACCATCAGCGGAATGCGGCGTCCGTAGCGGTCGGCGACCCATCCGAAAATCAGCGCGCCGACCGGCCGCAGAGCGAGCGTCGCGGTGATCGTGAATGCGATGTGCGCGACGGGGCGATGGAACTCCGCGGCCACGGTGGGCATCACGAAAACGAGGACGAAGAAATCGAATGCGTCGAGCGCCCAGCCGAGGAAGCTCGCGAAGACGGTATGCGCCGCTTCGCTCGAAGTGATCGAGCGCACCGGCGGCGCTGTGATGTCGTCGGTTCGCGAATCCATCGCGATGCAATGTTTAGTCGAAGCGCCTCGGAAAGCGAATACCGTAACGGTCGCTTGAGTTTCGCTGGCGATGCGCGATAAGGGGATCGTATGTTCGACGGCATCAAGGTGATCGACGCTGACGGCCATGTGATGGAGCCGAATGAGCTTTACGATCAGTACATCGAGACCAAGTTCAGGCCGGATCTCGAGGAACTGAAAAAGATCGCGGCGACGCGGGGGTCGAAATATTTCTTCGGATACTTCCATCAGTTGAATACCGGGCGTCCGCTCGGCGTTGCTGGCGGAGACAAGCCGCTCACGCGCACCGGGCGAAAGTCGCACGGAGAGACGCCGAATGTGCGCGGCGGATTCTATCCACGGATCAGAATCAAGGACATGGATCGCGAGGGAATCGATGTCGCGGTGTTGTTCGCGACGGTGGTGTCGAGCTTCTGCGCGCTGAAGAGCGTCGATTTCGAAATTGCGATGATTCGCGCGTACCATCGATGGCTCGCTGACTATTGCTCGGCGTATCCTGCGCGCCTCAAGGGCGTCGCGATGGTGCCGATGCGCGATCCCGAGCGCGCCGCCGAGGAGATTCGCCGCGTCGCGAAAGAACCTTGGACGGTCGGCATCTACCTGTCCTCGCACATGGAAGACAAGCTGCTCGATCATCCCGGCTTCCATCCGATTTGGCAGGCCTGCGTCGAGACCGATTTGCCGGCGTGCTTTCACGGCGGCACCGCGCGTCCGCCCTACGGCATCGGCACCTTCGAGATGGGCAACAATCTTTTCATCCAGCACTCGGCGACCAATCCGTTCGAGGTGATGCGCGGGATTGCGGCGTTGGTCGGCGGCGGTGTGCTCGACATTTTTCCAAAACTGCGCGTGGCCTTTCTGGAAGCGGGCGTGGGATGGCTGCCGTTCTGGATGGAGCGGCTCGACGAGCACTACGAGCTGATGCCCGAGTACGTGCCGTTCCTGCATCGCAAGCCGTCGGAGGTAATTCGCAGCGAGAATTTTTTTATCTCATGCGATCCCGACGAGGAGACGCTGCCGTACGTCGTGAATGCAATCGGCGCGGAGCACATCCTGTACGCGTCGGACTATCCGCACTTCGACGGCAGATTTCCGCACACCGTAAGTCTGACCGCGGGGCGCAAAGAGTTCTGTGCCGACGTGCGACGGAAAATCCTGCACGAAAATCCGACCCGCCTGTACACCCGGCTCAAGTAGAATCAGACGAGCGAGCCGCGCTCGGTTGCAGGAATTCCGTACGGACCGAAGACTTGCGCGCGGTACGCGTCGTCTTTGGAGGCGCGCATGAGTGCGTCGCGATCGCGCAGGATTCGCAACTGCGCGCGCACGTAATCGACCTGTTGTTCAACTTCGCGCTTGCGGCTATCGACGTACGAGGAAAATGCGCCGGCGCTCAGATCGCCTGCGCGGAGCGCGCTGTCCGCTGCCAGAGCCGCCAGGCGCCCGGTGCGCATCGCGAACTCGTTGCCCTGCCCGGTAATCGGCGAAAGGTATCCGGCCGCGTCGCCGACCAGGAGCAGGCGGTCGCGCGCGACGGCGCTAACACGATAGCCGAGCGGCGCCATCGACCACGTCTTTCCGCTGCGGGGCTCGCGCATGATCCGCTCGTGGAGCCAAATGTCGTGCTGTTTTGCGATCGACTCATAGTACTCGACCGCACCGAGGCGGTCGGTTTGTTTCGCCGCCAGATCTGCTTCGAGAATGTAACGAAACAAGCCCGGCCGAATCCGCGACCCGGAGAGCATCGCGCCGCGGACGCCATATAGATGTCGATCCCAGGTGTTGAGCGGAGTGCCCTCGAACGACTTGAAGAATACCGCGACGCCGATCTGGGAAAATTCCGGATCCTCGGATTTTAGATTCAGCGTGCGCAGCGAAGGTGCGTAGCGGCCTCCAGCGTCGATAATCAACCGCGCGGTGATTTCCGAACGATCCAGCGCACGCGCAATCGCCGAATCGTTGCGGAATTCGACGTCGGTAACGCGCGCGTTCCAGACGAGCTTGCATCCAACCTCGACCAGCCGCTTGCGCAATGCGGCGTTGAACCCGCCGCGGTCGACTTGCACGGCATACGGCGGATGCGGCATTGGATGATACGTCCACGACAGATCGGGATAGACGTTGCGAATTCCGGTTATTCGATCGAGCACCCAGTCGCCTTCGAACTTGAGCCCGAGCGGGTCGCATTCGTACTGAGTTATCGGGACCAGCACTTCGCCCGAAGTGATGTCCTCGCCATCCTCGCGCTCCTTGCGCTCGAGCGCGATAACTTTGTAGCCGGCCTGAACAAGCCGAATCCCGGCCGCGCACCCAGCAGGCCCCGCCCCAATAACGATGACGTCGGCATCCATGCTCCCGCCACAGTAGTGCAACTTGACTACAATTCCGAGGACTCCCTATAGTCGATGTTCAGAGTCCATCAAATTTTCAGCGGATAGACCAAATCGCTGAAAAACCCCGCTGCGACAAGGGATCTGGCGCTGGCCGAGAGATGAAAAGAAGCGAACAAATGACCTTCTGGGAGCGGATTTATCTGCCCGAAATCCTTCGCGGCCTGACGATCACCACCTATCATTTGTCGCGCAACCTCGCGATCCATACCGCCCATTTGTTCGGATTTCGGAAACAGACCAACGCGACTTCGACGACGCAGTATCCGGAGGAGCGCAAGCACTACCCCGACAATTTTCGCGGCAGCCATCGCCTCACGCTGCGCGAGGACACCTCAGTCCGATGCACGGCGTGCTTTCTGTGCGCGACCGCGTGCCCGGCGCAATGCATCTATATTGAAGCCGGCGAGTCGCCCGATCCGCACATCGAGAAATTCCCGGTGCGTTACGAGATCGACACCTTGCGATGCATCTACTGCGGGCTCTGCGTCGAGGCGTGCCCGTGCGACGCGATTCGGATGGACACTTACGTGCATCCGCGCATCTGGGGTTTCGATCGCCACGATTTCGTCGAGACCAAAGAACAGCTGATGCATCGGTCGCGCGTGCTCGCCGAGAAGGGCCGCGACGGCAACATGGACGAGATGCAGGCGTGGTACCGCGAGCAGGCCGACGAGCTCTACAATCCGCAGCGTCCGGAGCTGAAGACCTACACCAATCGCGATGTGCCGAAGCACTACGCCGAGGCGCCCGACCATATCGACGATCTCACCGTGATCGATCGCCATCGCGCGCGCGCTCGAAAGTAGCAAATGACTCGGGTAACTATTGGGCTGACGCTCGCGGGCCTGGTCGTGCTTTTCATCGCGTATGCGAAAGGCGTCGGCGTAATTCACGGTGGCGACGTGATTGGCCACATGTACTGGGCGACCGCGGCTATAACGCTGGTCGCGCTCGGCAACTTTATCGCGGTGGCGCACCTGGCGCGCTCGGAGCGGATGATCCAGGAATTGCGCAGCCTGTGCGAAAAGAACGGCATCGAGTACGGCGAAGATTAGGCTATACTTTTAGTGACCGACAACGCCGCGCGGCGATTGCCGCGGAGGTGATCCGATGACGCAAATTGAAGCTGCCCGCAAGGGTATTATCACCCGCCAGATGACCGAAGTGGCCGAGGACGAGGGCCTCGTCGCCGAGGATATTCGCGCGCTGGTCGCCACCGGCGAGGTGGTGATCCCGCACAATATCCATCACGAATTCCGCGCGATCGGAATCGGTAAGGGGCTGCGCACCAAGGTCAATGCGAACATCGGCGCGTCGAACTTCCATCAACTGATCGAAGAGGAAGTCGAGAAGCTCTACACCGCGGTCCGCTACGGCGCCGACTCGGTGATGGACCTTTCGACCGGCACCGACCTCGACAAGATTCGCGGCGAGATCCTGTCGCGATGCTCAGTGATTCTCGGCACCGTGCCGATTTACCAGCTCGGCTCCGAGCGTTCGATCATGGAGATGGAGATCGAGTTCTTTCTCGACGTGATCGAACGGCAGGCGCGCCAGGGCGTCGATTACATGACGCTGCATTGCGGAGTGACGCGCGAGAGCGTGAAGCGCCTGCGCGGACATCAGCGCATCGAAGGGATCGTGTCGCGTGGCGGCGCGATGCTGGCGGCGTGGATCGAGCGCACCGGAAACGAGAATCCGCTCTACGAGCACTTTGACGAGGTGTGCGCCGTGCTGCGCGAGCATGACGTGACGATATCGATCGGCGACGGACTGCGTCCGGGCGCCACCGGCGACGCTACTGATCGCGGGCAAATCGCCGAATTGCTGCTGATGGGCGAATTGGCCGATCGCGCACGCACGATGGGCGTGCAGGTCATGATCGAAGGTCCCGGGCATGTGCCGCTCGATCAAATCGAGGCCAACGTGAAGCTCGAAAAACGCGTATGCGGCGGAGCACCGTTCTACGTGCTCGGACCGCTGACCTGCGACGTCGCGCCGGGTTACGATCACATCACCGGCGCGATCGGCGGCGCGGTCGCGTCGGCCGCGGGCACCGATTTTCTCTGCTACGTGACCCCGGCTGAGCATCTCCGCCTCCCGGATGTCGACGATGTGCGCGAGGGCGTAATCGCGACGCGAATCGCAGCGCACTCGGGTGATCTCGTAAAGGGCGTGCGCGGCGCAAAGCAGTGGAACGATCAGATGTCGCGATTTCGCAAGGCGCTCAACTGGGAAGGGATGTACGCGATGGCGATGGATCCCGACAAGGCGCGCCGCTACAAGGAATCAAGCGAGGCCGCCGGCTCCAACGTCTGCACGATGTGCGGTTCGCTGTGCTCGATCAATATCGACAACGCGGCGCTGAAGTTCACACACAAACGCTCGCTCGCCGAGACCCCTGCTCATGCCGCCGGCTGACAACAACAATATCCAGGACTACGCAGCGGCGCTCGAAATCGAGCTGGCCGACAATCGCGGCATGGCGCGGCGAATCGCGGATTTTCGCGGGCATAACGTGATCGTTTATTTCTACCCGATGGACGACACGCCTGGATGCACCGTCGAGGGCAAGGGGTTCCGCGACAGCTTCGAACAATTTGAGGCGCTCGACTGCGTCGTGATCGGAGTGAGCACCGATTCCGTCGAGCGGCACCGAGCTTTCGCGGAGAAGCACGCGTTCCCGTTCATCCTGCTATCGGATGATGCCGGCAAACTCGCGACGGCATTCGGCGTACTCAAGGGCAAATACGCCGCGCGCTCGACGTTCGTCTTCGATCACGATCTGCGCCTGCGCCGTGCGTTCCACGACGTGATGCCGCGCGGGCATGCGGCACAAATGCTCGAATTTGTGCGGACCATCGTCGAATCGCATCGCATGATCGGCGGCTAGCATCGATCGCGCCGTATGGCGTGACTCGCCCGAGTGGTTATAGTTGTATATTGAAACCGCAGCTCTGCGCGGAACGGTAAAATCTATGGCAAAAACTTCGAAGAATATCCTCGACGAAGCGCGCTCCTCGATTAAACAGATCGATATCGACGAGGCGCGCCGGATGCTCGATAAACCGGGAACGGTGCTGGTCGACGTGCGCGAGGCCGACGAATGGCGCCAGGGCCACATCCCACAGGCGGTCGCGATTCCACGCGGTTTCCTCGAACTCAGAGTCGAAGAGAAAATTCCCGATCACAAGACCCCGGTGATTCTGCAATGCGCGTCGGGCACGCGCTCGTTGCTTGCGGCGCGCACGCTGCGCGAACTCGGCTACGAGAACGTGTACAACATGACCGGAGGCTTCAACGCGTGGAAGGATCGCGGACTCAAGTGGGTCGCGGACCGCGCCTTCAGCGCGGGCGAGATCGAACGCTACTCGCGTCATTTCGTGATTCCTGAAGTCGGCGAGAAGGGACAAGCCAAGCTGCTCGACGCGAAGGTGCTGCTGCTCGGCGCGGGCGCCCTCGGCTCGCCGTCGGCGCTCTATCTCGCGGCGGCCGGAGTCGGCACGATTGGGCTGGTCGATTTCGACGTGGTCGATCTCTCCAACCTGCAGCGGCAGATAATCCACACAACCGACCGGGTCGGAACGCCGAAAACCGAATCGGCGCAGAAGCAAATCAACGCGCTGAATCCGGGCGTCAAGGTGGTTCGTCACGATGTGCGCCTCACGTCGGAAAACGTGATGGACATAATCAAGGACTACGACGTGATCGTGAATTGCGGCGACAATTTCCCGACCCGCTATCTGATCAGCGATGCGTGCGTGTTCGCCAAGAAGCCGCTCGTGGACGGCGCGATTTATCGATTCGAGGGAAACGCCACGGTCTTCTACGCGGCGAAGGGCGGACCGTGCTATCGATGCCTCTATCCCGAACCGGCGCCGCCGGACATGGCGCCGTCGTGCGCGGAGGCGGGAGTGCTCGGCGCGGTGCCGGGACTGATTGGATCGATCGAGGCGCTCGAGGCGATCAAATTGATCGTCGGCGCGGGTGAGCCTCTCATCGGCAAGATGATTTACTTCGACACGCTGTCGGACAAGGACTACGTGCGCATCCTGAAAATCCGCAAAGACCCGAAGTGCCCGGTCTGCAGCGAGCATCCGACCCAGACCACGCTTATAGATTACGAAGCGTTCTGCGGCCTCGGAGCGACTGACAACGGCGATGCGCATCCGGAGCCAACCTCGCAGCCGGCCGCGGGAGCGTCGGCGCGCTGACTCGAGCGCGCAGTTCGCGGCAGTCCGAGCAGAGTTCGCGAAATCTGCGCGCAAACTGGTTTTGCGCCGCTTGAACTTGAGCCTCGGAAAATAGCACGTGCACGCACGTCACAAGGTGTTGCTTTCCCGCCTCGAGAAACATGGGCGGAATCGCGCGCACTCACAGGCGAACGACAGCTACCTGAGCAGCGGCCATCACTACTACGACATTTCAATTCCGGTTCTGAGAACCCTCGCGAAGGCGTGGCTCAGGGAAAACAATGACATTGCGGACGCCGAATTTTTAAGAGTTCTCGACAGTCTCTATCGCGGCAGATCGTACGAGGAGAAGGTATTCGCAAGCATCCTGCTCTCGTATCATCGCACCGGCCGTGGAACGGTTGGCCCAAAGCAGCTCGGCTCCTGGCTCGATCGTCTCGTCGGATGGGCAGAGGTCGATTCACTTTGCGTATGCTTGTCCTCAGCGGGGAGACGCAATTTCACGGCGGAAGAGATCCTCGCCAACTGGAGTGAATGGGAGCGATTTGTCCGAAGCCTCTCGCGCGACAAGAACATCAACAAGCGCCGCGCGGCGTTGGTCTTCCTGACAGCTCCGGTTCGCTATTCGGACGACGAAAGACTTGTCGCGCTCGCCTTCGAAATAATCGATACGCTGAAACCGGAGCGGGATATCATGATTACCAAGGCCGTGTCCTGGCTTCTGCGCAGCATGGTGCAGCGCCACAAGCGCGCGGTGGCCGCCTATATCAAAGAAAACCGGAGCTCGCTTCCCGCCGTCGCCGTCCGCGAAACGAATCGGAAGATCGCGACGGGACGGAAGTAGCGATAGCCGGCGGTTCTCTGTGAACTCCCCAGCCGGCCGCGGGAGCGCCGGCGCGCTGACTCGAGCGCTCTGGTCTCAGCAGCCTGAAATCTGGTTTGATGGCGGCGGACGCGCTTGATGTGCGTCCGCCGCTGATTTTTTTGGCGCGCGATTTCTATTTGCCGAGAGGCTACATTCGATGGCGCTGGGACCGTTTCACGTCGCGGAAAAACTAAAGACCGCCAAGGGCCCGAAAGGAATCGCGCTCTTCATGCGCCATGGCGAAACCGCTTGGAACCGCGAAGGCCGGGTGATGGGCCGCAACCCGATCGAACTCGACGAGCATGGACGCGCGCAGGTGCATGCCGCGATCCCGTTCGCCCGCCTGATCGCGCCGGAGTTGATCGTCACCAGTCCGCTGATTCGCGCGCGCCAATCGGCGGAGATAGTCGCCGCGGGCCTCGGCGGCATCGAGATAATCGAAGACGCGCAACTCTCTGAAGTTCAATATGGGCGATGGGAAGGGATGACGTTCGACGACCTGCGCAACGATGCCGACTACACTCGCTGCAGTGCGGACCCGATCTCGACCCCTACACCCGGAGGCGAAACGATAGACCAGGTGCAGTCGCGAGGCATCGAGGCAGTGCACCGCGCGATCGCGGCAAACCCGGGCCGGCGAATTCTGTTCGTCTCGCACGGCGACATCATCCGCACCGTTCTATGCAAACTGATGGGCCTGGAGCTGAACCACTTCCGCCGCATCCGAATCGACAACGCAACTTTCTCCGGCGTCCAGCTCATCGGTGATTTTGCCGAGGTGAAATTCCTGAACCTGCTCCCCGACCCCGCCCGCGCATTCGTAGTCCCGTTTGCGGCCAAGCGCTCATAGACATGATCCGAGCTGTAAAAAATGTGTGTTACGGAGCGCCGGGATCGTACGCGGCGGTGGCTGAGCGGGCGCCGACTTCGACGCCCTTGCGCACGCGGATGTCTGCGCCGGGTTTGCCGGGGACCTCGACGTTGAGCTTGCGGTATCCACCAGCGGCGGGATCCGGCGCGAGGAATCCTACTGTGTATTGCTCGCGCAACTCGAGGCTGATGTTTTCGCAAGCGCGCCGCAGCGCCTCGCCGTCGCCAGCTTCGCGGATGATGTAAGTCTTGGCGCCGGTTTCTCCCGAGAGCGCGTGGAGCGTCTCGGAATCGACCCGCTCGCTCTCATCGTTGCCCAACACGAACGGCCCGATCGCAACCGCAAGACCACCACTGGACGCGTTCGGATCGCCAATTCCGATCGAATACACCAGCACACCCATCCGGCGCGCCTGCGCGACAACCTCATTCACCGTCGCGGCGCTGGTATTGTCCATTCCGTCGGTAACGACCAACAGCGCCTTTTTGTCGTAGCGGCCGCGCTGCACCATGTTGAGTCCCTGCATGATCACGTCGAACAGAGCGGTCTGCCCGTAGGCGTGCAGCAGCGCGAGGCGGCGCATGACGAGGTCATGGTTCATCGTGAACGGCTGGAGCAAAAATGGATGACTCGAAAATGCGAACAGAAAAACATCGTCTCGATCGTTCAGATCGCGCAGGAACTGGGCGATCGCGGCGCGCGCCTGCGGAATCTTCGGCTGCATGCTGCCGGAGGTGTCCACGAGTATTCCGACCGAGACGGGAGTGTTCAGATCCTGCCGAAAAAACTCGATCGGCCGCTGCTGCCCGTCCATGAAAAGCTTGAAATCGCTTTTCTGCAGCCCGGTGACGTACGTCCCGCGCGGATCGGTCACCGTTACGGTGACTTGTTCGTAGCCGGGCTGCTGGCGCAACTCACGCGTCGGCAGCACCAGTTCCTGGCTGCCTTGCGGAACTTGCGGCGGTATTCTCAGCGATTCGCCACCTTGCGGTGCAGTCGAAGGCAACTCCAGCGTTGAGGTCGATTTGCCCTGGCTGCGCGGAATCACCATCTGCGGCACCGATACCGCGTTCGAGCCCTGCTGCGCGCCCGCCGGCACTACGATCGCGATACAGAAAATCGCAAGCGTGAGCGCGAAAGCGCCAAGCGCGAAAATTCTGCGTTGTTTATCGCCCAGCGTTGTGATCATTACGATCCGAATCCTGCGCCGATTGGATGCGCCCTCTGATCTAATGATCCTATTTGCTGCAGGTTTGGGCAAGCTGGTCATTCTGATCGAGCGATTAGCCTAATCGAGAGAGTGGTTTTGCCGATCGGCTCATGTCTTTGACGAATTCGCGCGCGCGATGTTTCAGCCGAGCGGAATCTAAACAATCGTTAAGGCGTGCGCAGCGAAAACGCCGCCATTTGAGTCAGCAATTCGCGAAGCTTAGGATCGGTTGCCTGAGAATCTTAGGATGAGCGAAAAAGACAAAGTCGCATCGTCCACGGTGCTGGTCATGGACGGCGCCGGGATGGTCGTCGAGTGGACGCGCGATGCGGAAGCGATTTTCGGATGGCCGCGCGCTGAGGCTATCGGCAAGAAGCTCTCCGCATTGATTATCCCGGAGCGACTTCGCGCCGCGCATGAAGCCGGCCTGAAGTATTTTCTCGTCGGCGGTCCGGGCACGCTAATCGATCGCACGCTCCAGATCGTCGCGATCGATCGTGCCGGCCGCGAGTTCGACGTCGAATTGCGCATCACCGCCGAGAAGTCCGAGCGCGGCTACCGGTTTGCAGCCTCGGCGCGCCGCGTCGAGTGATGCACGTTAAACGTTCGTTCAAGGCCATCGTCGTTTCTTGTTTCCTATTCTGATTTCGTCGTAACCTGCTACATCGTCCCGGCCCGCGCCCATTAGGAGAAATGATGAAATTCGGAATATTCATGGCCCCCTTCCATCGCGTCGGCGAGAATCCGACGCTCTGTTTCGAGCGCGACATGCAACTGATCGAATGGCTCGACGAGCTCGGCTTCGAAGAAGCTTTCATCGGCGAGCATCATTCGTCGGGATGGGAAATAATCTCCTCGCCGGAAGTATTCATGGCGGTCGCCGCGACGCGGACCAAACGAATCAACCTCGGCTCGGGCGTCGTCAGCATCCCGTATCATCACCCGTTCCACGTCGCGAACCGCTTCGCATTGCTCGACCATCTGACTCACGGCCGCGTGATGCTCGGATGCGGTCCCGGCGCGCTGGCCGCCGACGCATACATGCTCGGCATAGAGTCGACCACGCAGCGCAAGCGGATGGTCGAGGGCGTCAACGCGATCATTCGCCTGTTCACCGAAGAGGGCAAGATTTCGATCGACGGCTCGTACTTCAAGCTGGTCGATGCGCACCTGCAGGTAAAACCGTTTCAGCAGCCGCACATGCCGATATTCGTCGCGAGCACGATCTCGCCGTCGGGGATGGTCGCCGCGGGACAACTCGGATGCGGCGTGCTGTCGGTCGCGTCGTACGCGCCGGGCGGGCTGGACGACTTGATGAAGCGATGGGCGATGGCCGAGGAGACGGCGGCGGAGAATCACAAGACTGTCGATCGCAAGAACTGGCGGCTGGTGTTTCCGATTCACCTTGCCGAGAGCAAAGAAGAAGCGATGAAGGATATCGGCGAGGGCGCGGACTCCTGGATCCACGACTACTTTATCGACACGCTCGGCGCGCGCCTCCAGTTCGAGGAATATCCGAATCAGCCGGTCGAGGAGATGACTATAGATCGCATGATCGGGCGCGGCGGCGTGATCGTCGGAACCCCCGACGACGCGATTGCGCGAATCAAGGAACTCCAGCAGGCAACCGGCGGCTTCGGCGGTATCCTCGGCCTCGCGCACGAGTGGACCACGCGCGAAAAGACGCTGCATTCGTACGAGCTGTTCGCGCGCTACGTCGCGCCGCAATTCCAGGGAGCCGTCGCGCCGCAAGTGAAGTTCTCCAACGATTGGGCGCGCGAGAATCGCGACCTGATGTTCGGCAAGGCGGTCGCGGGTATCGTCACCGCGATGCAGGACTACGCGCAGCACAAAGTCGAGAAAGGCGAGCCAGTCCCCGAGATGACTCTGCAGCCGATCACCCGCGTCCGTCCGTAGTCGACGGTTGCGAGACATCCGTAAGTCGCGATGTCGAGCATGAGCGACGATGTTCCGTTCGCGGTTCGACGCGGCAAGCTGCTCGATCGCGCCGTAGAGATTCTCTCCGCTGACGCGCGCTTCCCAGCGGGATGGCTCGAGGGAAGCCTCGCCGACGGTGCCGCCGACCCGTACTCAGACATCGACTTGCATCTATCCGTCGCCGAGAAATCCTGGGACGAAGTGTGGAACAACCGCCTCGGCGTGATCGAGAAAGTCGCGCCGATCCTCGCGTCACTCGACATTTTCGGCGCGTTCGGCGTCGGATGTTTGATCGAAGGGCCGGTGAAGCTCGACGTCTTCTTCGAGCGGGAAGGCAGCCTCAGTGGACGACCGCGCATCGCCGTGAAGCGGCTTTGGGGCGCCCCGGAAATCTACGAGCGCTTCAAAATTGGTGACGACCTGGGCGACTCCGCAATCAAGTTCGCACTCGAGACCAACGTGCTTGGATTTTTGCAGGGCTCGACCTGGCCGGTACGACTGCTGGCGCGCGGGCAAATCAATACGTTTTTGTACTGCGAGATCCTGCTGGTCGAAACCGCGATCGTCCCTCTGATGTTGCTGGAGAAAGATCGCCGTGCGTTCCATCGCAACATGTTCACCCGCTCGAAACTGCTCGCACCCGAGCAGCGCGACGAATGCGCGCGGCTAGTCGACCGAATCGAAACGTCGGTGCACAGCGCCGATCGCATCGCGATGCGAGACGTGCACATCGAAATCCACCGAAAGATCTGCGCACTCGCGCGCGCAGCGTTCGAGCGCTACGGCCTCGCGTTCCCGCCGCGCGTCGAAATCGAAATGGCGGATTTCTACAAATGCGAGTGGCCTCTTTCCTGAGCCTGCTCCGAATGCGAGGAGGGCCTGATGGCTGACGACGATCGTCTCAAGAATTTGCGCGTCGCGCTCATATTGGTTGGGGTGATTTTCCTTTTTGGGATTTACTCGCTGATGATCATTTGGCCGGCCGGATGGACCTGGCATACGGGTCACTCCGACTACCCGATGATGATTGTCGGCATCTACGCGACCCTCGGCGTGTTCCTCCTCATCGCGTCGCGCAACCCGCTCGAACATCTGAGTCTCATCTGGTTCACCGTTTGGTCGAGCGTCGTCCATGCCGCGATCATGACGATTCAATCTTTCGAGGCGCCCGAAAATCACGGCCATCTGCTCGGCGACGTACCGGCGCTGATCTTCGTCGCTGTATTGCTGGCGGTCCTGACTCCCCGCGGAGAGCGCGCGCGGGTTGGATAGTCCGCGCCGTCGATGCTACTCAGGGTGTAGCCAGCATTGAGGGAGCACATCGATGGACGCCCACGGCGAAATTTCCCGCACGATCGACAACTACCGCGACAAAGTCGTCGCGCTAAGCCATGAAATCCACGAGCATCCCGAGCTCAAATTCGAAGAGCATTTCGCCGCCGACTTACTGACTCGCGCGGCGAAGGAGCTCGGCCTCGAAGCCGAGCGCGGAGTTGGCGGAATGAAGACCGCGTTTCGCGCCGAGTTTGGCGGTGAGGGACCGACGGTCGCGATCGTTGCTGAATACGACGCGCTGCCCAACGGCCATTCATGCGGACACAACTTGATCGCCGGCGCCGCGCTGAGTGCCGTCGCCGGTTTGAAGAGCATCTCGGGCAAACTTCCCGGGCGAATTATTTTTCTCGGCACTCCTGCCGAAGAAGGCGGCGGCGGGAAAATTATTCTGATCAACAACGGCGCGATGCACGGCGTCGACGCCGCCATGATGGCGCATCCGACCGACATGGAATCTTGCACGATGCCCGCGCTCGCCACGCAGCATCTCAAGCTCACCTTCCTTGGTCACGGCGCGCACGCCGCGCTGGCGCCGTGGGACGGATCGAGCGCGCTGTCCGCGATGATCCAGACTTTCCAAAGCGTCGATGCGATGCGCCTGCATCTGCGGGACGGATCGCGCATCCACGGCATCATCACCAACGGCGGCAGTGCGGTGAATATCATCCCGGAGAAAACTGAGTGCCTGTTTCTGGCCCGTGGCCGGACCAGCCGCTACGCGCAGGAAATCGGCAAGCGGGTGATCCGGTGCGCCGAGGGCGCCGCGATTGCGACCGGTACGCGCGTTGAGCACCTCGTCGAAGGCGGCTACAAAAATCTCATCAACAATTTGAGTATCGCGCGCCGCTACGCCGCGCATAGCGAGGCGCTCGGCACCAAAACTCCCGAGGCTCCCGCCGACACTCCCACCGGCAGCACCGACATGGGCGACGTGAGTCACGTGATGCCGGCGATTCATCCGTCGTTCGCGATCGCGCGCCGCGGCGAGGGCAACTGCCACGAAGATGCGTTCGTCGCGCACGCCGACTCGCCGCGCGGATACGACGCGATGATCCGAGTCGCGAAGGCGATGGCGATGACCGCATACGATCTCCTCGCCGAGCCCGAACTGCTGGCCGCAGCGAAAAAAGAATTCGCCGCCCGCAAAGAGAGTTAAGAAATAAAGACGGTTGAGAAAATAACTAACCCGCGCGCGATTGTTCCCCTTCCCTCAAGGGAAGGGGTTAGGGGTTAGGTTAGCCGAGGCGCGAGCAATTTTTAGGAAAATAAAGTTCCGTCGCGAACGTTAGTGGCACCCGCACCCGCCGCCGCAGCATCCCCCACCGCCGCCCTCGCGAGTGCCCGAACCCGCGATCGCTTGCGCCGCAGCCGCGACGCTATCGCCGTTGCCGGCGCGAGCCGCGAACGTCGACATCTCACGCGTGACTGCCGAGCCGTCACAGTGCGGGCATCGCGCGAGTGCGTCACTCGCGCGCACCAGCGCCTCGAACGAGCGTTCGCAGTTGCTGCATCGATATTCGTAGATCGGCATCGGCTAATCGTCGAGCGGCTGCGCGTACTCGACCAGCACGCCGCGCGTCGCCTTGGGATGCAGAAAACAGATCATGCCCGCCAGTCCGTGCCGCGGTTTCTGATCGATTAGCTGGATGCCCTTCGCGCGCGCCGCGTCGAGCTCACGCGCGACGTCGTCGCTCTCGAAGCATACGTGATGCAATCCGCCGCCGCGCCGCGCGAGGAATTTGCCGACCCCGTTTTCCGCATCGAGCGGCTCGAGCAGCTCGATTTCGCTCTCCCCGACTTTGAGCAGGGCCGCGCGAACGCCCTGCTCTTCGATGGTCGCGCTCTTCGTGAGATGCAGCCCGAGCGTGTCGCGCCAGAATCTCAAACTCGCATCGAGATTCGGCACGACGACGCCGACGTGATGAATCTTTTTCAGCATCCCCGCGCTAGTTGGCCTTGTGATCGAGGCACAGCCGCTTCTGGAGCTTGTCCCACTGCGCAAGCATCTCCGGCGAGCCGAGCGTCGGGTGCTGGATGCGCGTCTGCCTGAGCTTGTCGCAAGCGCCCGGGAGGTTGCCCTGCTCGTTGTTAATCACCGCGATGTTGTACTTCGCCTCGTAAAACAGGGGATCGGACTCGGCCGCCGTGCTCTCGACAGTGGTCCACAGCGTCACCCCGTCCTTCCAGTCTTTCTTGGCCTGCGCGATGCGCGCGAGACCCGCGTTCGCATCAGGCGATCCCGGGTCGGCCTTCACGACTTGCTGGAAAATCGCATCCGCCTCCTGGTTCTGGTTGGTCGCTTGAAGAGCCTGTGCATATATCGACAGCGTACCAGTTAGATTCTTGACCGGAATCTTGCCCGTCGCCGCCATGTCCGCAAAATACTTGTACGCCGTGATCGTCAGCTTCGCGTTCGCCTGGTAGGCTTTGTCATCGCCGTTTGCATGGGCTTCCTTGGCGGCGTGCCAGAAGTCGATTCCGAGTGTTTTGATAAAATCGCTCTTTGCGGAATTGCCCTTGCTGCGTTCGACCAGTGCCGCCACGTCGCGATTAACTTCATCGTACCGGCCCAAATGATCGAGCGCCGTGATGCGCCATTCGACCACGTCTTGGAACTTCGCGCTCATGTTCGGGTAGTTCGATTCGTAGCCGACCAGCAACGGCGCAACCTGCGCGTAGTCGACATGTTCCTGATCTGCCTCGAGGATTGAAGCGAGCATGTAGGTAGCTTCGCCGCGAATGTCGCGAACCTTCTTCTTGGCATCCGCAGAATTGGCTGCGCGCTCCGCCTCAGGCCCCATCTTGATTGACTCGTTCAGATCGCTGAGCGCCAGCTTTCTAAGCTGCTGAGTGTCGACACTAGGCGCCTTGTTGTCCTTGGTGTTGGCGCCCACGAGCTGTTTGTAGTAGCACTCCGCGGCCTTGAACCTGGCGATAAAGGTAAACTCGGGAGCGCCTTTGACCTTCGAATACATATCGGCGGCTCCGACTAGATCGCCCTTCTGCTGCAGGCGCTCGGCAAGCGCCACCTGCAACTCGGCGGCATGTGGACCGTTCGGATTTTTCTGCAGATACTCCTGCGCGGTTTTCGACCACTGACCTTCGAGCGCCGTGTCCTTCTGACCGCTCTTCTGCCATCGGTCGTGATCGAGGCTGTACTTCAAAAACACCGCCTCGCTCGCGTCGCCGCCACCGCTGGCTGCTATCTTGGTGTACATCAGCTGGACCTGGTCGTAGCGCTTCTCGCGCTGATAGATCTCGGCGGCGAACCTGCAGGCCTTGGGATACTTCCCGGTGTCGCACGCCTCGGCATAGTACTTGACCGCACCCTGTTCATCCTTGCGCGAGAGCAACACCGCGGCGAGCAGCCATTTCTCGAACGGTTCGTTCGAGCCGCCGAACTCTTCGACCGCGTTCTTCGGATACTTGGACGCCGCCGAGACGTCCATTGCCCAACCTTCCTTGTCGTTTTCCTTGGTCTTCATGGCGTCGAGGATCTGACGATGATACTGGGCCTTCTTGGCGGGATCGCTGGTCGCTCGTTCGGCTTGGAAGAGAGCCTGTAGCTGAAGCAGAAAGTTACCGCCCTTGGCTTGTCCCGTTCCTTCGCTGCCGACGCAATACTTCGCCGCTTCCTCAGCCTTGCCCATCTTTCCCAGTGTAGTGCACAGGCCTTGCTGAGCGGCCGCATATTGCTGCGTCCCATGGCCATCTTCCTGAATTTTCTTGAAGTCGGCGATCGCGTGGTCGTACTCCTCGGCATTGAACTTGCCAAGCTCGCGCTCGCAATAGGCGCGCCCGAGCGTGTTCTCGCGGATCAGGTTCGGATCGGGCATCGCGAGCATGCTCGCGGTGAAGCCGTCGATCGACTGGTTCAGCAGTTTCTTGGATTGCTCGGCGTTATCGTCGAACAGAGTGGTCGCAGCCGTGAACCGCAGCCAGGCAAGCGGATATGCGGCCTTCAATGCCAATTGTTCCGGCTGGTCGTAGTCGCATTGCCCGCCGTTGTCGATCTGCGCGATGCAATCGTCCTTCTTCTTGGCATAGGTCGTTTCCATCCGATCGAGCATCGATTCGAGCTGATGGAAGATCGGTATTAGCGCGCCCTTGTCCACCTTGCCGCTCTGAGTCAGCTTGGCAAAGTTTCCTTCCGCAGCGTCGAGGCGGCCGATCACCTGGTCCGCGGTCGACGGGTTGGACTCGGCCGCGGACATCTGGCCAGAGAGGCCTGAAACCTCGCCCTCGAGCTGTCCGATACTCTGCGCGGCGGCCACTCCGGCCGTCAGCGCGAGCACCGAAAACGCGACTAACATCACCATCAAGCGATGGGAAAAAAGCGAACTATTCATTTGTCTAAACCCCATGTGCTGTCCCTTGGAAAAGGGTCGCCATAGATAAGGACAACCCATCGATAACGTCAAGCCAATTCAAATTCTCGCGCAACCTCTATTACCGTGGCAAGCGAGGAAATTCGCGCCCTGCGGCCGGTCACGACCGGCGCCGGCAACGGCCGCTCGCGGTCAATTAAAACGGCCGCCATCCCAGCGTCGCCGGCCGGCGCGAAATCAAGATGCTCCGAGTCGCCGATATGCATCGCCTCACGCGCGTTCAAGCCCGCGGATGAAAGCGCGACGTCGAATACCTCGCGCCGAGGCTTCGCGTATCCGGCTTCGGAAGAGATCGTAATCGACTCGAAATGACGGGTCAGATCGAGCCCGTCGAGGATGCGATAGAGCCGGTAATCGAAGTTGGAAATCACGCCCAGTTTGATTCCACTATCTTTTAGACGTAGCAACATCCCTGCCGCTTCATCGTCGGCAACCCAATGCCGTGAGTCGCCGAAGTAATCGAACAGCGTATCAAAGTATGCGCCGAAGTCCGCAAACGTCCCAATCCCCGCAAACGTCTCCGCCACCCGCCTCCTCCACCACTCCCGCTCCATCCTCCGAAGCTCGCTCGCGGGATGCCCTGGCCCAAACGCAAGCCCCGGCGCATCCCCAAACGCCCGCCGAAACCCCGCCGCGACCGCCTCCTCCGACGCCTCGACGCCAAATTCCCGCGCAAGCCGCGTATAAGTCCGCCCCACCGGCTCCCGCGCCTCAAACAACGTCCCCGCCGCATCAAAAAAAATCCCCCGAATCATCGCATAACTAGCGGCGACACGACGCTCCCAATAGCCTCTCCCGTCGGGAGAGGCCGACGCTCGACCTCGAGCGTCGGGTGAGGGCGCACGACCCAAGCTCAATTCCCGCAGCATCACTTTTTTCATGTCATTCTGAGCGCAGCCAAGAATCCCGGATCTTTCTCGGCGCAAAACACTTCGACTTCGCTTGAGACCCGCGAAGCCGAGTTGCTCCTAGTTCAGCCCATCCCAAACCTGGATCAACACCCCAAATGCCGACGTCGGCGAAATAAAAAACTGCCGCTCCCCGCGCCAATTCCTCTTCTCATCCACCACCCGGATTCCATCCCGCTTTAACCGCTCCCGCGTCTCGTCGAAGTCCTTCAAGTCGATCGAAATATGATGCATCCCCTCGCCGTACTTCGCGATGAACTTGCCGACGAAGTCGTTCGCCGACTTCTCCGCCGGGCTCTGGATAAACTCGAGCTTGAATCCCGCCACCTCGATATGCCCAAGCGCAAAGTTGCCCTCGGAATTACTCACGTGCGGCTCGTGCGTGATTTTCGTCCCGGGAAAGTACCGCGTGAAGAATTGGTACGCCGCATTGATGTCCTTGACCGCCAACGACACGTGATCGAAATACGCCTTGCCGTCAGGCGCGGGCTTCGGATGCGTCTGTTCCCAGTTCGGCGTATGCCAGAACTGGATCAGCGCGCCGAACGCAGAGCGCGGCGAAATAAACGCGGTCGCAGATCCCGAATCGTACTTCTGCTCATCGACGATTCGCACGCCGCCCGCTTTCATGGCCGACGTCAGCGCTTCGATATTGTCCACCTCGATCGACAGATGATGCATCCCTTCGCCGCGCCGCTCAATAAACTTGGTAACGAACCCTGGC
>Ga0210407_10001437_pt1 | contig 22361 bp, 15 predicted proteins | sample IncBWC27MmetaG_FD_150860 | JGI IMG/M metagenome (GOLD analysis project Ga0210407, IMG submission 150860) | Forest soil microbial communities from Barre Woods Harvard Forest LTER site, Petersham, Massachusetts, United States - Inc-BW-C-27-M | ecosystem: Environmental > Terrestrial > Soil >... | reverse complement strand
AAATGGGGCACGGAGTTTCTGTACCAGACGGGGTTGCCGGCGGGGGTGGGGTCGAATGATATCGGATTGGACCGCGGGCAGATGGGCGGGACGCATCTGGTGCGATTCGAGAGGAGCGGGCCGAAGATCTTGTTGGTTGAGGAGAACTTGAAGTACCGGGCGGTGAGCGAAGACGCGGACGAACGGAAGGCGGTGCGGGATTCGTTCGCGGAGTCGGTGTTGTGGGGATTTACGGCTGCGGCGGAAGAGAATGGGCACGTGCTGGTGGATGCGACGGAATTTTTTCTGCGCGATGCGCATGGAGTTCCGCAGACGTTAAGGAAGACCAAGCAGGGTTCGTATCGCCTGGATGCGTCGCGGAGTGCGATTTATTTGCCGCGGACAAAGAATTTTCCGATGAACACGGAAGTGGAGGCGACGCTGACGTTTGCGGGCGAGGAGCCGGGGCAGTGGGTGCGAGACGTAACGCCGTCGCCGGAGTCGATCACGGTGCGGGAGCATCATTCGTTCGTGCAGCTACCGGGGCCGGGGTACAAGCCGCGCGTTTACGATCCGCGAGCGAGTTTCTGGGGGATTTCTTACCAGGATTATGCGACGCCGATCAGCGAACCGATTGTGAAGCGGTTTGCGGCGCGGCACCGGCTGGAGAAAAAAGATCCGAAGGCGGCGATGGGCGAGGCGGTGCAGCCGATCACGTACTACCTGGACCGGGGAGCGCCGGAGCCGATCCGCTCGGCGCTGCTGGAAGGGGCGCGATGGTGGAACCAGGCGTTTGAGGCGGCGGGATACAAGAATGCGTTTAGCGTGGAAATGATGCCAGAAGGCGCGGACCCGATGGACTTGCGCTACAACGTGATTCAGTGGATACACCGGGCGACGCGCGGGTGGTCGTACGGCGAAGGGATTGTCGATCCGCGAACGGGGGAGATCATCAAAGGGCATGTGTCGCTGGGATCGCTGCGCGTGCGGCAGGATTATCTGATTGCGGAGGGATTGCTGGCGCCGTACGAGACGGGGAAGCCGGTTTCGCCAAAGATGCGGGAGATGGCGCTGGCGCGGCTGCGGCAATTGGCGGCCCATGAAGTGGGGCACACGCTGGGACTGGAGCACAACTTTGCGGCGAGCACTGTGAATCGGTCGTCGGTGATGGACTATCCGCCGCCGTACGTGAAGCTGGGGGCGGATGGAGCGCCGGATTTGTCGGAGGCGTATGCGAAGGGGATTGGAGAGTGGGACAAGGTCTCGATAGCGTGGGGGTATCAGGATTTTGCGGCGGGCACGGACGAGCACGCGGCGCTGAACAAGATTTTGAGCGAGGCGTTTGGGCGCGGGCTGCGGTATTTGACGGATCAGGATGCGCGGCCGGCGGGGTCGTCGAGCAGTAAAGCGCACTTGTGGGATTCGGGAGCGAACGCGGTGGATGAGCTGGATCGCGTTATGAAGGTGCGGGCGGCGGCGTTGAAACGGTTTGGCGAGAACAATATTCGCGAGGGCGCGCCGCTGGCGACGATTGAGGATGCGCTGGTGCCGATTTATATGTTGCACCGGTATCAAGTGGAGGCGGCGAGCAAGCTGATTGGCGGGATGGATTATACGTATGCGCTGCGGGGAGATGGTCAGGTGGCGACGCAGATTGTGGCGCCCGCGGAGCAGCGGAGGGCGCTGGCAGCGGTGCTGGCGACGCTGAAGCCGGAGGCGCTGGCGCTGCCGGAGCCGCTGTTGAAAATGATTCCGCCGCGGCCGACGGAGTATCCGCGCGGGAGAGAACATTTCAAGAGCCGGACGAGCCCGGCGTTTGATGCGCTGGCGCCGGCGGAGGAAGCGGCGCAGCATGTGCTGCAATTTTTGTTTAATGCGGAGCGGGCGGCGCGGCTGGTGGAGTTTCATGCGCGGGATGCGGCGAATTTAGGGTTGGAGGAAGAGATCGACTGGATTACGGCGGAAACCTGGAGGACGCCGCACGGTGCAGGGATGAGCGGCGAAATCGCGCACACGGTAGATGGCGTAGTTTTGTACGGCTTAATAAGACTGGCGGCAAATGAGAAGGCGTCGCAGGAAGTGCGAGCGATTGCCGCGCTCAAGCTGGAGCAACTCAAGGAGTGGCTCATTGCCACCCGGCCTAATATTCATGACGACGAGGGCGAGCAGGCGCATCTGTTCTGGGGTGCAGCGCAAATTGCGCAATTTGAGAAAGATCCGAAGAGCGCGGAGTGGACGGTGCCGGCGGAGCCGCCAGATGGGCCGCCGATTGGGAGCGATGAAGAGGGAGGTTGTCCGTTGTTGATTTTGAGTTGCCAGTGAAGAGAAGAGTGCGCAGGGGTCGGGTTTTTGGATGCGGACGGATCGAGATGCTGAGCCGGTAGCACAGAGTGAATTCTGTGCTACTGGGCTGGGCGAACGCTGGGGCCTTGCGGGGGCGATTAAAGTAGAAACCGGAGGACCGGCTATTAAGGGCACCGATCGATTGACATGGACGGGATTACCGTCTAATATTTAGATGTTAAATGAGCGGTGATGGCGAATAATAAGCTAAAACTAAAGCAAGCAAGCGCGGTGCTGCAAATCGAGCCAAAGGAGTTGCAGAACCTGGTGCAATTTGGGGTGGTGAAGCCCCAGCTGTCCGATGGCACGTACTATTTCGACACGAAAACGCTGGTGGCGGCGAAAGTGGCTTTCCGGCTGAAGGAATATTTGGGCACGCGTATGAGTGTGCTTTCGAAGCTCATGGACGCGTTCCTGATCTTTGAGTCAAAGCACCCATCAGAATATCCCCAATACATTATTTTCAAGTGCCAGGTTACGGCAGGAGAAGACCCGATTAAATTAGGAGTGCCCGTCCGAACGCTGGGTGACGAGATCAAAAAGAGAATGAGGCGAGCTTCTGTATATAAGGATCTGCCGCCCGGCCGCAAGCGACGGGGCTGGAAGAAGGAATTTCTACAAGGGCTGAGGGAAGCGGCCGAAGATATGGGTGGGATCAGCGAAGCGGAGATTTTGCGAGAGGTTCGGAGCTACCGGAGAGAGAGGCGAGCGCTGGAGATCACCGTTGCCGCAGAGGGCTAGGAAGCGTGCAGCGCGAGTGGTTATTGATACAAACGTGCTGATCGCGGGCATTTCAGGATTCCGCGAACTGTATGCGCCTGGTAGAAATGCGAGCGCCGATATACTCCACCAGTGGACGGAGAAGAGCGGTTTCGTCTGGCTCGTGACGGAAGAGATTTTGGACGAGTATAAAGAAGTGTTGAGGCGACTTCGTGTCCGCCCAAATCGAATTGGAAGAGCCGTGAATCTGATTCGCGAGCGCGCTGAAGAGATCCGGACGAGAAGCAGCCCAGGAATTTCTCCCGACCCCGAGGACGATCCGTTCTGCCGATGCGCGGAAGAAGGCAAGGCGGATTTCATCGTGACGTTGAATATCAAGGATTTCCCACAAAAAAGACTCCATGCAAAGGTTATGTCACCACAGGATTTTCTGACTCGAGGTTCCTTGCGGGGCAACAGTGAAAAGCCAGCCCGTAGATAAGAGGCAGGGCAAATTATAGATGACGCTTGGGTTAGGGCTGTGTGTCTTCTGGAGAGATCAGACCCTATTCTGCCCTGGGGGGTGCACGAGAGATTTTGGGCGTGCTCGTGACCAAACGGGGTGGGTGTCGTCTATAGGGCTGAGAGGTGGTTTTTATGCGTACACGGAATGTGGTTTGCGGGATTTATCTGATTACGCTGGCTGGGCTGGTTTTGGGCGGGACGATGACGAGGGCCAGCTCGAATCACAGGCATTCGATGAGTTTTTCCGACCGGCATCACGGGATAATGAACGACTGTTCGGACCTACATATGCGGTTTGACGATCAGGAGGCGGTGGTGCGCTCCGAGGAGCGGACGATTGCGCGGAGTGAAGTGAGCGTGCTGCGGATTGACGCGCATCCGAACGGCGGGGTGCAGGTGAGCGGGTGGGACAAAGATACATATTCGGTGACGGCATGCAAGGCGGTGGAACCGGGGAGCGGGGCGGAGGAAATTTTCTCGCAAATTATGCTGTCGGTGGAGGGCGGGAAAGTGTCGACGCACGGTCCAGCGAATGAGGATGGATGGTCGGTGTATCTGCTGGTGCACGCGCCGAGGTCGGGTGTGATTGACGTGGAGACGGTGAATGGGCCGGTTTCGGTGTATGACCTGGGCGGGAAGCTGACGGCGCATGCGACGAATGGGCCGATCAGCTTGAAGAATTTTTCGGGCGATGCGGACGTGACGGCGGTGAATGGGCCGATCAGTTTGGAAGGAAGCAGCGGGAACGTGCGGATTCATACGCAGAATGGGCCGATTTCGGTGGACTTGGCGGGGACGAACTGGAGCGGGGCGGGACTTTCGGCGGATGCGCAGAACGGTCCGGTGACGCTGCGGGTGCCGTCGGGGTACAAGTCGAGCTTCGTAGTGGAGTCGAAGGGTTATTCGCCGGTGAGCTGCCGGGCGAGTATCTGCGGGGACGCGCGGAAGACGTGGGACGACGATCACAAGAGGATTGAATTTGGCGCGGCGCCGGCGGTGATACGGATGTCGACGGTGAATGGGCCGGTGGCGGTGGAGGACTAAGCGCTGCTCGGCGCTAGTTAGCAGGTGGCGGGAGTTGTTGAGAGCGAGATGAACTGCAAGAGATGGACGCGGTCCGTCTCTTGCAGATAAGATTTGGCGCATGCTGCTTGAAGAGCGTGTGGCCCATCCTACCAGTGAAGCCGAAGCGGCGCGGCTCGCGCGCGAGTTGTACGGGATCGAAGCTTCGGCGAAAAAACTTCCGGGCGAATACGACGACAATTTCCAGTTAATTGAGGCGACGAGCGGACGGGTGTTGGTGCTGAAGGTGATGCACCCGGCGCGGGAGCGTGGGTTTATCGATTTGCAGTGCCGCGCGTTGCAGCATTTGGAGCGGAAGGCGCCGGGATTGACGCTACCGCGGGTGGTTGCGGCGCGGAGCGGGGAACTTTTTACGGAAATTGTGGACGCGGATGGCGCGAGGCGGATTGTTTGGATGCTGACGTTTGTGGCTGGTGTGGTGCTGGCGGAGGTACGGCCGCACTCGGCGGAGCTGTTGCGGGGGATGGGGAAATTTTTGGGAGAGGTGGATGTGGCGCTGCACGGTTTTTCGCATGAGGCGGCTCAACGGGAATTGAAATGGGATTTGTCGCGGGCGGGATGGATTCGGGAGTACTTGAAATATATCGAGGGGGCATCGCGGCGCGCTTTGGTGGAGAATTTTTTGCGACTTTACGAGGATGAGGTTGTGCCGGCTCTGCCGCGGTTGCGGCGGAGCGTGATTTACGGCGACGCGAACGACTACAACGTGCTGGTGAGCGAGCCTTGGCCGCAGCCGCGGAAAATTGCGAGCGTGATTGATTTTGGAGATATACATGAGGGGATAACGGTTTCGGAAGTGGCGATTGCGGCAGCTTACGCGATTTTGCGGAAGAAGGAGCCGTTGCGCGCGGCGGTGGAAGTGGTGGCGGGATATCACGGCGCGTTTCCGCTGAGGGAAGAGGAGTTGCGTGTTTTGTATGCGCTCATCGGGATGCGTCTGGCGGTGAGCGTGGTGAATTCGGCGCATCGCGCAACGGTGAAGCCGGAGGATGCGTATGTGACGGTGAGCGAGGCGCCTGCTTGGGAGGCGCTGGAGCAATGGGCGAAGATTCACCCGCGATTTGCGGAGTATTGTTTTCGCGCGGCGTGCGGGATGGAGGCGTGTTCGAACGGGGAGCGAGTGCGGAAGTGGCTAAAGGAGAACGCTGGGGCCGTGGCGCCGATCTTGGACGTGGATCTGAGGACGGCGCCGAGCGTGGTGTTTGATTTGAGCGTCGGGAGTAAGTTTTTGGGTGCCGATCCGAGTTCTGGCGATGCAGTCGCCTTGGGGGAAAAGATTTTTGGGGAGATGAAGCGGGCGGGGGCGTCGGTGGGGATCGGGAGGCACGACGAGGCGCGGTTGCTTTACACCTCGAAGTTATTTGGAGTCGGCGAGAACTCTACGGACGAGCGGCGGACGATTCATCTGGGACTGGATTTGTTTGTGGCGCCGGGGACGGTGGTGTTCGCGCCGCTGGATGGAACGGTGGAGGCGGTAACGAATAACGCTGCGGCGCTGGATTATGGGCCGGTGGTGATTTTGAAGCACGCGACTGGTGAGGGGGCGGAGTTTTTCACCTTGTACGGGCATCTGTCGAAAGAATCGTTAGAACGGCTGAAGCCGGGGCAGAGGATCGAAAAGCGATTTCCCTTTGCCCGAGTGGGGGAAGTGTTCGAAAACGGCGGATGGGCGCCGCATCTGCACTTTCAAATTATTCTGGATTTACTGGAGCGCGGAACGGATTTTCCGGGAGTGGCGGCGGCTTCCGAGCGCGTGGTGTGGACAAGTCTTTCGCCCGATCCAAATTTGATTTTGGGAGTTCCGGCGGAGCGATTTCCGGCCAGGGAACCGGACGCAGCGGAGACGCTGGAGGCGCGGCGCAAGTTGCTTGGGAAAAATCTGGGCATTTCGTACGAGCGGCCGCTGAAGATGGTGCGCGGGTGGATGCAGTACTTGTATGACGAGACGGGGCGCGCGTATCTGGATATGTACAACAATGTGCCGCTGGTGGGGCACAGCCATCCGCGCGTGGTGAAGGCCGCGCAGGAGCAACTTGGGCTGCTGAACACGAATACGCGGTATTTGCACGACAACGTGAATCGTTACGCGGCGCGATTGACGGAACTGCTGCCGGAGCAGCTGCGCGTGTGCTATTTCGTGAATTCGGGCAGCGAGGCGAACGAGTTGGCGCTGCGGCTGGCGCGGGCGCATACGGGGCGCGAGGACGCGATCGTGCTGGAGCATGCGTATCACGGGCACACGAGCACGCTGATCGACATCAGTCCTTACAAATTCGACGGGCCGGGGGGGCGCGGGAGGAAGCCGTGGGTACACGTGGCGCCGCTGGCGGATGATTATCGCGGGTTGTACAGGAGAGGAGGGCAGAGGAAAGAAAAAGATAATGCAGAGGAGCCGAGTGCGCAGAGGAGCGCAGGGACGGAAAGTTCGCTGATTGGGGCGAAATACGCGGCTCATGTGGGAGAGATATTGAATCGAGTTGCGGCGGAGGGGCGGGGCGTTGCGGCATTTATTGCGGAGACGCTGCCAAGCGTGGGCGGGCAGATTGTTTTTCCGCGTGGATATTTGAGCGAAGTTTACAAGTATGTGCGTGCGGCGGGGAGCGTGTGCATCGCGGACGAGGTGCAGGTTGGATTTGGGCGGCTGGGGACGCATTTCTGGGGATTCGAAACACAGGAGGTGGTGCCGGACATTGTGGTGCTGGGAAAGCCGATCGGGAATGCGTTTCCGCTTGCGGCGGTGATCACGACGCGGGAGATTGCGGCGTCTTTCGCGAATGGGATGGAGTTTTTCAGCACGTTTGGGGGCAATCCGGTGGCGTGCGCGGCGGGGTTTGCGGTGCTGGAGGTTTTGAAGGACGAGCGATTGCAGGAGAAGGCGCTGAGCGTGGGGGGGCAACTGAAAAAGGGGATCGAGAAGTTGCAAGAGCAATTCGAACTCATCGGGGATGTGCGAGGTTCGGGGTTGTTCCTGGGAATAGATCTTGTCAACGAACGCGGGACGCGCGAACCCGCGCCGCATCAGGCGGGGTATGTGGTGAACCGGCTTCGCGAGTGCGGGATCCTGACGGGTACGGACGGGCCGCACCACAACGTGATTAAGCTGCGGCCGCCGCTGGTTTTCTCGGAGCAAGATGCGGATTTGTTTGTTTCCGCGCTGGATTCGGTGCTGAGAGAGGATGCGGCGCAGCCCGGGCCGGTGGGCGGGTCCGGCACGGTAAAAACAAGGTAGACAGGGGGGCCGCATCGGGCTATCTTGCGTGGGGATAGTCGGCGCAGCCCGTGGACAAGCCCCGTTCGAATGGCGCGCCGTGGGGCTAAACGATGTTGAAGTTCCGCTGCCTGTTTGTCGTTTTTGTTCTACTGTTTTTGTGCGCTGCGAGCTGCCAAGCCCGACCCGGCACATCTGACATTCCGCAGCTTCCGCTACAACCTGCGCGACCGTTATTTTGCAGTCAGGTGCGACCCGCGGACGCCGATCCCCAGCTTTGCGCTTTTCCCTCCCCCGGTGAGGAGGAAACAGTAGAGACTTCCGAATTCCCTCCCGTGATTATCGGACTGCAAATCCCCACCGGAACGCCGGTGCGCATTGCGGTTGACCAGCGTGCGCGAGTTGCGCACCTCGGGGAAGTGGTGCACGGCAAGGTAGTCGAGACGGTGTACGCGTTCGATCAGCCGGTCATTCCCGCGGGAAGCGAGGCGACGGGACGCGTAACCGAGGTTGCAGGAGTTTCTACCGTAAAGCGGACGATGGCCTATGCGAACGGGAACTTTTCGCCGCTCCGCAAGTATGAAGTCACCTTCGACGTAATCACGCTGCCGGACGGGAAGCTCCTTCCCATTCATGCCAGCGCCTCCATGGGAATGGCCCGGCCGGTTCATTTGGAGATTCACAGCGCGGCAGGTCCGGAGACGGGAAAGCGGAAGAACGCAATCGTGGAGTCGGCTCAGGAAGTTACGCGGGAAGCCAAGGATAGAGTGCACGAAGCGGTGTCGGAGGTTAGTTCGCCGGGGAGGATGCACCGGCTGAAAAAGTTCGTTCTTTCGGAGTTGCCCTACCGCTATCAGTATGTGGAGCCGGGCACGCGGTTCAATGCCTCGCTGGAGGATCCGCTGGATTTCGGCAGGATCATGCGGCGTCGCGAAGAGCTGGCGGCCATTGGAAACGCACCCGCGCCGGGCAGCACGCTGCATGCGCGGCTGGTGTTTGAAGTGAGTTCAGCAACGGCGACGCGTGGCAATCCCGTGGCAGCGGTGCTGACGGAACCGCTCTATTCGCAAGATCACCGCCTGGTTTTGCCGGTGAACAGCGTTTTGATTGGACAGGTATTGAAAGCCACGCCGGCGCACAAACTGCACCGCAATGGCGAGTTGCGGCTAATCTTCGAACGCATCGAAACGCCGGACGGTCAGATGCAAGCCATGCAAGGATCGTTGGAAGGCATGGAAGTGGACAGCGCGGCGCACATGAAACTCGACGAAGAGGGCGGCGCGCACGGCGCGGACAGCAATAGCCGGTATCTTTCGACTGGATTGGCGGTGGTGCTGGCAGCGGCAGCGGCGCATCCCGACGCCGAGCACGGGACGACGGATACGGCCGGCGATCCTGGATTGCGTGCCGGCGCAGGCAATTCAGGCCTCGGGCTGGTAGGCACAGCGGTGAGCCTGGTGGCGAAGTCCACGCCGGTGTCAGCAGTTTTCGGGGCGTATGGGGCGTCGATGTCTCTGTACTCAAACTTCCTTTCGCGCGGGCATGATGTAATTTTGCCGAAAGACACGCCGGTGGAGATTGGGTTCGGACCCCCGCATTCCGGTGTGATTCCCACGGACAAGAAATAGTTTTCAGTGTTCCGTTCTCAGTTCTAAGTGAAGAGGATGTGTGTGCGCGGGTGCCAGTTTGGAGGCGGTATTAAGAGCTGCGCAGGAAATAGCGCTCGGAAGTGGAGATTTGTCGTTGGGTTGGGGAAAGGCCTCGCTCCCGAAGGCGTCCGCTACCAGGTGGAGTTGGGGATCGGGAGGAGTTCGGACCACAGAGGGTGGTGAAATTTACCAGAGACTACTTGACAATGCGGTTATCTTAAAAGTAGGCTCGGCGCGCGATGGAACTAGACGCTTCCCTCTCCTGGCTCGCGCTGGCGCTGACGCCCGGCCTGGCTTGCCGCTTGTGTGCGCGGTTGCTGAAGCGCTTTGGCTCCCCGGACGGGATCTTTCGGGCGTCTCTTACGCAACTGGAAGCCTGCAGCATTCCCGCTTCGGCGGCGCAGGCGGTCTTCAAAAAAGAAGCCTTCAAGCGCGCCGAAAAGGAGCTGGCCGGCGTTCGAAAAATCGCCGGCTGCGGGTTGCTGAATTGGACCGACCCGGAATACCCGCAAACGCTGCTGCAAATCTACGACGCGCCGGTGCTGCTCTACGTCCGCGGCGATCAGCAAATCTTAAACCTGCCAGCACTGAGCATCGTTGGGACGCGCAAGCCAACGCTTTATGGCACACAAATGGCGGAACGTCTGGGAAGAGAGTTGGCGGCGCGCGGGATCGTGATCGTAAGTGGAATGGCGCGGGGGATTGACGCCATCGGCCACCAGGGCGCGCTGGCGGTGAATGGACGCGCGATTGGCGTGCTCGGCACCGGGATCGATGTGTGCTATCCGAAGGAAAACAAGAAGCTGTATGAAAAGGTGCTGCAACGCGGGGCCATCTTGAGCGAGTTTCCTCTGGGCACGCACCCCGCGCCGGAGAATTTTCCGATTCGCAACCGGATCGTTGCAGGGATGCCGCTGGGGGCAGTGATCGTCGAAGGCGCCCAATACAGCGGCTCGTTGATTACGGCGCGGCTGGCGATGGAATTTGGCAGGGAAGTGTTCGGCGTGCCTGGCAATGTGACCCAGCCCGTGAGTTTTGCGCCAAACCTACTGATCAAACAGGGAGCCAAGCTGGTGACAAATGCGGCGGACATCATTGAAGAGTTGCCGACGCCCGTCAGAGCTGCTCTGGTCCAGGCCGAGCAGCCCGAGGCGGAACAGCGAAATTTACTGATCGCCGCGGCTTTGAACAGCGCGGAGAAAAAAGTCTACGAGTTGCTAAACGCGGAGGAGTCTAGGCATATTGATGACATCGTGGAAAGCTCCGGCTTGAACTCTTCGGAGATTCTGGCTACGCTTTTCAATCTGGAGATGAAAGGCATCGTACGCCAGACGCCGGGCAAACAATTCAGTAAGGTGCTGCTATAGAAGAGTTTAGAGCCCGCGTCACGGGTCAGCAGGCCCGCATCTAATCGGTTAGAAAGAATCCCACGGGGATTTTCCAGCATCTATCTCTCGACCGCATAGAGGCCGCACGCATCTAAAGAAGGTAGCGAGAAGGACACACGCTGCTCGGACCGCACTCTCTGCAGAAGATTACGGAGTTACAAAGGCAACATGGCTCGTTCGCTGGTAATTGTCGAATCGCCCGCAAAGGCGAAAACTATTAACAAGTATTTGGGACGCGACTACACCGTAAAAGCGTCCATCGGCCACGTCATGGACCTGCCGAAAAAGACGATAGGCATACGCCTGCCCGGAGAGGAAGAGGGCGGTCCAAAGAAAAAAAAGAAGAAAGCCAAGAAGGGCGCGAAGAAAACCGCAGCCAAGGAAAAGCCGGCCGGCAAAATCATTTCGATAGACGATGATAAAATTTTCGAACCGACGTTGCAGATCATCGCCGGCAAAGGCAAGGTGATGAACGACCTTCGCAAAGCGGCCAACGCCGCGGACTTTGTCTATCTGGCGAGCGACCCGGACCGCGAGGGAGAAGCCATCTCCGCGCATGTGGCCATGGTGCTCTCCAAGCCGTCGCGCTTCACGGAACAAGAGCCCTCGTTCAACCCCTTCAAGAAAAAAGCGGCTAAGGCCGAGGAACCCGAAAAAGATGAGGATGCGGACAAGCCGAAAAAGGAAATTCCGGCGATCGACCCGAAAAAGATTTTTCGCGTGACGTTCAACGAAATTACGCCCAAGGCCATTCGCGCGGCATTCGAGCACAAACGGCAGGTGGATACGAACCTGGTGGATGCGCAGCAGGCGCGCCGCGTCCTGGACCGTATTGTGGGTTACAAGGTTTCGCCGCTCCTTTGGAACAAGGTGCGGCGCGGGCTTTCCGCCGGGCGCGTACAAACCGTGGCGTTGCGCTTGATCGTGGAACGCGAGCAGGAGATTCGCGCGTTTGTGCCGCAGGAATATTGGACGATTCACGCGATGCTGGATGCGGGGCAGCCGCCGCTCTTCGAAGCCAAGCTATCGAAGCACAAGGGCGAGGATATCGAGGTAAAGAATCAGGAAACCGCGGAGAAGATCGTCGCGGCCGTGACCGGGGCGAAGTGGCAAGTAGCCAGCGTCACGCAAAGAGAAAAGAAGCGGAACCCGCCGCCGCCGTTTACGACTTCCAAATTGCAGCAAGCCGCTTACAACCGCCTGCGCTACACCGCCAAGCGCACCATGTCGCTGGCGCAAAAGCTATACGAAGGTGTCGAGCTAGGTGAAGAGGGCTCGGTTGCGCTGATCACTTATATGCGCACGGACTCCGTGAACGTTTCGAACGATGCGCTGGCGCAGGTGCGCGAGCTAATTCCGGCGCGCTTTGGCGCGAACTATCTTCCGGAGAAACCGAACTACTATAAATCCAAAAAAGATGCGCAGGAAGCGCACGAAGCGGTTCGCCCCACGGACGTGATGCGCGCGCCGGAAGATGTGCGGAAGTACCTGGAAGACGATCTCTTTAAGCTTTATCAGCTGATCTGGCAGCGATTCGTGGCATCGCAGATGCTTCCGGCGATTTTCGATCAGACCACGATCGATATCTCGGCGGCCGACTATACGTTTCGCGCGACGGGCTCGGTGCAAAAGTTTGCGGGCTACCTGAGCGTTTATCAGACGCAGGCGGTCAACGTGGACAGCGAGGAAGACCAGAAAAGCGAAGAGGGCGAAGGCAACGCACTGCCGCGCGTCACGGAAGGACAGCTCCTCCGGCTCGAGAAGATTCGCCCCGACCAGCATTTCACCGAACCGCCGCCGCGCTACAACGACGCGACACTGGTGAAAGATTTGGAAGAAAAGGGCATCGGGCGGCCTTCCACTTACGCTTCGATTATTTCGACGATCGTCGAGCGTGAGTATGTGACCAAGGATCAAGGCCGCTTTTCTCCCACGATGCTTGGCGAGCGCGTGAGCGGCCTGCTCATCAAGAGTTTCGAAGATATTTTTGACGTGACGTTCACGGCGCGTCTCGAAGAAGAGCTCGACGAAATTGAAGAAGGCAAGCTGCCGTGGCGCGAAGCCGTGAAAGAGTTCTGGGAAAAGTTCATCGTCGACCTGGACCGCGCCGACGACGAAATGCTTTCCTACAAAGCCGGCATCCCCACGGGGAAAAAATGCGAGAAGTGCGGCCAGGGAGAATTGCTCGAGCGCATCAGCCGGCACGGATTCTTTCTTGGCTGTTCGCGGTATCCCGAATGCGATTTCATCCAGGATTTGTCACCAGAGCTTCCCGCGGACACTGGCGAGCCGAAGATCGAGTATTGCGACAACTGCGGCAAAGAGATGGCCATCAAGCGCGGCCGCTTTGGCGTTTTTCTCGCCTGCAAGGGCTACCCGGATTGCAAAACCACGCGCCGCCTCGTGGAAGGCACGCGCATTGCGCGCCAGCCGGACGAGCCGCTGGATGAGAAGTGCGCGCTCTGCGGCGAAGGATTGGTAAAGAAACACGGGCGCTTCGGCGAATTCATCGGCTGCTCGGGATATCCAAAGTGCAAGTACATCCGGTCGATCACCATGGGGATCAAATGCCCCAAGTGCAACGAGGGCGAATTTGTCCGCCGCGGAAGCGCCGGAAAGGGCGGACGCGGCCGTCCGCGCGTGTTTTACGGTTGCTCGCGATACCCGGATTGCAATTTCACGACGCCGTTCATGCCCATCGCCGAACCGTGTCCAAAATGCGGCGCGCCGTTCATCGTGGAGAAGAAAACGAAAATTGGCACGGTGCACGCTTGCCTTACCGAAGGCTGCGATTGGGAGAAGCTAGCGCCCGAAAACCAGCCGCCCGCGCAAATGGAAGAAGTTGTGGCGCCAGTGGGCGCAAAACACTGAAAATCTCCACGCGAACGCACAGCCCTTGTCGGCGGTTGCGTTGGGTGCGCGATTACTTTGCCGCGGGGACGATGTAATTTTCGTCCGTAAAAGCGGCCAGCGGCGTTCCTTCTTTGATTTCCACTTCTTTGCCGTGCTTGATCAAGCCGATGGGTCCGAAAAGTACGGTGAGCGCGACGGCCGTTCCTTCTTTCCCCTCACCCTCTTTTCCTTTTGTTCCGCGCAATCGCAAGCGTGAGTCGCCCACAATGACATATTCCAGGCGCATGTTGAGTTCGCCGGCTTTGCCGATCATGCCCGCTCTTTTTGCATGAGAGACGGTTCCAACGGCCTTGGCGCCCGCTTTGGCGATGATGATGTCGCCGATTTTCAAATCTTCATCGAGCACGAGATTGACGGGATCCCCTTCGGCTGCGGTCTTGGAGCTCAGGCCCTGCGCGAATTTGAGATGGACATCAGCGCCTTCCTTGAGCATAACTTTGTCGGGCGGCGCTGCGGTTGACGCCAGTGCGTTAGACTGCGCGGCATCCGGCGGCACGGCGGGTTGCTGGGCGTAAAGCAAGCCGCTAACACAGAATAAGCACACAAAAGCACCAAAAAGGGTCTTGTATCGCATGGGCGCTCCTCTCGTGTCGTGATTCTAATTGTTCGACGTGTGTTGCTGGAATTCCCGGTACAAGCATTATTTCAAAAAGTGCTAACCGCCAATAAGGGAGAATAGCATCGCCTTCCGCGCCGGGCTAACCAGAAGCGAAAATACCGTGCTTATAAACCAACGAGGCGATTGGTAGCCCCAGCCGGCAAGCGGTACCCTATAATCGATGCGTTGCACATCGGGAAGCAAACGGCGGATATGAAAACGGCCATCGGCAAATATTTGCAGTATCTAAAATCGGTGAAGAATTCTTCGCCGCATACGATTTCGAACTACGGAAAAGATCTCAGCCAGTTTCTGGAGTTTCTTTCTCCGCCTGGACTGCAGCCGCCCGCGCTCGCCGGAGTGACTCACGGAATGATCCGGGAGTTTGTGGCGCATCTGCACGACCAGGGGCTACAGAAGAGTTCGATCGCTCGGAAGCTGGCGGCGCTGCGGTCTTTTTTCAAATATTGCGTCCGCGAAGGGCACTTGAACGAAAACCCCGCGCGGCTGGTGCCCACGCCGAAATTGCCAAAGCGCATCCCCGCCGTGCTTTCGGCCGAAGAGATGAACGGATTTTTGAACCATCTGGCGGGAATCACCGCGCCGGCTGTCGACGCAGTGGCTCCGCGGAATCGCCGTTCGCGCGCGGAGCGCGGCCAGGGAGCCGAGAAATCAGAAGAAGAGGGACTGTTTCTGGCGCGCGACCGCGCCTTATTGGAATTGCTGTATGCGGCTGGATTGCGGGTGAGCGAGCTTACGGGATTGAATCTGATCGACATCGATCAGAAGGAGCGGATTCTTCGCGTGCGCGGCAAGGGCAATAAGGAGCGCGTGGTGCCGTATGGATCGAAGGCCCAAGAAGCGATGGAGAAGTACTGGCCGCTGAGGGAGAAGTTGCTGCTGCAAAATCAGACCGGAAGATCAGGCAGCCGTGGCGCGCCGCACCGGGACGCGGTGTTCTTGAATTACACCGGAAGGCGGCTTACGCAGCGCTCCGTGGGGCGCCTCGTAAAAAAATACGTGCGGCTTGCGAATATCAATTGGGATTTGCATCCGCATTCGATGCGGCACGCGTTTGCGACCCATTTGCTGGCGGATGGCGCGGATTTGCGCGCGATTCAGGAGTTGCTGGGGCACCAATCGCTTTCCACCACCCAGAAATACACACACGCCTCCATCCGCCAACTGATGGAAACCTACGACAAAGCGCATCCCCACGCGTAATTCGTTACAACCAAATCTTCCATGCAATTGTTGGTTGCAAATAAAAGCGGGCGCTCACTTTGCGTGGAGCGCCCGCTTCAAGCTTTGCTATGCCTCGCACTGCTTCAGAAGTTCAGTCGTGCTCCGATCTGAATCTGCCGCTGCGCGAGGATGTTATTGCTTGACGCCGTCGGTATGCCGAACTTCGTAGTGCCACCCGTGCCATCCTGGAACTTCAATGTGGTCCCGGAGATCGCATACGCGAGTGTGCTGACAGACGTGAAGTTCGTATGATTAAAGAGGTTGAAGGCGTCGCCGGTTAAGCTGAACTTGAATCTTTCGGAAATGCTGAAGCTCTTCTCAAGCCGCAGGTCAACATTGACGGTACGCGGCATTTGAAAAGAGTTGGGAGGCAGGAGGGGCAGTCGGTTTGTTCCACCGTCCCCCAAGATGCCGGAGGAGATCGGTTTCGGGTTGCCGGTTCCCAAGTTCGGCGTGCCGGATACTCCCGGCGCGTAAGGCGCGCCTGAGGAAGCGGCGATCAGCGGAGAGATCGTATATCCATTTGCGAGTTCCTTGAATAACCGATTCTCGCCTTTGTATACCTCGGGTGTCCAAACGGCGCCAAACACGAAGCGCTGGCGGATATCGAAGTTCGAACGGCCATGTTCCAGACCGAGATTAAACGGGTCGAGAACGTTGTTAGTGGCCGTAAAAGTCTGCGAGCTCTGTCCATCATCGTTGGCATGGGCGTAGGTAAAGGATGATTGAATCTGGAAGCCCTGAAAGAACCGTCGGTTCACTGCCAGAACCATCGCGTTGTAATTCGAGTTGATGTTGTACTCGATGTCTGTGATGGCGCCGTATGCCGGGTTGGGCCGCGAAGTGTACAGCGGTTCAGTAAATGTTTTGCCGTCGAACGGTCCTCCCGTTACGGTGTACGAAACAGTCTGAGCGGAGGCAGCTAAGTTAGTGTCTACGAACCGCGGCAAACGGTGGCCCAGGCTTCCCAGGTAGGACACAGAAACTACCGTATTCGGCGCTATTTCCCTCTGAAAGTCGACATCGAACTCATGCACTAAAGGATTCTTGCCTCCCGGCGCAAATTGCACCGCTTGCAAAGCTCCAGTAGAAGTGGAAGGTGGACCAGCCAGAACATTTGGATAAGTGGGCTCACCCGCCAAGCCCTGTGGAAAAAAATAGGAGAGCTGAGCTCCGGTCAAGTTCGCGGTGTTCGATATGGCGTTCGAGATCGTCGAGTTGATAATTCGCCCGTAGAAAATGCCGTAACCGCCACGGATGATCGTCTTTCCGTTGCCGGCGAGATCCCAGGCGGCCCCGAGTCGGGGGCCGACATCCGTGCGGTCGGAAGGGAACGCATCGGTTTGCGGCAGAGCCGAATTTGGAAACTGTGGCGACGGCAACAATTCCGTCTCGTACCGCAAGCCGAGATTCAGCGTCAGCCGAGGACGGATTCGCCAATCATCCTGGACGAAAAACGCCAGATCATTTGTGGAGAAGCTATATGTGGATGGCCCAATTTCTTGCGTGAAGCTATTGAAGCAAGGGAGCGTACCGGTGAATTTCTTGTCGCCTGCGGAGCAGACAGGGGAGAGTGCGTTTGTTTGTACGAGCAAATCGCTAATGTAATCCACTCGATTGTTGTAGGTGTAAGCTCCCGCTCCGCTAAACAAGTTGTTGTCGATGTCGTTGACGTGGTTGATGTCGAAGCCGAACTTCAGCAGATGGGCTCCGTGGCTCCAGGACACGGTATCTGCCACTTGATTGCGCGTTTCCTTGGGGTAGGCAGGGCGGTCCAGGAAGTTCGGCTTGCCGAACGCAAAGCCGCCAACTCCGTTTACGGTGATTTGCGGCGAAGTGCCTTGTGCGGAAAGTGGTTCCCCCGGAATTGGCGGCTGTGTGAACTCGAATTCGAAGTCCCGTCCAATTTGATAGCGTAACTCGTTGATGATCGTGTTCGAAACTGTGGAGACCAACTTTGCGATGCCAAAATCATCCTTCACGAAATCGTTTCCAAAACTCTCTACTCCGCGATTCACAACGCCCGCTGTTTGGATACCAGCCGGCGAGTCCCACCGGAGACGATTGTAAGTGAAAGACGCGTGATGCTTGTCTGTAATGTTCCAATCGATCTTCGGCAGCAAAATCAATTGATCGCCGCGCCGAGGGACCTGCCCGGTCAGGCTGCTGAGAAAGTTGATGCCGCCGCTCACCTGAGCTTGCGTAAAACCCCTGCAAAATAGAATATTCCCCTCGGTAATCCCTTTGGTGCTCGGGGTCGAGGCGCCGCAAGACAGGCCCGGAGTGGAACTGCTAGCGGGGTCAGCCACCGTGATTGGCGCGAATATCGCGCCAGGCGTGCCCGAATTCGCGGAAGCCGGAAAAACCCGTTTCTGCTGGTCGGCGCTGAAGAACCAAAAGAGTTTTTCCTTGATAATTCGGCCCCCTATTCCGCCACCGAATTGGTGCCGCTTATCCGGAGGATTGAACGGCTCCTGGGTGAGAACTCCATTCACATTTTCCTTGATGAAGGTAAACGGATTGATCGCTCCCAAGTCGCTGTCGCGGAAATACCAGAAAGCCTGGCCATGAATGTCATTGGTTCCGCTCTTTGTCACCGCGTTCACGACACCGCCGGCGGCCCGCCCGTACTCCGCGGAATAATTCGAAGTGTTGATTTGAAATTCTTCGATGGACGCTTCGCTCGTGGAATAGCTGATGCGGGTTCGCCCGCGCTCCTCGCTGAAGAACGCTTGATTGTTGTCCGCGCCGTCTACGGTGTTGTTATTCAACAATCCGGAGATGCCGCGGAAGCTTACCAATCCAAATCCTCCGTCCGGAACTGCTCCGGGCGAGCTCAGTGCAAATGTTGACCAGCGCCGCCCATTAATCGGCAAGTTGTCGATGGTTGTGGAGTTGATGTTGGTCGAAAAGTCCGCGCGATCTGCCACCAACACCGGCGCCTCCGCAGTTGCAATCACGGTTTCCGATTGTGCATGCACATTCAACTGAACCTCGATTGGCGTGTCGCGCCCAACCTCCACCGTTATTCGTGTGGCCATGAATCCGGCAAATCCGGATTTGGTCACTTCAAGCGAATACACCCCAGGTTGCAAATGCGTAACTACGAACCGGCCACTTCCATCGGTCGCTCCGGTGCTGCTGACCCCCGTCCCGAGATTCGTCACCGCGACGTGTGCATCAGGCACGACCGCCCCCGAAGAATCGGTGACCGTGCCTCCAATCGCCCCGTCCGTTGTTGATTGGGCACGGACAAAAGTCGGCCCAAATAGGATTGCTAGCAAGCCGATGGTTGCCAGCTTCTGACATAAGCTCCACATATTCTTCACTTTTTCACCCCGTCGTTTTTTGTTTACCACCCGAGAGTGTTTCTGCCCCGCAGCGACGCCACCCCGGCGTCCCCTGGGAAGACAGAATTGCGCGAAACATAACACTTCGGGCTTGTTTGGCAAATCTAAAAATCAAGCTCGCTCGATTGAGCTCTTCGATACACTTTCCTGCGGCAACCGTCTTTGCCCGTCGGGCACACCACTCCAGCCAACTCTCCCACAAAACCTGCTCACTCCATGGGACTTACGGCGTTTCGCGGTACCACTCCGGCGGCGGGACGCGCTCCAGAATCAAGGCTCTTCCTTCTCACCTCAGGCATTTCTAGTCTTGATTAAGATTGTTTCTCCGGCGTAAATGCCTTGCTACAAACGGGTAAGAGACGTTCTACGGCTCCCCTGGTTGGCGGAAAGGACCAAGCCCCGTGTTCCGCTCCGCCGTGCCAACACCTCTTCCCCTTTTTCATCTCACTTCGTACGCCTTCCCGCGTCAAACCACCGGGGAATCCCGTGACCTATCATCTCGCCCAAATCAATATTGGCAGGCTCGTCGCTCCGGTGGATGATCCGCGCATTGCTGAGTTTGTAGCGCAACTCGAACCGATCAATGCAATTGCAGATAAAGCTCCAGGGTTTGTTTGGCGTTTGCAGTCCGACTCCGGTAACGCCACGGACATCGCTTACAGCGACGATCCGTTCGTCATCGTCAACATGTCCGTGTGGGAATCTATCGAGGCACTTCGCGGATACGTTTATCGGTCCGATCACATCAGGGTTTTCCGCGACCGTGCCAAATGGTTCGAAAAAATGGACCAGCCCAACTATTGCCTATGGTGGATTCCGGCGGGGCACCGGCCCACCGTTGCCGAGGGCCGGGAGCGTATCGAGCACTACCAGAAGCACGGTGCTACTCCCTATTCGTTCTGGTTCTCGCAGCAATTCCCGCGACCCGTGGACGAGTCCGTGCGGGCTTCGACTTAAAATGAAAAAGGCCGGCAGCAATTGCTGCCGGCCCTTTTTTCCTTTTGAACGATGTTTTTAGAACTTACCTGTGACCACCACCGTGGGATCCGCCGCCACCTCCACCACCGTGAAACCCACCGCCACCGCCGCCATGGAACCCACCACCTCCACCACCGCGGTATCCGCCGCCTCCGCCGCCGTGGAACCCGCCATTACCACCCACGGAACCGCGTCCAGCGTATCCGCCGCGCCCAGCAAATCCTTGACCGTAATAGCCGCCACGCCCGCCATTGAATCCGCCGCCGCGTCCGTAGAAGCCGCGATTACCGTAGAACCCGCCCCGGCCGTAGAATCCACGACCGTAGAAGCCTCGCCCACCGTAGAAGCCGCGGCCCCAGGGGCCTGCGCCGATAAAGACGCCGCCACTGAACCAATCAGGCCCGTAGAAGCCATAGGGAGCGCATGCGTACGGGTAATACGAGTAGTATCCGTAGTCGCATACGGGTGCCGCGTAACCATAAGCCGGTCCGTAGCCAATTCCTACCCCAACCCTTACCTGGGCTTGAGAAGGAATGGCCGCCGGAATGACGCAAACTGCCAGTAACGCAAGATATCTTAAGTAACGCATTTTCTTTGTCCTAGCCAGATATGAGGCGAACCGTTTCCGCATTCATATCCGATCGACTTCGGGCGCTTCCTGGTCCCTAACAGCGCCTACCTATTAAACCAAGATGCGAGCCAAAAGTTGCAGCAAAGTTTCCGGGGTACCGGTACTTGCTCAAGATGCAGCACCCCAAGCCCGCACCGGGAGGTCCTTATTATTCTTTAGCGCCTCTCGCGTCCTGCGCAAGTGGCGTTTGATCCCTGGCAGACGCCCGTTCTCATTGTTTGCCATATACTTCGCAACGGGAAATGAACCCTGCCACCCCTCTCACGAAAACAGCCTGCCTCTTGAAATCACCCACTACCCAGTCTCTTACACACCCAATTCCAGCGAGGGGACATCCTAAACGAGCTTTGACAAGGCGAACGATCTCAGCTTGACAATTTCTTACCACCATGTTACTATCTCCTTAGTTAGAATTGTGCCTTACCTCTCGGCAAGCCACACGCAAGCAACAGTTGCGTCCCCAAATCAGCGGTTCCAACGGACCAAGGGTGTTAACCTTCTGCTAAATATGCGTCTTTCGTAACCCATTTAGAATGAACACTTCCAAAAGTGTATCAAAACAAAGGTCTTTAACCTGCTTTAGAATGAACACTTATGAAAAACCCGGGGGGCATCCTCACAGAGATCCGTAGCTCAAGATCTGGAACCTCACACGAACATAGCTGGACCTGGTCTCTAGCGCTGCCTGGAATCCCGCGTTGACTCTGATTCCGTTGACGCCAACGAAGCCCCACTGCTAAAAAGCGCGTTGACGGTTTGCCCGTTGAACCCATATAATTGGGGTTTGTCTCAAGCTCTTGGAGGATTGATGTACGCCGTAATCAAAACCGGGGGAAAGCAATACCGCGTCGCACCCGGCGACACGATCCGCATCGAACGGGTTGTAGGTAAAGTAGGGGAGCAAGTGAACTTCGGCTCCGTGCTCGCCGTGCACACCGACGAGAAGAAGGTTGTGCTCGGGTCGGATGCTTCGAAGGCCACAGTGAGCGGCAAGATCGTCTCGCAGGGCCGCGCTAAAAAAGTCACCGTGCTCAAGTTCAAGAAAACCAATCAGTACAAGATTCAGCGGGGCCACCGGCAGAATTTCACCGCTGTGCAGGTAAGCGAAATCAAACTCTAGTCTCTTTGCAGCTAAATCCTTCAGGATTCGGCGCTTCCAGAGAAAAAGGATTGCATCATGGCAAGTAAGAAGGGCGGCGGCTCCTCAACAAACGGCCGCGATTCACACGGACAGCGGCTGGGCGTAAAGCGGTTCGGCGGGCAGCTTGTCAACGCTGGCACGATCCTCGTCCGCCAGCGCGGCACCAAGCACCAGGCGGGCGTCAACGTGGGCCAGGGCAAGGACGATACGCTTTTTGCGCTCGTCACCGGCCACGTGAAGTTCCAGGACCGCGGCCGTCACGGACGCTTCATCAGCATCGAGCCGGCCGAACAGTCCAAGTCTGCTGCGAATTAGCTGACCGGCGTTTCCAATTTTTCCACGAGTCCGCGGCCCGGCTTCGCTGGGCCGCTTTTTTTTGTCTCGTTAGCGGCTGGAAACGCAGCTTAGCGGCCCGCTGGGAAAGAATTTCTTATAGGCGCTGCGGCCATGCGCGGGAATGATGGCCAGCGAGGGCAGCAAAGCGTGGAGTTCGCTGAGCCGGCCCACGATTTGATTGGCGAGCGCTTCATCGCTATCGCTGTCCCGCAGGATCAAGGACTTGCCCACACGTTCCTCGAATCCGCGCTCGTCATCGATGGCGTCGCCGACGTAGAAAATGCGCCGGTCGGGA
>Ga0210407_10001435_pt1 | contig 22367 bp, 21 predicted proteins | sample IncBWC27MmetaG_FD_150860 | JGI IMG/M metagenome (GOLD analysis project Ga0210407, IMG submission 150860) | Forest soil microbial communities from Barre Woods Harvard Forest LTER site, Petersham, Massachusetts, United States - Inc-BW-C-27-M | ecosystem: Environmental > Terrestrial > Soil >... | reverse complement strand
CGGTGTTCGCGGGCGTCGGTGAGCGCTCGCGCGAGGGCAACGATCTTTATCGCGACCTCACCGAATCGGGCGTCATCTCAAAGACCGCGCTGGTGTATGGGCAGATGAACGAGTCGCCCGGCGCGCGCGCGCGCGTCGCGCTGACTGGAGTCACGGTCGCCGAATATTTCCGCGACGAAGAAGGCAAGGACGTAATCTTTTTCATCGACAACATTTTCCGATTCGTGCAGGCGAACTCGGAAGTGTCGGCGCTGCTCGGGCGCATGCCCAGCGCGGTCGGCTATCAGCCGACACTCGGCACCGACATGGGCGAGCTGGAAGAAAGAATCACCACCACCAAGAAAGGCGCGATCACGTCGGTGCAGGCGATCTACGTTCCCGCCGACGACTACACCGACCCGGCGCCGGCCACCACGATGACCCATCTGGACGCGATGGTGGCGCTGGATCGCAAGATTTTCGAGAAGGCGATTTTCCCGGCGGTCGATCCGCTCGGTTCGACATCGCGAATGCTCGATCCGCAGGTCGTCGGCGACGAGCATTACGACGTCGCGCGCCGGGTGCAGGCAATCCTGCAGCGCTACAAGGATTTGCAGGACATCATCGCGATCCTCGGGATGGAAGAACTGTCGGCCGACGACAAGCAGGCCGTGGCGCGCGCGCGGCGAATCGAGCGTTATCTTTCGCAGCCGATGTTCGTGGCGGAAGCGTTCACCAACACTCCGGGCAAGTATGTTTCGCGCAAAGATACGGTGCGCGGGTTTGCGGAAATCCTCGACGGCAAGTGCGACGACATGCCTGAGCAGGCGTTCCTGCTGGTCGGCACGATCGAAGACGCGCGCGAAAAAGCGGAGCGCCTCGCGCGCGGCGAAGCTCGCTAGCACGGAGAGTCGAAAGTGGCGGCGAGTTTTCAGTTTCGACTAATCACGCCGACCGGCGTCGTCTTCGAAGGATCGGTCGAGGAGGTGTCGGCGATCGGGCCGCTCGGCGAGTTCGGGGTGCTGGCCGATCACATAAACTTCATCACGTCGCTGGTGCCCGGAGTGCTCGAGGCGCGGCTCGCGGAGGGACGCGCGATGCGCTGGGTAGTGTCGGGCGGGCTCGCGGAGGTGAAGGACGGCGTGCTGACGATCCTAGCGAGCGGCGCGGAAACGCCGGAGAGCGTGGACGGCGTCGCGGCGGCGGCGGAAGTGCAAGCGGCGGACACCAAGTTTTCGACTTTAAGTTTTTACGATCCCGACTACGCGCCCGCCCAGGAAGCCCTGCTCCACGCACGCGCCCGCGTCGAAGCAGCCGCGATGAAAACCGCATCGCGCTAGCTTTCGTTTCTTCTGCTTGGTCCTTCTTTGCCGTATATCTGCAGCGTGCGGAGCTATCCATGAAGCATTCGACGCAGGTTCGGCTTATCCATGATATCTTCGATGCGATCGATCGCGGCACGCCGCCGATGGCGGAGAAATTCACCCGCAACGACACGTCCGCATACACGTCGCCGGAGCGGGCTGCTCGCGAGCGCGAGGTGCTTTTCCGGCATCATCCGATCATTGTTGGTTTCAGCTCGCAGATTCCAAATCCGGGCGACTACCTGACCGAGGATTTAGGACCGGTGCCGATCCTCGTGGTGCGCAATGGATCGGGTGAACTGCGCGCGTTCGTGAACATTTGCCGGCATCGCGGCGCGAAGCTGGTTAGCGGATGCGGCAGCGACGCGAAACGATTTTCGTGCCCGTATCACGCGTGGACCTATGACACCGACGGCCACCTGGTCGCGATTCCCGATGAATATGGTTTTGAGGGACTCGATCGTGCGACGAGCGGACTCGTTGCATTGCCGGTCGCCGAGAAATACGGGCTCGTCTTCGTGACCGCACAGCCGAGCGATCCCATCGAGATCGACGAGATGCTTGGCGGGCTCGCCGAAGATATCGAATCTTACCGGATTGGATCGTTCGCGCATCAGGAGACGCGCGTGGTGCGGCGGCGGATGAACTGGAAGCTGGTGAGCGACACGTTCTGGGAGGCGTACCACATTAAGGTTCTGCACGCGCAAAATGTCGGGCCACTGTTCGTGAAGAATCTCGCGATGTTCGACGCGTTCGGCCGCAACCATCGCTACGTCGGCGTGCGCAAGTCGATCGAGAAGCTGCGCGATCTTCCGGAAGAAAAGTGGGACCTCGTTCCGCACGCAACTCTGTTAATGAACCTGTTTCCGAACACGATTCTTGTGATGCAATCCGATCACGCGGAAGTGTATCGCGTCTTTCCGGCGGGCTCGCATACCGGCGAGAGCGTTACCGCGATCAGTATTCTCGCGCCCGAGGCGTCGCCAAAGTGGTCGCGGACGATGGACATGCTGCTGGGCGTCGTCGAGCAGGATTTTGCGGTGGGCGAAGGGATTCAGCACGGATTCGAGTCAGGCGCGCTTAGAAAGGTGATGTACGGGCGGTATGAAAATGCGCTCGAGCATTTTCATCGCTCGATCCGCGAAGCGCTCGGCGAGTCTTGATTGTCCGCTACGACGCAGCGCCGAGGGCGGACAGGCGCTCGAAGAAATCAGGAAATGTTTTCGCGACGCATCCGGGGTCTTTGATCTTCAATCCGGCGAGCTTCAGGCCGACTACTGCGAAGCTCATCGCGATTCGATGATCGTCGTAGGTCTCGATCGGCGCCGGGCGCATCGTGGACGGCCGAATCTCGAGACCGTCTTCTGCTTCAACTACGTCAGCGCCGATTCTCCTCAGTTCTGTCGCGAGCGCGCGGATGCGATCGCTTTCGTGATGCCGGATAAAAGCGACGTTACGGATTTTGGTCGGTGACGATGCGAACGGCGCGATCGCGGCCAGCGTCGGCACCATGTCCGGCATCGAATTCATCGCGACGTCGACGCCGGCGAGTTGCCCGGTGCCGACAACCTCGACAAAATCGCGATGCCAAGTGACGCGCGCGCCCATCCGCTGAAGCACGCCGAGAAATCCAACGTCGCCCTGCACCGAGTTGGACGCCAGCCCCTCGATTTTGACGCTCCCGCCGACCAGCGCCGCGGCTGCGGCGAAGTAACTCGCGCTCGACGCGTCAGGTTCGACCACGAAACGCTGCGCGCGATACCACTGCCCGCCGGGCACCACAATCTGATCGCCTTCGACAGAGTGGCGCGCTCCCCACGCTTCCATCAGGCGCAGCGTCATGTCGATGAACGGGCGAGCGGCGTCGCCGATGACGCGGAGCTTGAGCCCGGACGTCCAAATAGGCGCCGGCATGAGCATCGCGGAGACGAACTGTGACGAGACGCGCGCGTCGATCGAGGTCTCGCCGCCCTCGAAGCGCGCGCGCGACGCATCGACGATCACCGGCGGGCAGTTGTTGTTGCGTTCGCTGTAAACGCTCGCGCCGAGACGCTGCATCGCGTCGAGCTGCGGACCCATCGGCCGCTGACGCATACGTTGATTACCATCGATGCGGAAGCGTCCCTCGCCGAGCGTGACCATCGCGACGATGAATCTCATCACGGTGCCGGCGCCGCCGACGAAGATCTCGCCGCCGCGCGCCGGGATGACGCCGCCGCATCCGCCGACCGTTATCCGATGCGCGTGCTCGTCGACCTCGACAACGAATCCCATCGCGCGCAGCGCATCGGTCATGTAGCGCGTGTCGTCGCTGAGCAGAACCGAATCGATGACCGAGCGTCCCTGCGCCATCGCCGCCAGGATCATCGCGCGATTGGTGATGCTCTTGGAACCGGGCACGGCGACCCGGGCGTCGAGGGGCCCGGTCAGCGGGGTTATTTCGAGTTCGTCCATGAACGTGAGGCGTCTCTACGAGAGCAGATTAACCGCGCGGTTTGGACCGCCACAAGCGCGGCTTGCATGAACGTATTGGCAAATAGGTCGCCCGAGGCTGCCCGAGCGGGTTATTGCCTCATTCGCGACGCTACGACTAGAGTATCGAAGGTAACTGTGAGTAGGCCCGGCGGAGGGGATAGCATGAGCCTCAGAAAGATGTTTCTGCCCGCAGCGCTGATCGCCGTGATCGCATTGCTTGCGCCGTGCGCCAATGCGCAAACGATGGGCGAATATGCGACCACGACCGGGGCCGCGGCTGGGGGCGGATCGATGGGCGGATCGAGCTTCTCGCTGCCGGCACCGTCATTAGGATCAAGCTGCCCCAATGGATGCTCGGGGACGTGGGGAGCCAGCCGGCTCGGCAGCAGTTTTGAGGAGCGGGCCGCGGCGGTGTCCGGTTCGGGCATGGGAGCAGATTTCGAATCACGAGCCGCCAGTCTGACGAGCACCAGTCACGCCGGTGAATCGCGATGGCCGGGGACCGGGTTTTCTGCCAATAGCTCGGAGAATCGATTCGGCGCATCGCAAGATCGATTTAAGACGGGAGACAGGTTCACCTCGAACGACAGGTTTGGGTCGACGGCGGACCGCTTCCCAAAGAGTGCATTTTCCGATCACATGGGACTCGACACCAAGTTCAATTCGGTTAACGGGTACTGACGCCGGGACCGTCGCCCTGAAAAGCCGCGCGCCGAAGATGGCTGCTCGAACGCATCGACGCTTAGCAGCCGCTCAATGGCCTCCGACTTGAAACGTCCACTGATACGATTTCCCGTCCACCACGATTGATACCTCATAGCTCGCGCCCGAATGAAGCCGCGCGCGCGGTATGAGCACTATCGCGCCGAAGTTTTGCAGCGCCCCGCGTCCGGTCACGGTCTGGGTCTCGTCGTCGCCTCGATAGTTGGACGCATCGAAGGAACATGACTCGAGCGGTTGTTGATTGGTCGTCAGCGTGGCGGACTGGATCTTCGGCGCCGTCGGTCCACCGAGTTGAAGAGTGATTGGAATCCCGGTTGGCGCCTTGTAGCCGGGACAGGAGGCTAGTGGATTCGGCCATTCAGCTGAATCGAAGGCGGCGAGCGGAACGATCGCGTTCGCGGGCGGAAATTCCACCACGCGCGAGGTACTGACGCTCGATTCATCTTCTTCACCGGAACGGTCGGGCCTGATGTACGAACGAGGTGCGGGCTTGAATGCGGTCGAGTCTTCGAGCGCTGACGGTTTGCGCAGTTGCAGTGCTATCGCGGACTCGCCGTCCTCGCTAAAGCTGCCGAAGCCCGCCTCCTTAAGAGACGGATTCAAAATCGGCAGGCGATGGAAGGGACCAGCTACCCACAAATCGATAGCCTGCTTGTCCGTCAGCTCGATTCCTCCCGGCGGAATGACATCGCTGGTGCGCCCGGCGATAGAACCCTCGCCGGTGTACCATTGGTTGCTCTTGCTCTCGAGATGCATGTCGAGGCCGAGGTCTGTGCGACCCACGTAGTTCTTGACCATGTAGCGAGCGTGCTTGACGTCCCCGTCGGACATCTTCGAATTCTTCGCCACTGGATCAAGGCCGGCCATCGCGCGGTAGTAGTTGATCCTGGCAAGCCAGCTATCCGATGAAGCTGTAGCTGAAGCGCTCTCGTCATTGGAAGGAATGGTCGCTGCCGGAGCAGCGGCCGCGGGCTGTCCGCCCAGCACCTCGCGCGCGTGATCGGGAAGGAGACTCGATGCACCTTGCGAGTTACATGCTGCGATGAACAACAAGGCGACTGCCACGATCAATCTCATTGTTGGCAGATAACCCAGAATCCCGATCGAGGTCAAACTTGGCAGCATCGCCGGCCACTCGAACGGTGCGCGACTAGAACATCGAACCGATAAGGTGCTCGAACTCCAGGTTGAGCTTGGTGATCACGCGGTCGGAGCCGCGGGTCAGGCCGATGCCGGGGCCGACGTTGTACTCGATTCCGCCAGGCAACTCGCCCTTCAGCACCGGGAAGATGTAGTGCTGCTGTTGGCGGAGCGGATCGTTGTCGTCGATCGAGCCCAGCGCGCCGTAGAACTCCAGGCCCGGCGAAATCGATCGCATCCAGTCGTAGTAGATGCCAGCGGCGTAGCCGAACTCGAATCCCTTGTTCTTGTTGGGACCGACGAAGACCGCTTTTTCAAAAATCGGATTGAGCGCGATTTCTATTCGCCTGAAGTCCTTCTCGACGATTGGCTTCAGCTCGATCTCGAGCTGGTTGGCGTCGAATTGCGGAGTCCGATGCCATTCCATTTCCGCGTACCAGCCGAAATCGACCGGCAACTCGCCCTGCTCGAACATGCTGCCGCGCAAACGAAACTTCGAACCCGCATATTGAAACGAATCCGCATTCGGCCGCGCGAGATTCAGATACGCGGCCCCCTCGAGATGGTCGGTAAATCCGTAACTGAACTCGAACGCCGTGCGATACATCGCGTGGCTCGGAAAATCACCGCTCGAGGTACCGGCATCTCCGTGGCTATGACCGCTCGGCACGAAGCTGTTGAGCGATTCCAGTTCGACCACGCCTTTGCTTTCGGTCTGATACGGGTACACTTCGAACTCGAAGGGATCGACCTGCGCGGATGCATTCGAGGCGATCACCAATAGCGATGCGGATATCGATGCGGCGAAGAAGATCGCGCGAACGATCACCGCGCGATGATCTCGCCACTGGTCGCGCCGTGGCTGAAATCGTCGACGAAGCGATAGGCGCCGGGCGTCAGCGCCGGGATGTACACTGTGATGGTCTGGCCGGGTTGGACCACGCGTTCGCGATGCAGTTCGAAACCCTCGAATTCCACCGCAGCGTCGCCGGCGTTGGTGAGTTGCAGCTTCATCGGAGCGTTGGCGGGAATTGTCAGGCGGGCCGGCTCGACGGCGCCGCGCTCGAATCGAAGTTGCGAGGAACTATCGTCGGCGCGCACGGGCAGCGCAGACATCGTGAGGAACGCGAGGGAAGCGAAAGTGATCGCGTTGGTTTTGAACGAGGTCATTGGATCGGGCGGCTCCTTGAGATTGAGAATGATTCTCAATTACATTAACCTCCGCCCCTCGTCAAGTGGCCGCCTTCATCAGCCACCTATTTCTATTCGGCTTTATACGGTATCTTAGCGTTGTATCCGGCATTCTCCGCCGCTACTTGGCAATTTTCTTGACTGCGGCGCGAAGCGGAGCTAATGCATTGAGATTGGACATGTGGGGGAGTTGGCGTTGGCTGGGACGAATTTGTTCTCAAATCGTATAGTACGTTCAGTTGCGGCGACTGCGTTGGCGATCGCACTTGGCCTTGTCGCCGCGCCCAACGCTCGCGCCGAGACGCAGTTGCCGTTCCCGCGCCCAGCCTCGATCGAACCCAACATCCAGTTTTGGGTAAACGTTTTTACTGCCTACTCCGACCGCGATTTTGTAGTTGTCGACAAAGACAACGTCTGGCGCACCTACAAGGTGTATCATCTGCCGGGCGACGGTCAGCCGACGCGCGAGGATATCGAATGGGCCAACAACTATCTCAAGATAAAGTACGCCGACATACTTAATCGACTCGCTTCCGGCCGCGAACCTGCCAACGACGAAGAGCGAGCCGTCGCTGCGATGTTCAAGGGCGAGCCTCCCGCCGCGTACGCCGCCGCCGCGCAAAATCTGCGCGTGCAGGAGGGTCTGCGCGAGCAGTTTCACGAAGGATTGCTGCGTAGCCGCTACTACCGTCCGACGATGGAGAGAATCTTTCGCACCGCCGGCCTCCCGCCGGAACTGGTGACGCTCGCACACGTCGAGTCGGGCTTTCACGGCGGCTCGCGATCGAGTGCAGGCGCGGTCGGCATCTGGCAATTCACGCGTGACACCGGCAAGCACTACATGAAGATCACGCGCTATCATGACGATCGGCTGAATCCGGACCGCGAGACCGTCGCGGCGGCCAAACTGCTCCGCTCCAACTACGACACGCTTGGCGACTGGCCGCTTGCAATCACTGCGTACAACTATGGGACCGGCGGAGTCGCGCGCGCGGCAGGAATTTACGGCGGCGATTACTCGGAGATGGTGCAGCACTACCAGGGGCCGCACTTCGGGTTCGCGGTGAAGAACTATTACGCGGAGTTCCTGGCTGCGATGCAGGTGCATCGCTACGAGGACAAGTACTTTCCGGGGATCGAGGACGAGGCCGCTATTCGCCCCGCGCCGATCAAGACTGATTTTGCGCCGCCCCGGCGCTCCAAGTCGCACACTCTTCGCCACGCCGCCGTTCATCACGCGGCTTCAAAGACCACCCATCACGCGAAAAAGTCCGTCGCGCAGAAAACCTGAACGCGATCGCACTCCCGCTCGCGACTAGCGCGCCTCTGTAGCATCGCAGCCGCCGTCGCGGCCAATCATCGCGCATAGCCAGCGTGCCTCTGTTATCGTTTCTGATGATGGCGCGCCGGTCCGCACAATCCTCGCAACTGACAGTTCTCGCCGATCGGCTGAAGCGGCGGCTGGGTAACGTTCGCCTCGCGGAGCAGGCGCTCGCGACGGTAACGAATCGCGCGCCTGACGAGCGATTGGCGCTCGCGTTCCTGCTCAAGCTCGCCGAGGATTCCGCCGGCGCGCTCAAGAGCCTCCTCCGCGATCGCGCCGCCGGAGACGATCTGATCTTTTGCCTCGGCTCGTCGGAGCTGATCGCGACCGAGTTGTCCTCGGCGGATCCGCGATGGAACGAACTGTTCCTCGAGGCGCGCGCTGCAACGCAGGACGAGCTGCTGGCCGCGATGCGCCGCGACCGGCCCTCAATCGATGCGCCCGATCGTCAAGGCGCCGCCGCCGAGCTGGGCCGATTCATGCGCCGGATGCTGGTGCGGGTCGCGATTGCCGATTTGCTCGATCGAATCACCGTCGCGGACACGGCGCGCGCGATGTCGGAACTCGCCGATGAATGTATCCGCACGGCGCTCGATCTGGCGACTCGTTTCCTCGGCGAGCGAGCCGGCGAGGTGGGAAAGTTCTGCGTGCTTGCGATGGGCAAGCTCGGGGCGCGCGAGCTGAACCTGAGCTCGGACGTCGATCTGATTTATCTTCACGAGCCTTCGGGCTCTCCCGGCGGAACCGAAGCCGCGGCGCGCCTGGGCGAATTGTTCACAGAGATTTTGTCCGCCGGATGCTTCCGAATCGATTTGCGGCTTCGCCCGGGCGGTCGTTTCGCCCCGCTGGTCACGCCGATCGAAGGCGCGATCGGATATTACCAGAGCCTCGGCCAGACCTGGGAACGCGCGGCGCTGTTGCGCGCGCGACCCGTCGCCGGCGCGCTCGAAATCGGAGATCAACTGCTCGCGGGCCTCAGCCATTTCATGTTTCGAAGCTACCTCGACTTCGACACCTTACGCGATTTGCGCGCGATGAAGCGGCAGATCGAGGCCGAACTGCGCACGCCCGCGATGGTCGAACGGAATATCAAACTCGGCCGCGGCGGAATTCGTGAGCTGGAATTTATCGTGCAAGCGCTGACCCTGATTTACGGCGGCCGCGATCGGCGGCTCCGAATCGGCGGGACTGTCGCTGCGATCGAGATGCTCGATACGCTTGACTACCTCCCGTCCGCGCGCGCGCGCGAGCTTGCCGAGGCGTACCTGTTCCTGCGCGACGTCGAGCACAAACTGCAAGTCGTCGCCGGGCTGCAAACCCACGTGCTCCCTGACACCGACAGCGGGCTGCGCGCGCTTGCGGCGCGAATGGGCTTCGGCAAGGACGCGCGAGCGCCGGCGGAATTCACCGCGCGGCTCGAATCTCATCGCGCGCTGGTCGCGACGCAATTCCGTGAGACGCTGGCCGGCGGCGACGAAGAACGCATCCGTGCCGCTTCCGATGCCGCCGAACTCGCGTGGAATTCAGCCTACGATCCCGCGTCCGCGACGCCGTATCTGGGCGAACTCGGCTTTGCGCACCCCGACGAAAGCGCGCGCCATCTTGAACTGCTCGCGCGTGGTCCGTCGCACGCCCCGACCAGTCCGCGCCGCCGCGAATTGCTGGAGCGGCTCGGTCCTGCGCTGCTCGATGAAATCGGCCCGCTTCCCGATCCCGACCTGGCGCTGATGAATCTCGCCGAGTTTATCGCGGCGATCGGCGCGCGCACTTCGTTCCTTGCCTTGCTCGAGCAGCATCCGGCGACGCGCCGAATCGTGCTCCGCCTGTTTGCGTCGAGTGCGTATCTTTCGACAATTTTCATCCGCCATCCCGACATGCTGGACACGCTGGTGCGCTCGGACCTGGTCAGGGTTCGCCGCGATCGGACCGAACTCGACGCGGAAATCGCCGGACAAATGGCGGCGAGTCCGGATTTTGAGAGCAAGCTCGACGCGATCCGCGCGTTTCGGCATCAGGAATTCCTGCGCATCGCAATTGCTGATCTGGCGGGCGATCTCGAACTGCTCGAGGTCGAGCGCGAGCTCACAAATCTCGCCGAGACGGTGCTCGACGAGGCGATGGCGCTTGCGCGAATTCAGACCGAGGTGCGTTTCAAGATTCCCGAAACGATGCGCCTATGCGCGGTTGCGATGGGCCGGCTCGGCGCGGGCGAGATGTCGTACAACTCCGACCTCGACCTGATTTTCGTTTACGATGACCGCGCCGAAGTGGCGTCGGGCAGCCGCGAGATTGCGTCGCGAATCACGCAGAAGCTGATCGCGATACTCGAATCGCGCACGCGCGAGGGATACGCGTACAAACTCGATCTGCGCCTTCGCCCGTCGGGCAACGCGGGTCCGCTGGTCACTTCGCTGCAGGGTTTTCGCGACTACCATCGGCAAAGCTCCGCGGTTTGGGAGCGGCAGGCGATGGTGCGCGGGCGGGTGATAACCGGAGACGCCGATCTCGGCCGCGAAGTCGAAGCCACGCGCGAGGAGTTCGTCTTCGGGCGCGGGCTCAGCCGCGCGCAGATCGCGGAGATTGCGGCGATGCGCGCGCGGATGGAACACGAGATCGGCGCCGAGGGCAAGACGCGGCTCAATATCAAGCAAGGCCACGGCGGGTTGGTGGACGTGGAGTTCCTGGCGCAGATGATGGCGCTCAGCCACGGCCATCGGAGTCGTGAGCTGCGCGTGCGCGACACGATGGGATTGCTGAACGCGCTCGACAAACTACATTTGCTGGCACACGAAGATGCGATCATGATCGAGGGCGACTACCGTTTTCTGTCGCGGCTCGAGAACCGGCTCAGAATCGAGAGCGACCAGCCCGCGTGGGCGGTGCCGACCGCGCCCGCAGCGCTCAGACCGCTCGCGCGCCGGATGGGATTCGAAGGCGCAGACGGCGCCACGCGGATGCTCCACGAGCTCGCCGAGCGCCGCGATCGCATCCGCAAGACCTTCGATCGCTATTTCGCCGCCGAATTGGCCGCGGCGATCGAGTAGCTCGGACATGCACGCTACTCGAAATCGAGCTTTACCCCCGCCATGAACGTCACCGGCGGCGCCTTGAATCCGAATGCTTCTGAATAAGTGCGGTCCAACGCATTCGTCACCCGCGCGAAGACCTCCTCGTTGTGCACGAAGTTGAGCGGCGTTCCGAGCGCGTACGACGCGACCGCATTGACGCGATGATAAGCGTTGTGGTTCGCGATGCCGCCCTCGGGCGTGATGTCATCGCGATCGCCCACGAAGACGTAGTTCACATTGGCAGTGAGTCGATCGTTAGGAAGAAAATTTCCTCTGCGCACATATTGTACCAGCACCGACGCCGTGTGCTTCGCCACGCGCAGCGGACGTGCAGTGGCGCCGGCAGCATTGGCGTGCGTCTCGTCAAGGATCGTCACGTTGCCGCCAAACGTCAGTTCCTTGACGATCGTGATGCTCGGAACGAACTCGACGCCCTGCGTATCGACGCGTCCCGCGTTCCCCGCAGTAGCGCCGAACTCGCACCCCGGCCCGACTTTGCACGGAACCGTCACGATCAAATCGTGCACCCGCCGCGAGAAGTAGGTGGTGGTGATCGACGCCACTTCGCCGAAAGTGGTTGTGAAGCCGCCGTCGTACTCGCTCGAGATTTCAGGTTTCAGATTGGGATTGCCGAAGCCCGGAAAGTCCAGCTCGTTGAACGACGGTGCGCGAAAGCCTTCGCTGTAACTGCCCCGCAGCGTAGTCGAGATTTTCTCGATCGGAATCGCAACCGACCACGACGGACTCACCTCTTTGCCGAACTGGCTGTTGCCATCGACGCGAAATCCGCCGGTAGCGAGAACGTGTCCGTCGAGAAGGCTCGCCTCCTGCTCGAGGTATCCGGCGTATTCCTGGCGGCGCGCGCTGAAGGTCGTGGTTGAAGGCGGGAAACCCGGAAATATGCTCGCGCCGAAATCGCGGACCCATCGATCCTTAAAATCAAAACCCACCAGCGTGCGAAAGCCCTTGGCCCATGACGACTCCCGCCGCGACCAGGTGTACACCGCGTTCAGCTCGCCGCCGCGAACCTCGTCGGGGATCCGATCGACCTCGCTTCCCGCGAACGCAGCGAAGGGAACCTCGTTGATGCGGATATCGTCGCGCACGAAGAATGCGTTTGCGGTCGCGACCAGCTGATCGCTGAAATGATGTTCGATCGCGCCGTTGAAGAGCATGAATTCGTGCCGCTGATGTGCGGTCGGGTTGTCGATAATCGGCGGAAAGTTCGAGATCGAAAAATTCGACAGACTCACGTTCGCACGGAAGTAGCGCGCAAAGCCGCGGATAGTTGTGTCGTCGGTCAGGTGATAGTCCAGCCGTATATTTCCGGACAGATTGTCCGAGCTGTCGTTGTTGTGCCGGTAGCCCTCGGTCGAGAAGTACGATAGCGCGCCCGAGTAACCGAGACGCCCGTCCGCGCCGCTGAACGTTGCGACCTGGCGGTTGCTCGCGTGATTGCCGCCCTCAGAAAGAAGACTCGCGTGCGGAGCGCCTTCGCCTTCCGGTGAAATTAGCTGAATCACGCCGCCGATCGCCTGCGAACCATAGAGCGATCCGCCAGCGCCGCGCAGAACCTCGAGGCGATCCAGATTATCCGTAGTCAGGTTCGCAAAATCGAAACTGCCGGTAGCGCCCGCGTTGACCTCGACTCCATCGACGAGCACCAAGGTTTGCGACGCGCTCGCGCCGCGAATCGATACATCGGTCTCGGCGCCGGGCGAGCCGGTCTGCGTAACCTGCACGCCCGGCACTTCACGCAGAACGTCTCCGACCCGGTCGATTTTCTGCGCCTCGATTTGCGCGTCATCGACGACCGTGATCGTGGTGCCGATTTCCGAGATCGGCTGCTCGATTTTAGTCGCCGTTACGACGACTGGATTCAGCTTTTGTGCCTCCTGCTTTTTCGGCGCCGCGGTATTGCCCGGTGTGCTCGCCGCGTTTGGAGACGGTTGATCCGCCGGAGCGGAATCCGCACCGGCGCTCGCCCCCAGCATCAGCACAACAAAGATGACCGCCAAGATCGTCGGCAAGACCGTTGCAATGACCCGATGAAAAAGTCGCCGCATGAACTCCCTCCGAGTTCGTTCGGCTGCCGTCGCGGCGGAGCAATCAGGCATTCAAACAAAAGCCCGATCCCTCGCGTGTCGAAGGATCGGGCTTCAGGAAATTCGCGCCTGAGGCCACCCTCCCCGCGGAAGGCAGACAGTTAATGACCCGGCCGGTCTCCTGGCTTGGGGTTCGTCCTCGGGCCCGCCTTCCCGCCGAAGCGGTGGCATGTTTGGGCCGTCGTCCCCCCACACAGTTGCGGGGCAGCGCCGGATTTTAACCGGCTTCCCGAGCACCGGGTGCGGCGAAAACGTTACGCGGGGCACTCAGAGTAGTCAACCGGTCGTCGAGCGCCGCAAAGTTTTCGTCACGCGCGATGCGATCATGTACGCTTTTCGCATGGCGACGATCACGCTAATCACAGGCGGCGCGCGCAGCGGCAAGAGCACTCATGCGCTGAAGCTCGCCGCCCCTTATCAACGGAAATTTTTCGTCGCGACCGGGCAGGCGCTCGACGACGAAATGACGGCGCGGATCGAGTTTCATCGCGAAACCCGCCCGTCGGAGTTTCAAACCGTCGAGGAGCCTGAGCAGGTCGGCGCGGCGCTCGAACGAATCAAGGATCGCGCCGACGTCGTCGTGCTCGACTGCCTCACGCTGTGGGTCTCCAACCTGATGCAGCGCCACGATCGGGACGAACCGATTCTCGCTGAGGCAGACCGGCTCGCGGAAATTCTCAAGCTCGCGACCTTTGCGAGTATCGTCGTCACCGATGAAGTGGGATGGGGCATTGTGCCCGAACACCCGATGGCGCGCCGCTTCCGCGATTTGCTCGGATGGACCAATCAAAAAATCGCGTCGGTCGCCGATGACGTGTTCTTGATGGTCTCGGGCTATCCGATCAAAGCGAAATAAATCATCACCAATGAGTCATCACGACGACAGCGCGACCAGCACCGCTGTTTCCACCAGCTCGCCGCATGCGCCAATAAGATCGCCCGTTACGCCGCCGAGCCATCGCCGGTAGAACCATCGCATCGCGATAACGACGGCGATTGCGACGATGAGCGCCTTCGCGCCTTGAAATTTCGCGGCCACGACAAAGATCAACGGCAAGATGAAAACTAATTTGCACTGCGGCCAGCGATGCCCGGCGTCGGCAAGCAGCGTCGATCCGGCTCCGTCGCTGCGCAAATAATCGATTCGCCGCGCGATCATCACCATCGCATAACGCGCGAGACCGGGCGCAAGAATCAACGCGAAGTATCGAGCTGATCCCGCCAGTGTCGAGAGCGCGAGAATTTTGAGGACCAGATCGAAGAAGATCGCGATCGCGCCGAACGTGCCGATTCGGCTGTCTTGCAAAATCTCGAGTGCGCGCTCGCGATTCCGTCCCGCGCCGAGCGCGTCGGCGGTGTCGGCCAATCCGTCAAGATGTACCGCACCGGTGATCACGGTGAGAGACAGCACGACAAGCACCGAGCGCATCACCTGGCCGAATGCATACGACAGAATCAGGTCCTCGCCGCATAGCGCGAGGCCAAGCATGAATCCGACCATCGGGAACCACTCGAAAGACGTCGCGACCGCAGTTTCCGACGCGCGACGATTGTCGATCACCGGGATGATCGTGAGAAAGCCAACCGCGAGAGACAGCTCGGTGAAAAATCCGGACGCAGGTGTGACGTCGATCGAACCGTTCGCATCCTCGATCATTTGAGCTTGCCCGTTACGCCGGCGCTCGCAAAGGTCGCCATGTTGTGGAACAGGTCGAGCGCCGCCTCGATCGCGTTCATCGCCAGCGCGGCGCCGGTCCCTTCGCCGAGTCTCAAATCGAGGTTGAGCATCGGCCGCACTTTGAGATGCTCAAGTACAAGCGCGTGGCCGCCTTCCGCCGAGCGATGACTGAAGAAAAGATGGTCAAACAAACCGGGCCGTATCCGTTCCGCGACCGCCGCGGCAGCAGTCGCGATGAAGCCGTCCACGACGATCGGAACATTGAGCGACGCGCCGCCGAGACACACTCCCGCCATCGCGGCAATTTCGAAACCGCCGAGCGCCGCGAGGATCGACTCGCCGCCATCGAGCGAGTTGCGATGAAGCTCGAGCGCACGGGCGACCACCTCGGTCTTGCGGCGAACGCCCGCATCGTCGAGGCCGGCGCCCCGGCCAACCATCGCTGCCGGCGCGATACGCGTGATCGCAGAGAGGATCGCTGCCGCGGATGTGCTGTTCGCGATTCCCATCTCGCCGATTCCGATCAAAGTCGCGCCGTTGCGAACGAGATCGCCCGCCACTTCGATTCCAACTTCCAGAGCTTGCGTCGCTTCGACCGGCGTCATCGCGAGGCCTCGCGCGAAGTTGGCGGTTCCGGGGCCGACTCGTCGATACGTCACGCCGCCAAGCGGCGAGGCACTGGTATCGATCTTCACGCCGACGTCGATCACTTTCAGCATGTAGCCAAAACGGCGCGCGAGCCCGCTGATTGCGGCGCCACCAGCGGCTATATTGCGCAGCATCTCGGCGGTGACGGCTTGCGGAAACGCGCTGACGCCTTCGTCGGCGACGCCGTGATCGCTGACGAAGACCGCAATCGCGCCGCGTTCCATCCGGGCCGAGCCGTCATGACGAATCGCGGCGTAGCGACGCACAATTTCCTCGAGGTAACCAAGACTGCCGATAGGCTTGGTGAGCGAGTTCAGACGTTCAACGGCTGCGCGCGCGGCTTCGTTGTCGAGTGGTGCAATTGCCGCGACGGTTTCCTTGAGCAGTGACATTCTTTAGCGGCGCGAAGGCGAGTCGTCCGGAAAAATCGCGAGCCAAATCGATGCGTCCTCGATCTTTTGCGTCAGCGAATCGGCGTGAGTACCTTTGCCGTTCCAGGTGTCGAAGTGGATCAGCGAGCGCGGTGGCAATCGATCCGCCCAGTCCGCGCTCGCGAGCACCGGACGATCGGGAAAATCGCGCACGTAGCCGACGCATAGATATGCCACCGGGATCGCGTCGTCCGGAATCCCGAAAATTTCCGCGAGCGCGTCGTTGCGCAGGATACTGACCCATCCCACGCCGAGGCCCTCCGCGCGCGCCGCGAGCCACAGATTTTCGACCGCGAGGCACGCCGAATATATCTCGACGTCGCGGATACTGGTCTTGCCGAGCACCGCGGGCCCGAACCGCTCCGGCGTGCAGGTCACGATAATATTGATCGGCGCCTCGAGGATTCCTTCCAGCTTGAGCGAGAGAAACTTCTCGCGGCGCGCGCCGGTAAACTGCGCGGCGTTCTTCGCACGCTCCTCTTCGAAGATCTCCTTGACGCGGCGGCGCGCCTCGACGCTTCGCACCACGATAAAGTCCCACGGCTGCGTGAAGCCGACGCTGGCCGCGTGATGCGCCGCGATCAGCACTCGCGCCAGCGCGTCGTCGGGAATCGGCTCGGCGATGAACTCGCGGATATCGCGGCGGCGAAAAATCGCCTCGTACACGCCGCGCTTGAGCGCGTTGGTAAATTCGTTGCGATCGCGTGGCGCGGATTTAGCCGGCGAGGTCATCGCGCAATTTTATCAGTTGAAGAAACGAATAGGCGGACGGCGCCTGTGAGCCGCCCGCCCTATCAATCGTTGAGTCCTACGCGGAGACGGCCTTCTTCGCCGCATCGAGCGCAGCTTCGTAGTTGGGCTGATTGGCGACTTCCTTGACGTACTCGACGTAAGTCACGTTGTCGTTCTTGTCCACCACGAACACGCATCGCGCGAGCAGATGCAGCTCCTTGATCAGCACGCCATAGTTGGTGCCGAAATCGGCGGTCTTGAAATCGCTGAGAGTCGTCACCTTGTCCACCCCGGCCGCGCCGCACCATCGCGCCTGCGCAAACGGCAGATCCATCGAGACGCTCAGAATCTCGATTCCCCCCGGCAGCTTCGATGCCTCTTCGTTGAAGCGCCGCGTCTCCGCGTCGCAAACCGGAGTGTCGATCGAAGGGATCGTCGTGATCACCTTGACCTTGCCCTTGAACTGCTCGAGCGTGGCCGGTCTCATCGTCTTGTCGGTGACATTGAAGTTCGGCGCCTTCTGTCCGACCTTCACTTCCGGGCCCACCAGGGTCATCGGGTTTCCCCGCATCGTAACAGCGCCTTTGCGTTCTTCCGCCATGAGCGAAATCTCCTTGAGTGTGAATGGAAAATGGAATCGCGAACGAAAATGGAATCGCGAACAAGCAGACTTTAACCCGCCCCGCGCGCGGCGGCAAACGCTGTTCCCTGGTTCTGCCGCTTAAGCCAACTTCTCTGTCGACTAGAGCGCCTTGATCCCTAGCGCGATCACGCTGCCGAGAACCAGGATCGCGTTGATCGCTCCCGTCGCCATCGCTCCCGGCGCACGCTTGGCGGCCGCCTTCAGATAGCCCGAGGCGTAGATGATCCGCGCGATCAGGAAGAGCGCTCCCAGAGCCACCCCGAAGTGATAGTTCACCGTTAGCGAGAAAATCCAAACTGCCGGCAGAAACACGATCAGCGATTCGAGCGTGTTCTCATGAACCCGGAAGTAGCGCTCGAAATCCGGATTGCCGGTCGTGGCGGGCGCCTCGACCCCGTACTTCTGGCGCGCGCGGCCGACCATCACCCCAAGTATCGAGTACTCGAATAACGCGAGCACCGTGATCATCGCCAGTTCGTGGTAAGTCCCATCCATAGTCGCCCCTCCCCGTGGTTGTCGCCGCGTTCGCGATCGTTGTGAAACAAACTAAGAAGCTACTCGCGCCGGACCCAAAGCGCGAGATCTATTCGGAATTTCTGCTGACGCTCGGCTTCGAGCGCGTCGGCCGCCTCGCGCGTCGGCCGCTTCGGCATCCAGCCTTTCGTGTAGTCGCGCTCTTCCCAGCTTCGATCGTTTTCGTCCCATACGTACGGCAACTCGACGATCGCGCCCGGTGACTCAATCGCCTCGAATGCGCGCATCGCATCGGTCACGATTCGGCGCTGAAGTTCGGGATTGTCAGGCGGCCCGGTCTGATGCCCCAGCGGGAAATTCACGAACACCGCGCGCGGCGGCTTGACTGCCTGTGTGATATCGAGCGCGGAGGTCATGCTCAGAGTCGGGATTCCCGCTTCTTCGACCACTCGTGCAATCAGTCCAACGGACTGATGACAGACAGGTCATGCGGGGACGAGGTAGAGAACGTCAGCGTGGGCGCGTTTCAGCTCGCTGACAATTTGAGGCGCAAGTTCCTCGCGGACTTTGCGCGCCGAGTAGATGCCGCCCATAAAGCTGAGCGCCGGATCGGCAAGCTCGGCGATCACCTTGCTCGATTCGAGCTCGCGCATCCGCTCGAGCGGAAACACGCAGTTCGGATCGCGCTGCGCGTCCGCGGTCGGATAGCCGAAGTGCCAGACACTCAAGTCGGCCCGCGCCGCACTCTTCGGAATGCTCCGATACGACGCGTCCTCATGATGGAACCGCGGCTGATCGCGATACATCACTCCGCCCGAACTGATCAGCGCGACCCGAGACTCGGAGATTGGCTTTGAGAGCGCCACAAACGGCGGCACCCCGTCATTCTCAACCCATCGATAAGGCGTGAAGTCGCTATAGAGATCGCGGGTCCGTGGAATATACGCGACAGGCATCGTCGTCACTCTCCGTTGCGTCTACGATTCGAGACTAGCATCGCCGCGATGCCGATGGCACCTACTTTAGAGATCCTCCAGATCGATGTTCTCGATTTTCGTACAATCGCTCCGGGTAATGCCTATTTTGAAGTTAAAACCATTTCAGAGGCTTGTCCGTCAGGCCCGTTTCAAATTCCTTCAGCCATTGCTGAGCACGGCGTCTCGTCGCTGGGGCTTTCGCATCGCGCAGTAGAGCCTTGATTATAACGGCTCCGCGTACCAGAAGGGTCAACATACGGATCAAGCTTCGCCCGGTCGATGCTCGGCTTTTGCGCTTTGCCGATTTTGGTGGTTTGACCGAGCGCTTGGCTGGCGCCGACGCCACCCGCAAATCTCCCTTTCTCACAGGCATCGACCGCAGTACCAGGTTACTTCAAACCCGGTAAGACCTCAGCGCCGAAGCGATCCAGCGAGCGCCGCGCCTTCGCGGGATCGAGTCCGGGCAGTTGAGTCACTACTATAAGCTCGGTAATCGGCGTCGATTCGAGTATCTCCTCAAGCCGTGCGCTTACTTCACCGGCCGTTCCCAACACGCTGGTCTTGCGCAGCCGCTCCGGGTCGGGACGAATCAGCACCTTGCTCTGATCGGTGGTGCCTGCCGCCGCCGATAGCCATTTGCCGTATAGCTCGGCCTGGTACATGAGCGCGTCGCGCGTGTCGCGCCACGCCTGTTCTTCGGAATCCGCGACGTACACTACTCGGCTGTTCACGATACTGTAGTCGGTCGGATCTTTTCCGCGCGCCTTCAACGCCTCAATATAGATTCCAATTTCCCTGCGCCCTCCGACGCATGCGAACCCCAGATCAAGCTCGGCGGCGCGCCGAATCGCTTTGGCAGCTCCCGCGCCCCAGAGCAACTCCGGATGCGGCTGGCTCACGGGGCGTGGCAGCACCCTCACGTCGCGGAACTTGAAATACTTTCCGTCGAAGCTGAATCGCTCTCCGCTCCACGCGCGTTTCAAAATATCGATCGTCTCGAGCGTCCGGCCCAGCCGCTGCGCGCGCGGCACCCCGAAACCCTCGAACTCCTCCGCCCGATAGCCAAGGCCGATTCCGAGCCGCAGCCGTCCGCCTGAAAGCACATCGACGAACGCCGCATCCTCGGCGAGCTTGAGCGGATGATAAAACGGAGCGAGCAGAACATATGTGCCAATCGTGACTCGCGTGGTGCGCGCCGCGATAGCCGCCGCCGCCGGCATCAGCGCCGGCAAGTATCCGTCGTCGGTAAAATGATGCTCGGTCAGCCAGATAGAATCGAACCCGAGCGCCTCCGCGGCCGTCACCTGCGCGAGCGACGCGTCGTAAAGCTCGCGAAACGACAACTTGGACCCAGGTGGGTTGCGAAAATCGAGCTGGTAGCCGACTTTTACCTTGCGCACGATACAACCTCAGCGCGTGGAAAGGCCGCCGTCGACGATCAACTCGGTGCCCGTGATGTAGGAGGCTTCGTCGGAAAGCAGGAACACGATCGCGTTTGCGATTTCCCACGGAGTGCCCTGGCGGCGCATCGGGATTCGCGGCGCGACCGTGCTTTCGCGATCGCCGACCAGCCTGCGCACCATCGAAGAATCGATCAGCCCCGGCAGGATCGTGTTGACGCGGATATTGTCGCGCGCGTGCGAGACCGCCGCCGACCGCGACAGCCCGAGCAGCGCCGCCTTGGTCGCCTCGTAGGAAATCATCGAGTTGCTGCGCATCGCAGCCAGCGACGAGACATTCACGATCGCGCCGCCGCCGGCCTTCGCGATTTCCGGCACCGCGTAACGCATCATCAGGAAATGGCTTCGCAGGTTGACCGCGAGCATCGTGTCGAACTGCTCAGTGGTAGTCTTCAAGAGACTGCCCCCGATTCCGATCCCAACGTTATTCACCAGCAGATGAAGCCCCGCGAAGCTGCGGATAGTCGCCTCGACCGCGCCGCGGCATTGGTCCTCGATACTAACGTCGGCAGCAACAGCTTGGGCGCGTCCACCCTCCTCGCGAATCGCAGCAGCAGTCTGCTCCGCCAGCTCAAGCGACCGATCGGCAACCATCACCGCCGCCCCTTCGCGCGCGCACATGATCGCGGTCGCGCGCCCATTCCCAATCGACAGCTTCTCACCCGCCTTCGCAGGCCCATCCGCCCCACCCCCAACAATCAAAGCGACTTTGCCAGCAAGACGATTCATAACGCGCCTCCTGGGAGCGGAAATTTGCGCAATTCTGACAAGTTGATTTGAGCCGAGATCAGCAATTTATACCATTAGTTGTGGTTTCTGGGCGGATTCCTTACTACCGGTAGCTTCGTTTTGTCAAAAAAAGTTTTTGCGCCACGAACTTAATTGGGCGGGGATTCCGGGAGTGCGGCGAGTCTTTTTCCAGTCTGCACACAGCCAAGATTCTGTCACTTGATCGCGTCGGTTTCTATGCCGACGCCTATGCAACGGATCAGATGGCGGCTGGCGGGCGATTGGGAAGCGGCGGACGCACTGCAAGAAGCCCAACGCTCCGCCAGAAGGGTGACGGAGAGGAAAGTGCGCGACGAGAAAATTTGCTCGGGCGCGATCACCTAACCCCTAACCCCTTCCCCTAGTTGAAGGGGGACAATCGCGGGGGGAGGCGATCGGTCAGGCGCCTTCGCGGCTCTTGAAGCGGGACTGGCTTGGATCGGGCGGCATCGTGAGCAGCTCGCGCGAATAGATTTCACCGAGATACTCGATCAGATTGCGCATCGAGACCACCGCGGTCGGCTTTCCGTCCTCATCAATCAGCGGGATGTGGCGGAAGCCTTCGAGCACCATCTTGCTGAGCGCGAAGGCGACGTTCGCGTCGGCGGGAAGCGTGAACGGGTCGGGGGTCATCGAGTCGGAGACCGGCGCGTGGATCAGATCGAGCGGGCGGCCCGCAACTTTCATCAGGATGTCGCGCTCGGTGAAGATACCTGCTAGGTGGCCGTCGTCGACGATCAGCACGCACGCGCGGCGCTCGAGCTGCATCAGGCGGATAGTCTCGGCGAGAGTTGTCGATGCGGAGACTGTCAGCGGCGGCTGCGAAACGACTTCGCTGAGCGAAGTGTTCGCAAGCGCGCTTTCGAGGACCTGCGGTCCGGGATGCTCGTCGTCGAGCATGCGGTCGTGCTCATCGTCGTAGATAGGCATGGTCAAGCCTCCGAGCGAAAATTTCCACAACATAATCGTAGGACAGTTTCGTGGTTTAGGGCAAAGGGTATTCGCGGTTGGATGAGGGCCGGGCTAGCGAAATCCGACAGTCACGCGCGAGTTGGTGCCGACCGTGACCTTCGGGGCGGGCGCCAGTTCGCAGATAGCGCCGCTTACGCATTGGCGGGTGCGGATGTCGTAGCGGTAGCCGTGCCATGGGCATTCGACGATTCCGGCGCGGACTTCGGCATCGCCGA
>Ga0210407_10001431_pt1 | contig 22410 bp, 17 predicted proteins | sample IncBWC27MmetaG_FD_150860 | JGI IMG/M metagenome (GOLD analysis project Ga0210407, IMG submission 150860) | Forest soil microbial communities from Barre Woods Harvard Forest LTER site, Petersham, Massachusetts, United States - Inc-BW-C-27-M | ecosystem: Environmental > Terrestrial > Soil >... | reverse complement strand
CATGGTGCCGCCCATTTCGTCGACGCCGAGAAGTTCGCGCAATTTGTAGATGACGCGGTGCGGCGTTTGGGGATCGAATTCGGTGCTATCAGCTTGCTTCAAATCGGCGACGTCGCGCGCGTATTCAATGGTGGCGCACTGCATTCCGAGACAGATGCCGAAGAAGGGAACTTTGTGCTCGCGGGCATACTGAATGCTATGAACCATTCCGGAAATTCCGCGTTTGCCAAAGCCGCCGGGAACGAGGATGCCGTCGTAACCACGCAACCTTGCCGCAGCGGTTTCCGCGGAGTCGATCTCTTCGGCCTCAATCCATTCGAGAACGGTTTTGTGGCCGTGGGCCAAGCCGCCATGCAACAAAGCTTCCCGCAAACTTTTGTAGGCGTCTTCGAGCTGCACGTATTTGCCAACGATGGCGATGCGCACTTCGCCGCCGGGATGATGGAGGCGCTGGACGAGATCGAGCCAAGGCTTCATGTCGGAAGGCCGGTCTTCGAGCTTTAACAATCGGATGATCTGTCCGTCGAGGCCTTCTTTGCTGAGTTCGACTGGAACGGCATAAATCGTATCCACGTCTTCCATCGAGATAACGCAGGAATCGGCGACGTTGCAGAAGAGCGCGATCTTTTTCTTCAAGTCGGAAGGGATGTGGCGATCGCTGCGGCAAAGCAAAATATCCGGCTGAATTCCAATGCCAAGCATTTCCTTCACGCTGTGCTGCGTGGGCTTGGTCTTCAATTCACCGGCAGCGGCAATGTAGGGAACGAGCGTGACGTGCACGAAGAGCGTGTTTTCCGGGCCCACTTCGAGGCGCATCTGGCGGATCGCTTCGAGGAACGGGAGCGATTCGATGTCGCCGACCGTTCCGCCGATTTCAACGATGACGACGTCCACCCCTTCGGAAACCTTCTTGATAGTGGCCTTGATTTCATCGGTGACGTGCGGAATGACCTGCACGGTCTTGCCGAGAAAATCGCCGCGGCGCTCTTTAGTCAAAATGGTTTCGTAGATGCGGCCGGTGGTCCAGTTATTGTCGCGCGAAAGTTTGGCGTGAGTGAAGCGCTCGTAGTGTCCGAGGTCGAGGTCGGTTTCGGCACCGTCTTCAGTGACGAAGACTTCACCGTGCTGAAATGGACTCATCGTACCGGGATCGACGTTCAGGTACGGGTCGCATTTTTGCAGGGTGACTTTGAAGCCGCGACTTTCGAGGAGACAACCGATGGAAGAGGCAGCAACGCCCTTCCCAAGTGAGGAAACAACACCGCCGGTCACAAAGATATATTTTGGCGCCATCCATGCAGCCCGCGTGGTCTACGCCAGGCTTGTTTGCCCTCCACAGGATTGACGTACACATAATTATGGACATGAGAGGGGAAACTGTCAAATCGAAGTGTGCGTGGAGAATATTCAAATTTGTGTCCGCCGTGCTCGGAGCCACGTTGGCTGGCATGTAGCGACAGAGCAAAAGTGCTCAGCGAATTTCGAATTTCTGGAAGCCCACGGCAGAAGGCTACCCCCACCCCCCCCGTTTTTCCGCAAAGAGTGTGTAAAGTTATGAGAGTAAAGCGGTTGAGCAAAAATAGCGGTGCAAAAGAGTGTGTAATTTATTGATTCTAAATAACATGACCTAAGCGAAACAGAATCGCTGCTAACCAACTGATTCTAAGAGACATGTGGTACGAGACAGGAATTCCACCGAGCAAAGAGTTCATAACTCGTTGCGAGAAAAGAGTTTAACTTTGTTAGCCAACAGAATGGAAAGTTGGGAGCGAGCAGAAATGCCAAGGAACGCAAGAACTAACGACACATCTCAATGGAATAAAGCGTAACACAAATCTACGTGCAGGTCAAGTAAAACTTCGTGGAGTAAGAAGAATCTGATGGGAAATTTTGAGAACAAAAGATCTTTTATTCAGGAGCGGATGCACCCGAAGCTCGCCAATCAGGACACTGCCTCCTTGTAGGTCAAAGGCGATGGGTCGAACGTTCGCCGAGCGAGCGGCAGATTCCGCGAAACATTTGTTCTGGCCGCGTGTTCAAACAGATGGGAAGGTTTCGCGATTCATACACGGAGAAGTTTGGCATTTGCCTGATTGCGCACGGCAAATGCGGGATCGGTGAAACCTGATTGGACGGTGCGTACATCTTACTAACAGAACGTGTGTGCGAAGCCGCGAAATCATAAAAAAACGCGCGGCGGCCAGCTCAGTGGGGGAGCTTGGAACTTAGGGAAAGGGCCAATGAAGTCCAAAAAATTACGAATGCGAGTCCTAATGCGAATCAATGGCTTTGTTTTTGTGGGGGTTCTTGCGTGCGCGGCGATTGTCGGCGCGCAAGAGAAAGCGCAAACAGTAACTCAGCGCGCCAGCGCGTATGACGTGGCGCGAGAAAGCGTTCTGCAGGGAACTGTGGTTTCTTATGCAGCATCTTCCAGCACGCCGCCAGTGGGCGCTCACGTAAAGGTGCAGACGTCTTCGGGCGTCGTAGACGTGCATATTGGCAACGCCAAGTTGCTATCGACAAATCATCTGACGCTGGGTCCGGGCGACGCCGTGCGTATTACCGGGGAAAATGTCGTGTTCGGGCAGTCCACGTTCTATGCGGCGCGGTTGTTGCAGAAAGGCTCACAGACCGTCACTCTTCGTTCCATTCACGGGCTGCCCCTTGTTGCTGTTTCGCCGCTGACCGCGGACCAGAAGGAAGGCGTGCGATGAACCGCCTTTTCTTGGCAATTGCGCTGATCCTTGCTGGCTTTACGGCGGCATGCAGTAACGGCGGCGTCGCCAGCGCGCCACCGCCAACTGGCAAGTTCTCTACCTCCAGTCTCAAAGGAGCATACGCCTTCTCGATGAGCGGCACCAACGCTACGACCGGCAACCCCATTTCGCGCATTGGAAGCTTCGTCGCCGATGGGGCTGGCGGCATTACCATGGCGATTGAGGACGCAAACAGCGCAGGAAACTTGAGCCCCGCGGTGAGTTTTCTGACTGCGCCGGCCTCTTCCTACACGGTCCAATCCAACGGACAGGGCACGCTGACCTTGGCCCAAAGCACGACCGGTGCACTTACTTTCAGCTTTTCGCTAAGCTCCACTAGTTTTGGATACATCATTCAAACGGACGGCAGTTCGTCCTCAAGCGGATTCTTCCAGCTTCAGACACTCTCGAACGCCTTCAGCGCGTCGTACGCGTTCGACTTTTCCGGCATCGATGTCAATGCCTCCACCAACGCATCGATCGTTGGGCAGTTTACAACCAACGGCACAACGGGGATTACCGGCGGCCTACTGGATATTAACGATGGAACACAGCTCACCAGTTCAACGGCGGTCACTGCCGCAGGGATTGGACCCGATCCTACGTTCGGAGCCACGTTTGGCCGCGGTAGTTTCGTCCTCGACAGCCTGGTGTTTACCTACTACATGATCGACCAAAACAACCTAGTCGTTTTGGAGGCTGATTCCAACTTCGCCACCATTGGTTCGGCGACGGCGCAGACGAATGTTCCCACTACGGTTGCGGGACTCGCCGGCAACTTTGTATTCATCGTCGGCGGGGCAACGGGTGGCACGGGGCCTGCGGGACCAATTTCACGGGCTGCGCGTTTCACTTCGGACGCGTCCGGGAATTTGACGAACATCGACCTGGATCAAAACGACGCTGGCACGCACCTGATATTTCCGAAGAGCACTTTTTCCAACCCGAGCATAACCATCGATCCGAGTGGCACTGGCCGAGGCACGCTGCAATTTACCGACCTCTCCTCAACGGCAGTATTCAGCTACGTTTTCTATCTGTCTTCTGCGACGAGCGGGTTTATCCAGGACATCAGCAACAACGATGTTTTGGATGGCTCCATTTCGTCCCAGGCCGCTGGGCCCTTCACGCTGAGCTCCCTGGCGGGAAATTACGTCGTCAATTGGTCCGGCTTCAATGGGAATAACTCATTCGAAGAAGACTTCGTCGGGCAGTTTGCCTTGACCAGCGCAACCACGAGCAACATCACCGGTGCGACCGACTATGCGGAACTTGGCAGCGGCCAAGTCATCACTGCGGCCGCCATGACGGGAAACCTGACCATCACCGGCGATGGAACGCGGGGCGGATCGAAAGCCAATACGGCGGCCATTCAGGCCGGCAACCAGTCGTTTACGTTCAACGCCTATGTGCTGGATAACAACAATATCGTGCTCCTGGGAACGGACACGACCCGCATCGTCCTTGGGACTGCCACGCGACAACCCTAACAGTTCGCCAATTGCGAATAACCACCGCCCGGCCGCTGCGCGCCGGGCGGTTTTATTTTTGCAGTAACTTTTCCACGCGAGCTACATCTTCTGGTACATCGACGCTGACGGCGTCGTGTTCGACTTCGGCAACGCGAATCTTCCACCCGTTTTCCATCCAGCGGAGTTGCTCGAGCTGTTCGATGCGCTCGAGTTCGCCTTGGGGGAGCGTGGGATATTCGAGCAGGGCGTCACGCTGAAAGACATAGAGACCGAGGTGTTTCAGGTGGCGCACTACCATTTTTGCGGACGTGTCGCGCACCCAGGGAATCGGGGCGCGCGAGAAATAGAGAGCGTTGCCATCGAAGTCGAGAACGGTTTTCACGACGTTGGGGTCCATGATGTCGGCGGGCGTTTTCACGGGGGTGGCCACGGTAGCGATAGCCGCGAGTGGCTCTTCGAGCAGGGCATTGACAGCGGTATCCACGGCCACCGGATCGAGCAGGGGCTCGTCGCCTTGCACGTTGACGAAGACTTCGCCCTCGGTATGGGCGGCTACTTCGGCTACGCGTTCCGTTCCGGTGCGATGATCGGAGCGGGTCATGCGCGCCTCGCCGCCAAAGCCTTCGACCACTTTCACGATGCGTTCGTCGTCCGTGGCCACAATCACGCGGCTTGCCGAATGCGCCAGTTTGGCGCGCTCGTAGACGCGCTGAATCATCGGTTTTCCGGCGAGGGAGACAAGCGGCTTCCCCGGCAGCCGCGTGGAACCGTACCGCGCGGGAATCACCAGCACGACTCTAGCTTCACTCATGTCTTGAACGTCCCCCGCGCCACGGAATATTTTCGCGTTTCCTACTGTCTTAAAGGTATTGAAGAGTGCAACCTAGCCGATGCTACCATAGCGGGTCGAAGGCGGGCTCTCCACGCGTTTTGTCATATATTTGTAAAGGGGCTTGTTTCCCCCAAAACGGGTGGTAGAATCCCAAACAGTCCGATCCGCGCGGTCGTCCCGGCACGCCGGGATGATGGGGGCGCCGTGAAACCTGAAGTGCCGTTTGCCACGTCGAGGCAAAGTATAGATTTCGCCGTATCGTGGTCCGTGTTGAAGAGTTTTCGCGCCCTACGATTCACCGTCGCCTTCCTGTTAATGTCATGTCTTGCTCCCCTCAACCATAGTTTTTTCGCTGCAGCGCAAACCTCCAGCAGCGAAGTCAAACTTGATTCCGGCAAGCCGCAGGATGACGTACGAAAGAACACCACCGCGGCTTCCTTCAAACCGGGTCAGACGCTGCACATAGACGTAGACATGGCTTTGGTCAACGTGACGGTAACCGACCCCTATAACCGGCTCGTTACGGGACTTGAATCTGACAATTTCCGCGTATTCGAGGACAACATCGAACAGGAAGTGGTGACGTTCTCGGCCGAAGATGTGCCGATCTCCATTGGCGTGATTTTCGATTTCAGCGGCAGCATGGCCAACAAGGTGGCAAAAGCCCGCGAGGCAGCCGTCCAGTTCTTCAAGACATCCAATCCTCAGGACGAGTTCTTTCTGGTCAGCTTTAATGAGCGCGCAGAACTGACGAGTGCGTTTACGAACAGCGTAGAAGACTTGCAAAGCCGTATGCTGTTGACGTCGCCGAAAGGCCGGACGGCGCTGCTGGACGCCATCTATCTGGGCTTGAGCCAGATGAGGGGTGCACATAACGCCAAGCGTGCCTTGCTCATACTGTCTGACGGGGGCGATAATCATAGTCGGTACAACGAAAGCGATATCAAGCGGTTGGTGAAGGAAGCAGACACCCAGCTCTATGCGATCGGCATCTTTGACCCGCTGGGATATCGCCGAACCCCGGAAGAACTGAGCGGCCCATCCCTGCTCAGCGAAGTGACTGACATGACCGGCGGCCGCGTCTTTAACGTGGAAAAGCTCGAAGAGCTTCCGGACATCGCGTCAAAAATCGGCATGGAGCTGCGAAATCAATATGTCCTCGGATATCGGCCAAGCAACAAAGCCCACGACGCGCGCTGGCGCAAGGTCAAGATTAAGCTGCGCGCACCTCGCGGTTTGCCGCCTCTTACGGTTTATTCCAAGACGGGGTATTACGCGCCCAGCCACTAAGCGGATTTTCGGCAGCGCGGGTCACTTCGCGCAGGTTCTCGTGATTGTTTGCACCGCTGCGCTGGCCGCAACTGGCGCACACGCGCAGGTTCCTCTCCCGCAGCCACCGCCTCCCCAACCGCCGGGCCAAGCCCAGAACAACGGTCAAGGCTCCGTCGTTAAGGTGGACGTCAACCTTGTTGTGCTGCACACGACCGTGCTGGATGACCGCCAGCGTTTCGCGGATGGGCTGAAGGAAGAAAATTTTCGCGTGTTCGAGGACAAGGTCGAGCAAAAACTTGCCGTCTTCAAGCGCGAGGACATTCCCGTGAGCATGGGCCTGGTTATCGACAACAGCGGCAGCATGCGCGACAAGCGCCCCCGGGTGAATGAAGCGGCGCTGACACTCGTGCAAGCCAGCAATCCTTCCGACGAAGCTTTCGTCGTGAATTTCAATGACGATTTTTATCTCGACCTCGACAAGGACTTCAGCAGCAGCATTCCCGAATTGAAGGAAGCGCTCGAGCGCATCGATTCGCGCGGCAGTACTGCACTCTATGACGCCATAATCGGCTCAATGGATCACCTCAAGAAGGCTTCGAAAGACAAACACGTGTTGCTGATCGTCACCGACGGTGAAGACAACACCAGCCGCAATTCGCTCGAAAAAACGGTGCGCGAAGTTCAAAAGACCGATACGGTCATCTATACGATTGGTCTACTGGGCGATGAAAACAAGAAGTCCAAGAGCCGCGCGCGCAAGGCGCTGAAAGAAATTGCCGAAGCTTCCGGCGGACTGGCGTTTTTCCCGGAGAATGTGGATGACGTGCATAACATCTGCGAGCAGGTGGCGCATGACATTCGCAACCAGTACACGCTCGCCTATTACCCGACGAACGCGCGCCGCGACGGAAGTTTTCGCACCGTGCAGGTGGAAGTGATTCCGCCGCGCGGGCGCGGCAAGCTCGTCGCGCGTACCCGCAACGGCTATTACGCGCCGGGCAGCGTGGCGGGCGCCGCTTCCGGCCACTAGCCTTTAGCCGAACAGTCTCCTGTAGGCGCGGCATAGCAAAGCAGTGGCATCTCCTCATTCTATTCCGCCTTGACAGTCCAACCAAAGAAGTCTATAGGTAGAACTTAGACCTGTAGCACGCCTAGGTGTGGACGATGAGCCAAGAAAAAATCGAGCTCCTTAAGGGGACGCTCGACATGCTGATCCTCAAGGTCGTCGCCGGCAGCCCCATTCACGGCTACGCTATCTCACAGCGCATCCAACAAATCTCCAAGGAATTCTTTCAGGTGCCCCAAGGTTCGTTATATCCGGCGCTGCACCGGCTGGAAGAGCGCGGCTGGCTCGAAGCCGAATGGAAAGACACGCCCACGGGCCGCGAAGCGAAGTTCTATAAGCTGACGCGTGTCGGGCGGAAGCAACTCGACACGGAAGTCCTGAACTGGGAACGCCTTTCGGATGCTGTTTCGTTGATCCTTCGCACGGCAGAGTAGGAGGTAGAGCATGCGCTGGCTGCGGCGTCTTTGGCAGAAGCCGCTCGCGGAAAAAAAGCTCGACTCCGAGCTGCGTTTCCACCTGGAACAGCAGATCTCCGGCTACATCGCTGGCGGTATGTCACCGATGGAAGCGCGGAGGCGCGCCAATATCGAGTTCGGCGGAGTAGAGCGGTTCAAAGAAGAATGCCGCGAAGCCCGTCCCGAAACGCACGTCCACGCATTTTTATTTGACCTGCGCTACGCGTGGCGCAGCCTGCGCAAAGACACGCGTTTCTCGCTCCTCGCGGTGTTCGCGCTGGCCATCGGCATTGGCTGCTCGTCCATCATTTTCAGCGTCGTTTACAATGGCGTGCTCCATCCTTTTCCCTATAAGAATGGCGAGCGGTTGGTTTCCATTACGGTGCGCGACCTGGCTTCCACCGAGGATCCGAGAAACAACCGGCGTTCCATGCTAAACCTGCGGGAAATGAACGCCTTTCGTGAAAAAAATCACACCCTGGAAGATGTGATTGGTTGGAGCAATTGGATGGTTCTCTATTCCAATCGCGAAGGCACGGAGCGTCTGCACGGATGCCGCGTGACGCCCAACACATTTGAAGTTCTGGGTGTAGCCCCATTTCTGGGGCGGCTGATTACTTCCGAAGACGCCAAACCCGGGGCGCCTCCTGTCGTGGCTATCGACTACAAACTCTGGCTGCGGCTCTTCAACGCTGACCCAGGCGTTCTCGGCACGAGAATGATCCTGGACGAAACGCCGGTCACCATTGTCGCCGTCATGCCGCCGCGGTTTACAACCGATGGCGCGGATTTGTGGTCGCCCGTCCCCGCGGCAATGGAAGATGAAGACCCTTTCCAGGACCGCTACGATAGCGAGCCGACATTTTTCTTCGCCTCGGGAGTGCTCAAGCGCGGCGTGACTACCGCGATGGTGGATGCCGACCTCACCGTAATCGCGCAGCAGATCGCGCCGGCCATGCCGCGAATCTATCCGCCGAAATTTTCCGTCGTCTCGGAGTCCCTGAGCGCGGCCATCGTCGCCGATTTCAAAGCGATCGTAATTCTATTGATGGCCGCGGTAGCCATGCTCTTGCTGATTTCCTCCAGCAACGTGGCAAATCTGCTGCTTGTGCGCGCCACGTCTCGCGAACGTGAAATCGCACTTCGCGCGGCCATCGGCGCGACGCGAAGCCGCCTGGTCCGGCAACTCCTCGTGGAAGCGATATTGCTCGCCGGCATTGGCTGCCTGGCGGGATGCTTGTCAGCCTATTTGGGGCTTCAATGGTTGATTCTCCATCTCCGCCCTAGCATTCCCGGCGAAGCGGATATTTCGTTCAACTGGTCAGTCCTCGGCTTTGCTGTCCTGGTTTCGTTCCTCACCGTTTTTCTATGCGGGCTCTCTCCCGCGCTGCATGCCGTTCGCGGCAATTACAGAAGCAAGCTTGCCGGAATGGGCGTCGGCGCCACTTCGTTTAAGCAGGGCAAGCTGCGCGGCGGATTGGTCATTGCGGAAATCGCTCTCTCCATGGCCTTGCTGGTCTTTGCCGGACTGACCTTGCGCAGCTTTTACGCGCTCACGCATATTTCCTTCGGATTTGATCCCGCACACGTGCTTTCCGCCAATATCGCCTTCCCCAAGGGGCGCTACACCACCTCCGTTCAGAAAAAAGCCTACTTCGATCAGGTGCTGGAAAATGTTTCCCGGATTCCCGGCGTGAGCGTCGCCGCCACGTCCAGCGTGATTCCACTCAAAGATGGTTGGGGCTCGCGGTTAACCATTCCGGGTAAGGTGATCGACAATCGCAAAGGCCAGGATAACGGCGCGATGATCGACTTGTGCAGCGAAGGCGTCTTCCGCATCTTCGATATTCAACTCTTGGAAGGCCGGCTGCTCACCAGGGAAGAGATTGCGTCCGCCCGCCGCGTCGCCGTGGTGAATCAGACTTTTGCGCGCAGATTTTTCGGCAAGGAGGAAGCCATCGGCCAGCATTTCAAGCTCAATGAATTCGATCAGCTTCCGGAAACTCCCCACGACGCTTACTTCGAAATTGTCGGAGTGGTTTCAGACATGCGCAATCGCGGTCTCGACAGCCCTCCCATCCAGCAACTCTATATCCCGTACACCTTCACGGGATTCGGCAACCGGGATCTGATGGTTCGCACGCTGGTCGAACCGCTCTCCGTTCTCAATAGCGTTCGCCAGCAAGTCTGGGCCGTGGACCGGGACGTGGCGATGGGCGATCCCGAAGGCCTCGACAGTGTCCTGAGCCGCGTTTATTTTGCGGGCCCACAGTTTGGAGCCTTTGCCATCACCGCATTCGCTGCAGTCGGCTTGCTCCTGGTGGTTATTGGCGTCTTCGGGTTGATGGCCTATACCGTTTCCCTGCAACGGCACGAGATCGGGCTCCGCATGGCCCTGGGAGCGCAATCCAGCACCATCATGAAGTCGGTCCTGGGCAGGGGACTGCGACTCATTTCCGCCGGGATCACCATTGGCTTTTTTATGGCGTTGGCCGGAGCCTACTCCTTGCGCCGGGAGTTCTACCAGTTTTCTCCTGCCGACCCGGTGACCTACCTCGCTGTAACCGTGCTGCTTGTCTGTGTCGGCCTGCTGGCCTGCTGGGTCCCGGCCCGGCGCGCTACTCGGGTGGATCCCATGACCGCCCTTCGTTACGAATAAGCTTCAACTTCCCTCGATTTTTTCCAAAACTTTCGGGAACTTTTTGACGAGTAGGACGTCTAGGTATATAGGTAGGACACCTACATATTAATATCCGCCAGCCGGGAGGAGCTTTCTCTCGGCCCGGCAGGGGTGTCTCTCGTCCTTAGGAGGGAAGTCATGCGGATTAGCCAAATCACTGGGAAGGTATTTTCAATAGTTCCTCGTTCCACCCGCTTTGCCAAGTTGCTGTTGTTGGGGATTTTCATTGTCACTCCGGTCGCAAGGGCCGGGCAAAGCCAAGCCGATGGTCCGAAGAGTTGCGTCAATTCGCAGCTGGCAGGGTTATTGCTCTTTGAGGGCAACTCCATTCGCGTCCGTCCGTTCCACGAACTGCCCGGTGGCAATGCCGCCCGCCTCGACGCCGGTGTGCAAATGACGACCGACGATGAGGTGGTTTCACGCCGGGTTGCGAAAGCGCGCAAAGTGTTTGAAAAAGCCGCGAAACACGGGTCGGCCGCTGCTGAAGTGAACTATGGGGTGGCCTTGCTCTCTGGCTGGGGCGGCGAGCCCAATGCCGGGGCGGCTCTATACTGGCTGCACGCAGCCGCGGATCAGAACTTTGCGCCCGCGTTTTACGATTTGGGAATGCTGTATTTCAAAGGGTGTGGGGTTCACCAGGATTACGGTGAAGCATTTCAGTATTTCGAGAAAGGCGCGAACGCTGGAGATTCTGCCGCACAGGCAAATCTCGGCTATTTTTACGACCAGGGCCTCGGCATTTCCCAAGACCGCGCCGCAGCCGCTTCCTGGTATCGCAAAGCGGCGGAAAATGGCGAACCGCTGGCGCAGTATAACCTCGCTGACCTTTACGTTCACGGTGAAGGCGTTGCGCTCGACGAAACGACCGCATTTGGCTGGTTCCAGAAAGCGGCTCTCCAAGGCCATTCTGGGGCACGGATCATGTTAGGACACCTGTATGCGGCAGGCCGTGGCACCAACAAGGATTTGGCGGCGGCTTATCTATGGTTTTTGGTTGCGGCTTTGCAAGGCGACCTGCGCGGCCAAGCGATGCTTGCTTCGCTGGAGCATCAGTTGACTCCAGAGCGGGTCGCTGAGGTAAAAGCACATGCACAATCCCTTGCGCAAGTCGACAAAGAGTCAGCCGAACTGGCCTTTGTGCACTGACACGTTACTTTCGAACCTTGATTCCATTCGCTCTTGGTGTGGGCGCAGCGTGCTGCGCCCACACCTTAGCTGGATTCTTCGGATTGGCTTTCTTCAATTCGCCGAACTAGCCGGCTTACCAGTGATTTCCCGCAAAAAACTCACACCATGCGGAATGGCTGTACCGAAATTCTCCGCGATCGTTTGCCCCATGTCGGCCAACGTTTCGCGCACACCAAGATCGACGCCGGCGCCGCCTCCTGGCGAATACGCCAAAATCGGTACGTACTCGCGCGAATGATCCGTGGTCGGCCAGCGTGAATCGGGATCGCACCCATGATCCGCCGTAATCATCAATAGATCGGAATTCCCAAGCAGCGGCAGAAAATCATTCAGCAGTCCGTCAAATTCCTCCAGTGACTTCGCGAAACCTTCCACATCCTTGCGGTGCCCATACAACATGTCGAAATCCACCAGGTTGCAAAAAATCACGCCGTTCTTCCGCTCTTTCAGCGCGCTGGTCAGCTTTTCCATTCCGTCCGCGTTGCTCTTGGTCATCACGTAATCGGCAACGCCGCGCGCATTGTAGATGTCATGAATTTTGCCGATGCCGAAAACCGGCACCCTGCGCTCCGCAAGTACGTCCATTAACATCGGTCTTGGCGGATCGACGGCATAGTCATGCCGCCGTGGCGTGCGCACGAAATGTCCTGGCGCTCCTGCGAACGGCCGCGCGATTACACGCCCAACACGGTGTGGGCCATCCAGGATTTTCCGCGCGATTTCGCACATGTGGTACAACTCTTCGATCGGCACCACGTCCTCATGCGTGGCGATTTGAAAAACGCTGTCTCCGGATGTGTAGACGATCGTCTTGCCCGTTCGAACGTGTTCTTCTCCCAACTCCTTGATAATTTCGGTTCCCGATGCCGGCTTGTTTCCGATCGTTTTCCGGCCCGTCTGCTTTTCGAACTCTTCGATAATCTCCTGCGGAAAACCATGCGGATAAACGGGAAACGCCTGATCCAGCCACACACCGGCCATTTCCCAGTGGCCGGTTGTCGTGTCCTTGCCCGGCGAGTGCGTCTTACCTTTTCCGAAAGCGCCCCGAGGAGCGTTCGAAACCGTCAGATGCTTCAGTGGCGCAATATTCGCCAAGCCAAGTTTCACGAGGTTCGGTACCGCCAGCGGCCGCGACTCAGCGATGTGCCCCAGGGTATTTCGCCCCACGTCCCCATACTCTGCGGCATCGGGCAACTCGCCAATCCCCACGCTGTCCAGCACGATCCAAACGACCCTTTCGAAAGCCTTCATGGCGCCATTCCTCGCTCGCCACGCCACATCGCCCAGCGCGCGGCATTCGCACAAAACTCTAGCACAAGAAAACGCACCCTCCTTCACGCCGTCCAGGCGCCCAACCGCCCAACCGCCCAACCGCATCCTTTGACCGCCGGAAGCAAAAGCACTATTCTCGTCACACTGGCAATTTCACCGATTCATCTGAACTATTTTTCTTCGGCACGCGTAGTAATAGGCAAGGAGGCGAGTGATGCCCCAAAATGGCAATCCCCGACGGATTTCCCTGGTCTTTCCCATTCTCCTGATTACCATTGGAGGGCTCTTTCTTTACCAAAACTCGCACCCGGCCTTCAATCCCTGGTCGTTCGTGTGGCGCTTTTGGCCGCTGATTTTGATCTTCGTGGGTCTCGGCAAAATTTGGGACAACCTTCGCCGCGCAAAGGATCCCTCCGCCACGAGTGACTTCCCAACCGGCTCCACCATTGGCGTTTTGATTTTTGTCCTGCTGCTCGGGCTTGTGTTGTGGAAGGGCCGCGTTTTCTCCAAGAATCGCGATTTCTCTTCGCGCATGACGCACAGCTCCCAAACGATTGATCTCCAGGGCGCCAAGACTGTCTCCGCGTCCGTCAGCATGAACGCCGGTGATCTCGTTGTGAACAACGGCGACACCTCGCACCTGCTCGACGCGGCCTTTGATTACTTCGACAGCTCACGCACTCCCAAGGTGGATTACAGCGTTTCCGGCGATCGCGGCGATCTCGAAATCTCCGAGGATCATTCCAACGTGCATGTGATCACTCCAAACAACTCGACTCGCTGGAATCTCCGCTTTGGAGATACCACGCCCTTGAGCCTCGACGTCAGCATGGGCGCCGGACAAGGAAATCTAAACTTGCGCGGCCTTCCTCTGACGAACCTGACCGTGAAGGTAGGCGCGGGGCGTGTCGAAGCAGACCTGACCGGAGACCGCAAGAAAGATCTGGATGCCGACATCCAAGGCGGCTTCGGCGAGGCCGTCATCCACTTGCCGAAAAAAATCGGCGTGGTCGTCAACGCCTCCGGCGGCATCGGCACCGTGGATGCCAGCGGTCTGAAGCACGAGGACGGCGAGTACACCAACGAAGCCTACGGCAAATCTCCCGTGACGATTCATCTCCACGTCGCTGGTGGAATCGGCCGCATACAACTCATCCAAGAGGAGCCGCGCTAAGTTTCCGCGCGATCTCGCGGAAAGTAGGTTTGCTCCATTTTCGCCCCACACGTATAATTTGAAGTTTAGCCAGTGCCGTTCGAACGCGCTGTATAGGCTTCCCTTTGGCGACCAAAGAAATCACCTCCGCGAGCCTGCCCCGAATCACAGAACAAGAGGTGATCCGTGTCCGTGGCGCCCGCGTTCACAATCTCAAGAATGTCAGCGTCGAGATTCCTCACAACGCCATTACCGTAGTCACTGGTGTCAGCGGTTCCGGAAAATCTTCCTTGGCCTTCGACACCATCTATGCGGAAGGCCAGCGCCGCTACGTCGAATCCCTCTCCGCCTACGCCCGCCAGTTTCTCGAGCGCATGGAAAAGCCCGATGTGGACGAGATTTCCGGCATCGCGCCCGCCGTCGCCATCCGACAAAAAAATTCCACCCGCAATCCTCGCTCGACCGTTGGCACGGCCACGGAAATCTACGACTATCTCCGCCTGCTCTTTGCGCGTTGTGGCCAGACCTTTTGCATCAAGTGCGGCGCGCAAGTCCGCCGCGACAGTCCCGATGAAATTGCCACGCGCATTCTCGCTCTAGCGCCCGGCCGCCGTTTTTACGTCCTCCACGAATTTCGTGTCGCCGGAGCGCCGCAGCCCACCGGCCCGGCTCGCCGCGTCCCCAAGAAAAAAGCTGCGGCGCCTCCGCAAGACGCGTTGCGCCAAGCTCTTCTCGATTTGCAGAAGCGCGGCTTCAATCGACTCTATCAAGACGGCCGCATCCACGAATTTGCCTCTCCGGAAACTTTGCTCGATGTGGATTTCGCCAAGCCCGTTTACGTTCTCGTGGATCGCCTCGCCGTCAATCCTGAATCCCGCGCGCGCCTCGTCGACTCCATCGAAATCTGCTATCGCGAAGGTCACGGCGAAGCCATCCTGGAGTTCCTCGCCGACGGCTCCGGCAACCCTGCCGAGCGCCTCACGTTCAACGAGCGCTTCGAGTGCAAAAACGACAGCACTCTCTACCAGGAGCCCGAGCCGCGTCTCTTCTCTTTCAATAATCCCTATGGCGCATGCCCTCGCTGCCAGGGATTCGGCAACACCATTGATTTCGATCTGAACCTTGTCGTCCCCGACGCCAGCAAGTCCCTCGACGACGGCGCCATCGACCCCTGGACCAAGCCCCGCTACCGCACGCTTTTTCAGGATATGAAAAAGTGGGCCCGCGGCCGCGGCATTCCTACAAACGTTCCCTGGCGCCAGCTTACTGCCGAACAACGCCGCCTCGTCCTTGAGGGCGATCCCGAAAACGACTACGAAGGCATCAAAGGCTTTTTCACCTGGCTCGAACGCAAAAAATACAAACTTCACGTCCGCGTTTTTCTCAGCCGCTTCCGCGGATATGCCACCTGTCCCGAGTGCGGCGGCACGCGGCTGCGTCCTGAAGCCCGCGCTGTGCGCGTCGCTGGTAAATCCATCACCGAAGTGTGCAAGTTCACCGTGAAAGAAGCGCGCAGCTTCTTCTCCACGATCCAGCTAACCGAAGCCCAGGCCAAGGTCGCCGAAAAAATTCTTGAAGAAGTCCAGACCCGCCACCAATTTCTCGACGAAGTCGGCCTCGACTACCTCACCCTGGACCGCCTCACCTCCACGCTCTCTGGCGGCGAATCGCAGCGCATCCAGCTCGCCACCTCTCTCGGCTCCCATCTCGTCGGCGCGCTCTATGTCCTCGACGAGCCCAGCATCGGCCTTCATCCGCGCGACACCCAGCGCCTCATCGACATTCTCAAATCCCTCCGCGACCTGGGCAACACCGTTCTCGTCGTCGAACACGACCCCGACACCATCCAGGCCGCCGATTGCGTCATCGATCTCGGACCCGGCGCCGGTGAACTCGGCGGCCGCCTCCTTTTCGCCGGCACCTACACCGCAATGCTCCAAGAGCCGAAATCGATCACCGGCCGTTATCTCAGCGGAGAACTCCGCATCCCCGTCCCCAACAATCGCCACAAGCCCACGGGAAAATTTCTCCGCCTCTTCGGGGCCAATCTTCACAACTTGCAGAGTGTTGACCTCATGCTCCCGCTCGCGACGCTCACGGTCGTTACCGGCGTCAGCGGCTCCGGCAAATCCACTCTAGTGCATGATGTCCTCTACAAAGCGCTGGCCGCGAAGCGCAACGGCGGCAGCGTCAAGGAATTCTGCGACCGCATCGAAGGCGATGCCCAAATCTCCGAAGTGGTCATCGTCGATCAATCACCCATCGGCCGCACGCCGCGTTCGAATCCCGCTACCTATCTCAAAGCCTTCGACGCCATCCGCGAAGTTTTTGCCGATACCCCGGACGCCAAGCGCCGCGGCTACGCTGCCGGCCACTTTTCCTTCAATGTTCCCGGCGGCCGCTGCGAAACCTGCCAAGGCGACGGCACCGTCACCGTCGAAATGCAGTTCCTCGCCGACGTCGAACTCGTATGCGAAGAGTGCCGCGGGACGCGATTCAAAAGCGGGGTCCTCGAAGTCCGCTACCACAACAAAAACATTCACGAAGTTCTCGGACTCACCGTGCGGGAAGCCCTCGCGTTTTTTGTGAACGTCCCCAAAGTAACCGCCAAGCTTCGTATCCTCAACGAAATTGGTCTCGGCTATCTCCGTCTCGGACAATCCGCCACCACGCTTTCCGGAGGCGAGGCCCAGCGCCTCAAGCTGGCCGCGCATCTTTCTCGCACCGAAAATCAGGGCATCCTCTATATTCTCGACGAACCCACCACGGGGCTCCACTTCGACGACATCGCCAAACTTCTCGCCGCTTTTCGCAAACTTCTCGAGTCCGGCGCCTCGCTCCTCGTCATCGAGCACAATCTGGACGTCATTAAATCCGCCGATTGGCTCATCGACATGGGCCCGGAAGGCGGCGACCAGGGTGGCAAAATCATCGCCACCGGTACGCCCGAGCAGGTTGCGCGCAACACCCAATCGCACACCGGCCGCTATCTTGCCAAGGTTCTGAATGACAACGACCAGGCCCGCTTGCCAAGTGGCCAGGCCAGCCTGCCTGGGCAGGCAAAGCGCCCGGCAAACGGTGCATCCAAATCCTCGGGGCCTTCCGCTACAATCCCGAATGGAGCCAAAACTTCCCCCCGCTGAATCATGAGGCCAGTCTGCTCGCTTTCGCTTAGAATCCTCTTTCCAACAGCCGCGATTTTTCTACTCTTTGGTTTTTCAGCCTCCGCACAATCGCCCTCGCAAAAAACCGCCCCGCCCAAAACGCAAAAGCTCAAGAACCCCCTCAACGACCTTCTCGACGAAGCGCAAAGCGATATCGACAAAAGTGATTTCGAAGCCGCCATCGTCCCGCTCCAAAAATTCATTGCCGAGCAGCCCGACGTCGCGTACGCCCACTTTCAACTCGCGTACGTTTTCACCGCGCTGAAGCGCACCGACGACGCTCGCGCCGAGTACGAGCGCGCCATTGCCCTCGACCCCAAAATGTCTGAGGCTCATCTCAATCTCGGCATCATACTTCTCGAAAAAGATCCCGCCGCCGCGGTCGCCCCTCTACGCCGCGCCGTCGAATTGTTACCCGCGCAGAGCCGCCCTCGTTACCTTCTCGGTGTTGCGCTGGAGCGTTCCGGCGACCTTCCCGCCGCTGCGGAATCGTTTGAAGGCGCTGCCAATCTCGACCCTCACGATTTCGAAACTCTTTTGCGGCTCGGAAAACTATATCTCTCCCTCAAACGCCCCGCCGATGCCGAGCCCAAATTCCGCAGCGCGCTCGAAATTCAACCCGCCGAGCCTCACGCGCTTCTCGGCCTCGCACAAAGCCTCGACGCGCAGAAGAAATCGGAAGCCGCTGAAGCATTCAAGAACTATCTCGCCACGCAACCCGCCGATCCCGGTGCGCAGTTTCGTCTCGTTCATTACCTGATGGACCAGCAAAAATACGACGAGGCCCTTGCGGAACTCGATCGCGCCGACGCCGGCAAGCCCCCTTCTCTCGATTCGCTTCGCCTTCGGGCCGACATCTTGATCGCCCAGAAAAAATGGGACGCTTCTATCGTTCCGATTCGCGCCGCCATCGCCCTCGCGCCTAACGATGCGCAGCTTCGCGGCGGTCTCGGCCGCGTTTACCTGCAAAAGCGCGATTTTCCCTCCGCCGAAAAAGAGCTGAAAGCCGCCATCCAGCTCGACCATAGCAACATCGCTTATTGGAAAGATCTCAGCTCCACCTACTACCTTGGCGGAAATTATTCCGCCACTCTCTCACTTCTCGACGTTATTGCCAAAACCGAAACTCCTGGCGCCGGCACTTGGTTTATCCGCGCGCTTTGTTACGATAAGCTGAACCAGCCAAAGCCCGCGCTCCAGGCGTATCAGAAATTTCTGGAACTCGATAAGGACAAAAATCCCGATCAGGTCTGGCAGGCACAACAGCGCAGCAAGGTCCTGAGCCGCATGCTGGAAGGGAAGAAGTAGAGGCATGAAAAGAGCCTCCAAAACGCGCAGCATCACACTGGCCGCGGCGGTCCTTTGCGTGTTGTCCCTGGCTGCCGCCACGGAAAAACTCAGCGACTTGCAGGCGCATTTCGACCGCGAAACAAATTCCGTTCACAAGGCCAAGCTGCTGGAAAAACTTGGTGACGCTCAATTTGATGAGACCCGCCGCGCCGGCTCCGCCAACGATTACAACGCCGTCGGCGTCATCCTTGAAAAATACCGCGACAACGTGCGCGCCGCCCTCGAGGCCTTGAAAAAAGAGCATCCCGACGCCGAGCGCCAGTCCAACGGCTACCGCCAGCTCGAAATCCATGTTAGAAAAGGCATTCGCGAAATCGACGAAATTCTTCTTCTCGCTCCCGAAACACTCCATCCGCCCATTCTTCTCGTGCGCAGCGATCTGGCGGCTTTCGACGACGAGATGCTGCACATGCTTTTCCCGCGTCGTCCCGCGCCGCCTTCGCCTGCACCTGCGCCCCCGCCAGCGGCGCCGCCGTCTACGGAGAATCAACCATGAACGCAGCAAAAATGCTTTTTCTGTTTTTGGCTTGTCTTTCTTTGGGTGCCGGCGGCATGCGCGCCCGCGTTCCCCAGGAGAAGGACTATCTCTCCTCCGTCGAAGCCGACAAAATTCGCGACGCCGAGACCACCAGCGATCGCATCCGTCTCTTCATCACCTTCGCCGATGACCGCATCAAAAAATTTCAGTACGAACTCGACCATCCTTCGCTGAACCGCCACGAGGATATGCTCAATGGTCTGCTCAACTCCTACGTTGGTTGCATCGATGACGCCGCCGACCTCATCCAGCTCGGCATTCAGAAACAGGAAAATATCCGTCCCGCCGTCGATTTGATGTCCACCAAAGCAAAAGAATTCCTCGACCTCCTTCAAAAATGGTCCACCGGTGCGGAAACCGAAATTTACAAGGACAATCTCGATGACGCCATCGAAGGCACGCGCGACGCTTTGAAAGATGCCGAAGCCGCCAAGAAAAAAGTCGCGCCGCCTCCCGTGCGCCGGAAAAACTGACTCTTCGACCCTATGACCATGACGATTCCTCGCGAAAAAACGCTCTTCCCCGGTGGTGCCCCCCTGTTTCAACGCATGTTCACTCGCCTTGGCTGCGATGGCCGCCCTCCGCGTTTTCGCGTCGAGTTCTATCCGTACTCCAGCCTCACGCTCACCATCCGCCGGCGCGAGGAAGTCGTTTACGTTCGCTTCTCCGATCTCCTGCGCCGCGCACCGCTCCCCGTTCTCGAAGGCGCTGCCGCCTTGCTCCTCGCGCGTGTCTATCGGCGGCGCACGCCTCAAGAACTTGCTGAGCCTTATCTCGAATACGCTCGCTCCGACCGCACCCGCAGCCGCATCAGCCACATGCGCCGCGGACGCGTGCGCCTCGCCGCTTCCGGCCCCCGCGGCCGCCACTACGATCTCGAGAATTTATTTGACCAGTTGAACAAGAAATACTTCGAAGGCCAGTTACACCGCCCGCACATCGGCTGGAGTTTGCGAAGTTGGCGCCGTCAGTTCGGCTGCTACGATCCCGGCCCCAATCAAATTCTTTTGAATCGCCGCATGGACCGTCCCAACGTCCCGCAATGCGCCGTCGAGTACGTCCTCTACCACGAGATGCTTCACGTCAAGCACCCCACGCGCCGCTCCGGCTGCAGCCTCGTCTCCCACTCCCGCGAATTCCGCGCCGAAGAAAAACTCTTCACCGAATTCGAACGCGCCCGCCGCGTCCTCGACTCCCTCGCCCGCTAACCCGCTGCTTCCTCCCACGGATCGTACGAACCAAAACTCCAAATGTGCCCATCGACATCGCGGCACGTGAACGCCTTCCCTCCGTACTCTTTCGTTTCGAGGTCAACAATCATCTCAGCGCCGGCCGCTTTCGCTCGCGCGTAAACCGCGTCCACGTCCGGCACAACCACATACACCGTCGCGGTTTGCGCACCGCCAATTTCATCCGGTTGTTTCATCAAGTAAGGAAGGTTGTCCTTCGCCACCGAGCCCAGCATCATCATTCCGTGCCCGCACGTTAGCTCCGCGTGCGCGATCGTTTCGTTCGGTCCCGGCACCACCATCTTCTTTTCAAATCCAAACGCCTTGCACAGCCACTCAATCGCCGCCGGCGCATTTCGGTATCGCATCGCCGGTATGATCGTCGCTCCACTATTTTGTTTTGCCATTTGCTCGCTCTCCCCCGCCGAAGTGAATGCCTCTGCATTCGAATACTTTTCCAGTCTTAATCAATCGGCGGGGAATCGTATTGTAAAAAACTGAACTCAGCTTGTGATAGGAACGTGATTGCCCGGCTCCGTTCTTTGCGCCAGATACGCCGTCGGAGTCAATCCCGAAAATCCCGTGAAATCATGGATGAAATGCGCCTGGTCAAAATACCCGCACTCCAGCGCAATCTCCGTCCAATCAATCGTCCGTCGCTCGAACGATTTTGCCAGTGCCTTTTGAAACCGCTGCAATCGGCAATAGACCTTCGGCGTCAGCCCCACTTCATCCGCAAACACCTGAATGAATCGCCGCTCGCTCAACCCAATCTCTTCCACCACGCCCGACACTCTCCGATGTGGCGCTTTCCGAAACTCCTGCAAAGCAAACCGCACCGCCCGATGTTTTTGCAGCGGCCTCGCAACATGCCGCAGCAACGCCTCTTCCAAAATCGCAAACTTGCTCGCCGCTGTCCGCGCCTCCAGCAGCCGTTCGCGTAAAAACCGCCCATCCTCGCCCCACAACTCCTCCAACCCCACATTCACATCCCGCAACTCCCCCGCCGGCAAATCGAAAAACGGAAACGACCCGCCGGGTTTGAAGTGCACGCCCATCGTGTCTCGCAATTCCGACGCATCCACGATCTCCGCCGTCGTCCTCGCCCCGCAAACCAACGATCCGCCCCAGCTCCGCAAACACTTCAAACTCTTCGGGTCATAAACGCGCGTCCGGTCCTCATACAGATTGATCACCAGCCCCATGTCGCCGCTCGGCATCACCCGCTCAAACCCATGTGGCAACACACATCCTTCAATCAGCCAAAAGGCATGGATGAACTCAGATAAAGGAGGGGAGGGAATATGAGCGAGTGAAATCATTTGTCGCGCCCGTCGGAGTTGCCAGTTTGCCGCCAAACCACGCTCAACCTTGCTTCTTCTCTTTTTCCACTTCTTTATAAAGCTTGTCGATCTTTTTCTGAATCTTCTCTTTATCTTCCGCGTGCGGATACAAATCCAGATACCGCTGGTACGACTTGATCGCCTTCTTCTTCAATCTCTTTTTTTCTTGCGCCTCGCCAAGGAAACGGTAGGGAACCGCATACCCCGGCTTGGCCAGCGCCGCATCTTCAAACCGGTCAATCGCCGCGTCCACATCGCCCTTGCGCATGTAATACTGTCCAACTTCCAAATCCTTTTCTGCCCGCAGCGGATCGTAAATCGGCTGGTCCGGCGCCGACGACGTTCCCGAATCCTTATTCGGCTTAGCCCCCGGCTTCTGCGGCGGCGGCGCGGGTGCAGGTTCCGCCTGCTTAGAGGACGAGTCCGGCTGCGGATCTTGCGCCCGCGCGCGCGAGCCAATCCCTAGAATCAACGCACCCACAAGAATAATAAGAATTCGCCTCAAACGACCTCACTCAGCCTGGCAAACGTTTGTAGGGGCGGGGCTTGCCCCGCGCGCTGATCCGTTCGCCGCAAATCGATCCACTGCGCCTTATTCCAGCAAGCGTTAAGTTCTACCTGCAATCGTCCTGCCCAGCAA
>Ga0210407_10001430_pt1 | contig 22424 bp, 22 predicted proteins | sample IncBWC27MmetaG_FD_150860 | JGI IMG/M metagenome (GOLD analysis project Ga0210407, IMG submission 150860) | Forest soil microbial communities from Barre Woods Harvard Forest LTER site, Petersham, Massachusetts, United States - Inc-BW-C-27-M | ecosystem: Environmental > Terrestrial > Soil >... | reverse complement strand
AGAGGTAGTCGGCGTTTTCACTGCGGTCCCCGTTACTGGCAGCCCACGCTACGACCTCCACCACCGCGGGCCGCTCGCGACTCAGTAGGAACCGATGCTCGTCTCTCAGTCGCTGCAACCCGGCGGGCGTGATGTAGTTTTTGAGGGTCGGCCCCGGTGGCTCTGGCCGAGGTCCTCGGAGTGGCCGCTTTTCTCGCATTTGCCAATCTGCCATGGGATTTCGTGTACGTGTGGATGACCCAATCTCGGAAGGTCCGCGCCTCGGTCCCGATAATTCCTCGCACGGTGAACGTGACCGGCGCGGGCTAGATGTCGAATGATACATCGGTCTTTCCTGTGGCACTCCTATAAAATGCGGTGACCCGTCCGATTGCATATCAGGCGAAGAAGTATCGTTCACCTCAGCGATGAGCCGATGAGGTGCCCATTTCCAATGAATTGTTTGCGTTCGACCTCTAAGCTCACACTGATTCCGGGCGGATGGTCGGCTATACGGAAGTAATCCAAGATGGGCACCCGTGCGGATCAGTACCCGGAAGTCGGCTTGTCCCCAGTGATTCATCGCTCGCTACTAGCGCGTTTATCGGTACTGATTCGCACAACCGCTTAGACCTCTTCCGTGACAGCGCTCCGTGAATAGGTTTTACAACGGCTTACAAGACATGCGAGGACTGCCAAACGCAGCGCAAGTTATACAAGACCTCGCATTTTGCGGGTTGGAAAATCGCTCGAATCTGTGCCTAAACCCGCGCTCAGCTATCGACCTTGCCGTGCCGGAGCAGGGAAGTTATGCTCAGAATAGGAGTCAGTTTTCATCTGTAACCTTTGTTGCGTGATTGCATCCCACGTGCGTGGGCATGCTTGGGTGAGCGAAGCGCAGTTAAAGCTCAGTTTATGAAACTTGCTATCCATTTTCGGCTATTGCTCGTTGTCCTCCTCTTGGGAGGGCCGATCATGGCGTGCGCCGTTCCCGACGCACAGCTAACGGCTGCTGAGAAGCAGTGCTGCAAAGACATGGGCGGGGATTGCGGGCAGGGTGCGTCAGACATGCCGATGTCTCATTCCTGCTGCAAAACCGTCGTGCAACCGCTTCATGATTTCCGGCCTTCTTCAACTTTTTCGTTCTCTGCTCCCCTATTGGCGATCAGTGCCGTAGATTTTGCTCCTGCCCTTCCTTTGCCGCGAGAGTCCAACCAATTTGCTTCCTGGCTATCGCGGACGCCCTCGCCTCCGGCTGAAATGCTCGACGCTTCTCCCCTGAGAATCTAGCTCTCCTCTGCATTCCTGTTCCGAACTGCGCACTGGTGTCTCTAGTTGAACTGCTCCTGATTGGAGCAGATCTGTGGGATTTGTATGCACAGATTTGACGTTGTTTGCCGCGTCCCGGTCTACGGGCGAGCACGAATTCTTGCGTGAGCGTTGGGAGAAGCAACCATGATCGATCGTCTTATCGAGCTTTCGCTGCGAAACAAGTTTCTGGTGGTCATGCTTTGGATTGGAATCGCGGGCTGGGGTCTGTGGGCGATGTTAAAGGCTCCCATCGACGCGATTCCTGATCTGAGCGACAACCAAGTGATTGTCTTCACGGATTGGCAGGGCCGCAGTCCGCAAGAGGTAGAAGACCAGATTACCTACCCGCTCACGGTCAGCCTGCAAGGGCTGCCTGGCGTCAAGGTGGTGCGGTCCTCGTCGGCGTTCGGCTTCTCGATGATCTTCGTGATCTTCGACGACGACGTGGACCTTTATTTCGCCCGCACACGCGTGTTGGAACGCTTGAACCTGGTGAGCAAACAGCTTCCGGCCGGTGTTGTGGCGACGCTCGGACCGGACGCGACGGGGGTGGGCCACGTCTTCTGGTACACGGTGGAGGGGGGCGGGCTGAATCTGCGCGATCTGCGCTCGCTGCAGGACTGGTATGTCCGCTATCAACTCAATTCGGTCCCCGGAGTTGCCGAAGTGGCGAGCGTTGGCGGCACGGTGCAGCAATACCAGATTGATGTCGATCCGAACCTGCTGCGTTCTTACGGGATTCCGCTCAGCACTGTCATGCGCGCGGTGATGACGAGCAACTCGAATGTGGGCGGTAATGTCATCTCCGAGAACGGTTCATGGTCCATCGTACGCGGGCTTGGCCTGATCGAAAATCTTGACGATATCCGCAATATCGTGGTCGGTTCGCATAACGGCACGGCTGTTTTCGTGAAGGATCTGGGCACCGTCAAGATCGGTGACGCATTCCGGACCGCCGCTCTGGTCAAGAACAGCTCCGAAGCAGTTGGCGGAGTGATCGTGGCGCGGACAGGCGAGAACACGAAAGAAGTCATCGACCGGGTAAAACAGAAAATCAAGGAACTCGAGCCCGGCCTGCCCCCGGGCGTGCATATCGTTCCTTTTTATGACCGATCGCAGTTGATCGAAGCCACGGTTGATACCCTCCGTCATGCGTTGCTCGAAGAGATTATCCTGGTCACACTCGCGCACATCATTTTTCTGATGCACTTCCGCAGCATCCTGGTCGTTACGCTGCCGCTGCCGCTTGCCGTCCTGTGTTCTTTCCTGCTGATGCACTACGCGCATGTGACCTCGAATGTGATGTCGCTGGCGGGCATCGCCATCGCCATTGGCGTGCTCGTGGATGCGGGCATCGTCGTCACCGAAAATGCGTTTCGACACTTGGAAGGTGTCGATACGAATGATCGAGGACGCGTCTTCGAGACGGTCTTACGGGCCACGAAGCTGGTTGGCCGTCCGACGTTCTTCTCGATGGCGATCATCATTCTCGCGTTTGTGCCGGTGTTTGCGCTTACTGGGCAAGAAGGCAAACTCTTTCATCCACTGGCTTTTGCCAAAACCTTTGCGATGGTGAGCGCGACCGCTATTGCCCTGACGCTGGTACCCATCCTTTGCGTGCTGCTGCTCCGTGGCAAGTTTCATTCGGAAGACCAGAATCCCGTCATGCGTTTCTTGCAGCGGCTGTATCGTCCCGCCCTGTCCTGGGCGCTTGATCACCGCGCTATCACACTTGGTATTGCCGTCGCCTTTCTCGTTGGTGCGTTGCTTGTGGCCTCCACCATCGGCAGCGAGTTCATGCCACCGCTCAATGAAGGCGACATCATGTTCATGCCCATCGCGGACGCGAGCATCTCGCTGCCGCAGAACATTGAATATGCCAAGCGGCAAGACAAAGTTCTGGAGAGTTTTCCCGAGGTCGCCTATGTGGCAGCAAAGATAGCGCGCGCGGAGACCTCAACCGATCCGGCGGGTCTGAACATGACGGAGACCATCGTGCATCTCAAGCCGCGCGATCAGTGGCGACCGGGCATGACCCTTCCGAAGCTTAAAAGTGGGATGGACCGCGCGGTGTCTTTGCCTGGTGTGGCTAATATCTGGACGCAACCGATCATCAACCGCATCGACATGCTAACGACGGGCATTCGGTCCGAGATCGGCGTCAAGGTCTTTGGGTCCGACCTGACAGAACTTGAAGCGAAAGCTCGTGAAATTGCCGACGCCGTGCGAACTGTGAAAGGTGCCAGCGATATCTATCCCGAGCAGGTGACGGGCGGCCTGTATCTCGATATCAAGCCGAACCGAGAAGCGGCAGCACGCTACGGCATCGATGTCGGCGAGGTGCAGAACGTCATCGAGACGGCCATCGGTGAAAACAATCTAACCACCACCATCGAAGGGCGGCGACGCTTTCCGGTTCGGGTGCGCTATGCGCCGCAGTTCCGGCGCAATCCGGGAGACATCGCGAACGTGCTGGTGACGGGGGCGAATGGCGCACAGATCCCACTGGGACAAGTCGCGGATATCCGTCAGGTATCCGGGCCGGCCCAGATCAACAGCGAGAATGGCTTGCTGGAAGTTTCCGTGCTGATGAATGCGCGCGGCCGGGACGCCGGCAGCGTAATCGCCGACGCGGACAAAGCCATCCGCGCCAAAGTGCAAATGCCTCCAGGCTATTACTACAACTGGAGCGGGCAATTTGAAAACGAGGTCCGCGCGAAGAAGCGGCTGCAGCTTGTCCTGCCGGTCGCCGTCGGCATCATCTTCATCCTTCTTTATCTGACCTACCGGTCTTTCCTGGAGGCCGCGCACGTTTTGCTGGCCGTGCCGTTTGCCCTCACAGGAGGGCTCTATCTGCTCTGGCTGCTGCACTATAACTTCTCGGTCGCCGTGTGGGTTGGATTCATCGCCCTCTTCGGGACGGCGGTGCAAACGACGGTGGTGATGGTGATTTATCTCGAAGAGGCTGTAGAGCGTAAGCGGCACGCGCAGGGAACGCTGACCATCGCCGGGCTACGCGAGGCCGTGATGGAGGGGGCGCTGCTACGTCTTCGCCCGAAGCTCATGACGGTTTCGACCATCGTCGCGGGATTATTACCGATTTTCTGGAGCAACCGTGTGGGATCGGAAGTCATACGACCACTGGCCACTCCAGTCCTCGGCGGCATGCTCAGTTCCCTCGCGCACGTGCTGATCGTCACACCCATCATTTTCATGTGGCTGCGGGAGCGCGAGCTGCGCCGCGGCCAATTGCCGGTTCCAGGTTTGCGACCGACGCAAGATACACAAGCGTTTCCAACATTACTCTAAGGAGAACTTTCATGAAGACGCTCTATGCAATTTTGTTGACGTTCATTCTTGCCGTGGCCGGCTGCAGCGGAGACAAAGTAAATCTTTCCTCTCTGAAACCAGCAGCGACCCGGACGGTCGGAAAGCTCACCATCGTGCTGCTGAATAAAAGCGGCGAACTGATGCAAGGGCAGAACGAATTTGTGGTGCAGTTCAAGGACGACCAAGGCCAGCCCGCCGATGTCGGCGATGTGCAAATCGGCTCGAGCATGTCCATGCCCAGCATGGCTCCCATGTCCGGCGATTCCGAACTCACGCCCACCGGCCAAACGGGAATTTACAAAGTGACTTCCAACTTCGCCATGAGCGGGGCGTGGCATTTCACCCTTTCCTGGAACGGGCCATACGGACAAGGCCACACCACCTTCAACAGCAACGTGAGGTAAGGAACATGAGACGAATGCTATTTGCTTTTCGACTGTCGTTACTGACAATGGTGGCGTTGGCCGGTTCTCTGTCGCTGTCCGCGCAGCAGATCCCGCCACGACCCGCAAGTGATTTCCTCGATCTCCAAGGTGGAGCTACCGAGGCGGAACTCGTAACGCGCGCCCTCGCTTCCAATCCCACCTTGCTGGCGCAACGTCAGCAGATCGCTATGGCGCGCGGTGATGTGACCCAGGCTCACCTGCGGCAAAACCCGTCGCTGACTCTTGGTGGACTCAAAGAAGTAAACGGCGGCGATAACGCGATCAACGTCAGTGGATCGTTGCCACTGGAGCTCTTCGGACGCCGCGCCCGCCGCACCGAGGTTGCTGAGAGCAAGGAAGAAGCAACGCAGCGGAACGTGGCGGATCAGGAGCGCTTACTCGCCGGAGAGGTCCGCATGCGTTTCGGTCAGGCGCTCGCTACGATACGCGACCTGCAGTTTGCCGAACAGCTCCTCCAGGTCAATCGCGATTTCTTTCGATTGACGGAGGATCGTGCACGCGAGGGCGTAGCCCCAGCGCTCGACGCGGATGAAGCACGTGTCGAGGAGAACCGGATCGAAACCCTGCGAATTGACTATCAGGCGAAGGCGGAAGTGGCCTTCCTGGCGCTCAAGGAAACAGTGGGCGTAGACCCTGACGAAGTTATTCGGTTGAAGGGGCAGCTTGAACTTGCTCCCCAGGATTACGACCGGAAGCAACTTCTGCAGTTGGCGATGGATCATCGACCAGACGTGGCGTTTCAGCGGGCGAACGAACTACTGGCCCAGGCAGAGCTTCGTTCCGACCGGGCAATGGGAAAACCCGACGCCAGTGTCTTTGGCGGTTACGAACGCCCGGATAGCGGGTTCTCCCAAGAAGCCTTTGATGCAGCGGGAAATCTTCGTCCGATTCGCCAGACGTTCAACTACGCCACCTTCGGACTCAACATTAATCTCCCCCTCTTCAATCGCAATCAAGGAGCTGTCGCGTCAGACACAGCGGCTATTCAGGCTGCTCGCAGCAGGATCGCAGCGGTGGATCTGAGTCTTCGGCACGAGGTCGCACAAAACCTCATCCGCTTTAACGGAGCGCAGGCGCGGGTTACGGTTTACCGCAGTGGCGTGCGCGACCAGGCAGCTCACAATCTGGATGTCGTCCGCCAGACCTACAGTTACGGCCGCACCACCTTGCTGGATGTCATCGCGGAACAGCGCCGTTACATCGATATCGAAACCGGATATACGGACATACTGCTCGATGCGTATGTGGCGCGCATTAGTCTCGAACAAGCAATCGGTATCAACCTGCCATGAAAGGTGAAGACATGCTGAATACAGATCAGAAGGAAACGACCCCTACTCCACGACGTCGCGTGATAGGGATCGGTTTTGGCGCGATCGCTGTCGTCGCCATCTCCGTCGTGGTGTGGTTCGGGACACGACCCGGTAGCCGACCCAAGCCACGTCAACATGCGCCCATGTCGAGTATGGCCGATATGGCATCTCCCTCGAACGATACGACGGACGCAGCTGCGGCCAACGCAGAGTTACAGGTCGAGCTTGGTCCCGACGATCTGAAGAAGGCGCAGGTGCAAACCGTCCATGTAGATGTGAAGGAAACCTCCGGCACGCTTCGCGTTCCAGGGATCGTCAACGCGGACGAGTACCGCGAGGTGCATGTCACTCCCCTCGTTGGTGGTGTTATCAGGCAGGTTCCTGTGGTGCTTGGCGATCATGTGCAGCGCGGCCAGCCGATGGCGGTGATTTTCAGTAGTGACTTGGCGGACGCCGAAACGGGGTATCTCGCTATGTTGGCGGAGCTCGAAGCCGATCACAAAAAGCTGGAACGTACGCAGAAGCTCGTCAAGCTGGGAGCCGCAAGTCAGCAGGAAGAGGAGGACGTGACGGCAGACCACGCCGCGCACGAAGCCCATGTGCGCGCCGCACTCGCGAGGCTGCAAGTGCTCGGTGCCAGTGATCGTCAGGTCACCGCGCTGAAGCAAGCCGAGCAGGTCGATGCGAACTTTTCCGTGCCAGCGCCGATCAACGGCATCGTGCTGACCCGTACAGCGAATCCGGGCTTGGTAACGAACATGTCGCAGGAACTGTTTACCGTGGTGGATTTATCGACCGTGTGGGTGATGGCGAGTATCAACGAGAAAGACTTCTCGGCGATCCATGTGGGCACCACCACAATGGTGACCGCTCCGGCTTACCCCGGCCGCGTCTGGAAGGGCCGCGTCGTTTACATCCAACCCCAGCTAGATCCCAACACGCGGACGGCGCAGGCTCGCATCGAGGTGGCAAATCCCGACGAGAGCCTGCGGCTCGACATGTTTATGGACGTCGCATTTATGTCCGCGGGCGGCAAAGGGCTGACCGTTCCCGAATCGGCGGTGCAGGCCATTGGCGAGAAGCAATATGTCTTCCTCCCGATCACCGATAGTGAAGGTAGCTTTGCCGTACGACAAGTACGGCTCGGCCCCGCTTCAAATGGCTTCTACCCGGTTTTGGAGGGACTCAAGGTCAACGACGAAGTCGTCAAAGACGGCAGCTTTATTCTCAAGGCTGAGGCCATTCGCCAGCACCCCGAACTGCAATGACTTCGCGGGACGCCAACGCGAAGCCGGCGAGAGCGGTTCGTTTGGGAACAGCTCTATGTGGTCTTCGACATGCAGAACCTCAGTGTCGTGCAATGGCGACCGAGTTTGCTGGAAAGGCGAGTGAACTATGAACGAGCGCGATCAAATCGAGAAAGACGATGAATCGACTTCGGCGGCAGAGTCTGGTCCGAAGTCGGCAATCGATCAACCAGCCGCGCCACTGGGGTCGCTCTTCAAGGTAGAGGGAACCGAGCTTTCGAGCGATGCCTCCGCTGAGCCATCGAATAATGCGCTAGAGCCTGCAATGGTCTCCGCCAGCCACAGTGCGGATGACCAGGGCGGCGCGCAGGCGAATAACGTTCGTGGAGAATCTTGTGGGGAAGCAACCAGTGGATTGGGAATGACACTCACCATCGAGCATAAGCATTCGCTCGCCATCCGCTGGATGCACTGGATCAACTTCCCACTGCTTGCGGTGATGATTTATTCGGGTCTGCTGATCTATTGGGCCGATTCGCAGCACGAGGGGCTGAATGCGCACCGGGTTTATCGCGTGGGTTTCGGCAGTTGGACGCTCTTCCGACTCTTTCCTTCATGGTTCTACAACAATCTCCATCTTAAATTCCAACTTGCGAAGGGCTTGGGCTATCACTTTTTCTTCATGTGGTTCTTCGCGCTGAACGGGATGGCGTATGTCCTGTACTCCATTTTCTCTGCCGAGTGGCGGGAGTTGCTGCCTACGCGGCATTCGGTTGGGGAAGCCATCTCGGTGATCTTGCACGATCTGGGATTCAGCAAGCGCCATCCACCGCAGGGCAAGTTTAACGGCGCACAACGGATCACCTATACCGGCGTCATCCTCATGGGTGCGGGCTCGCTGCTGACCGGGCTGGCCATCTACAAACCTACCCAACTCCATGTCATCACGGCGTTGCTCGGAGGTTACGAGATGGCGCGCTGGTTGCACTTTTGGCTGACGATATCCTACGTTGCCTTTTTTTTGGTGCACGTCGCACAGGTCATTCGCGCAGGCTGGAACAACTTTCGCGCCATGATCGTCGGTTACGAGATTTTGCCGAACGAAGCTACGAAGCACGACGAGCACTCTCCATGAACAAGAAATCTCTGCAAGTTGAGCGTGAAACGATTGCGGAACTCAAACGCAGGTCGCGGCGCGACTTCCTCATTGCCGCTGCAGCCACCGTCACGGGCGGCTGCATTTGGAAATGGTTGAATAGTCAGCCCGAACTTGACGGACTCAGCTCGCCCTTCCGCAAGGCGATGCAATTCAACGCTGGAATTGCGCGCCGACTCTTTGGAGAACGAGCGCCGGCGCCAGAATTCGAGCAATCCAAGGCAGTGCGTTCGTTCCGTCGCAACGGCGATATCGGACTTTCTGACATCCGGCCCCAGGACTGGCGACTGCAACTCGTCGGCGTCTCGAACCCTGAGTCCCATCCACAGTACACGCGAGACGTGTCCTCCTGGACTTACGGAATGAAAGACTCAATCCCGGAGGCCCCTGACGTCGATGCCAATACGGCCCCGAAGAAGTTGAGTATGCACGAGGAGGACGCAAAAGGTGCTGCTGTAACGATGAAGCCGATGGAGATGCCCGAAGATATGCATGCAGCTGTGCCCGGGCTGCTACTCACGATGGCGGACGTGAGGAAGCTGCCGCACGTGGAGATGGTCACGGAGTTCAAGTGCATCGAGGGTTGGAGCGAAATAGTTTACTGGGGTGGCGCACGCCTGCGAGACTTCCTCGCCGCGTTCCCGCCACGCAACGGGAGCGGCAATCATTTTGAATCCAAGGAGCTGTCGAGTGGCATTCCGAAGTACGTCGGCTTCGAGACGCCGGACGGCCAGTACTATGTCGGCATCGAGCGCGAAGTGGCGTTACATCCGCAAACGCTGCTCGCCTACGAGCTTAACGGCCAGCCTCTGACACCGGTCCATGGCGCTCCTTTACGTCTAGTCACCCCGCTCAAGTACGGTATCAAGCAACTCAAACAGATTGGCCGAATCGTCTACACCGACGCGCGCCCGCAGGATTATTGGCACGAGCGAGGATACGACTACTACGCGGGTTTATAAAATGCACCAAGGAATTGAGCGGCGAGCACGAACAAGAGCGAAGACCATCGGACACCAACAAAGGACCACACGTCAGCGATGCGATGTGCGGACAAACCCATATGATGAAAGACAAGCCCGCCGCGGAATGCTTGCGCTACTGCGTCAAGCAGGGAACCAAATAGGCATTTGTTGCTGGAAGGAATGTGTACGCGTTTGAAGGGAATGAAACGGAACTCGACAAAGACGCGGCGCAAAAAGTTACTGCGAAAGGAACATTGAAAGGCGAAACCCCGACCGTGGAATCTGTAGGTCCGGTAGTCACTCGGCACGGCATTCGTTGCAGGCCTTGCCCTGGAACCCTTCGATTCCTTCTTTCGCGATGATGGGAGTCATGATAAGCGCCGCAACAGGATCAGCCCACCACAGCCCGAACAAGGCGTTGCGCAGCAGCCCTCGAGCGGTGGCAGTAAACTCCGTTCGTGCGAGATCAGGGTAAAGACAAAATTTTCGAAGGATACGGTGACAGCGTCGCTCACTCTGCAATAATTGGCTTCGTCCAAGCGCTGCCATAACATTTCGAGGTGATATCAGGAAGCCTTCTTTCACTTCACTCTCCATGCACTACGTCCATGAATGGGCTCTGTCGCGTACATCACAATCGGCAAGACTCGCGGCGACAGCCATCACGGAAAAAAGCACCAGCCTTGGGTGAACCCGGATAGTGAGGAAAATCATTTGCGCACTGTTTGACGTCGCACGAAGAGCGTTGTCCAATGAAAGTGACGCAGCGGCTGGCGCCTAAGTATCCCGTATGAATATCCTGAACTGAAACTTAGGGAGGATTCTTACGCCGACATGAAAATCTATTTTGGCTTCACCGTCGCGGGGGATCGCTCCTCTATGGAGGCGGCGAGGAAAATTGTGGAGTTGGTCGTCCAAATGGGCCACGAGGTGCTCACGGGCCACCTGTTGAGGGATGACGCGTGGGAGGCAGACCGGCTCATCACGCCGCAGGAAGTCTATCGACGGGACATGCGATGGCTTGCACAGTGCGACCTGTTTATGGCTGAGGTTTCCGGTTCTTCGTTTGGCGTGGGCTTTGAAACTGGCTACCTTCTCGGAGCCACCACAAAGGACGTGGTCTTGTTCTACCGGAGGGACGCCGAAAGAAAAATATCTCTGCTAATCACTGGTATCGCCCATCCGCATTGCACGCTGGCGCCATATTCGGATCTTGACGAAGTGGAGAATTGGATCAGGAACGCCCTGCCGCAATTAAAATCCTTGCCAGTCCAGGATCAGTTGGGAAGCTAGCTGTTCTCGGTTAAGAATTGTATTGATTGCGGCCGGCCATTACGCCGCCGTCAACGTCCCAGATGGCGCCAGTAACCCAGCTCGATTTGTCCGACAGCAGAAACGCAATGGCTTCGGCAACTTCTTCTGGGCGTCCGATACGACCGATGGGGTGGAAACCGTTGAAGCCTTGAAGGACCGTGCTTACTTGTTCCTTGGGAATGAACCCTTCAAAGATTGGAGTGTGCACAACTGCGGGGGACACTGCATTCACCCGAATACCGACCCTCGCGAGTTCCATGGCAAGATGCTGCGTCAGTGAATGCAAGCCCGCCTTTGCCATGGAGTAGGCGGAAGAGGGCGTCGCTTGCACAGCTTGCCTTGCCCACATCGAGCCGATGTTCACGATGGCGCCGCCCTTCTTTCCAGCGACCATGTTCTTGGCCACACATTGCGTGATGAAAAAGATTGCCCTGTTGATTTCGAGGTAGCGATCATAGTCAGCCTCGGTGTGTTCGAGGAACGGTTTGGGGAGGAATACGCCCGCGGCGTTCACCAGCAAGGTGGCATCGCCGTGTCGGGAATCGAGACGGTGCAAGAGTGCGGCACGCTCGCCGTGGTTGGTTATGTCTGCGGTTTCGCTGAAAACCGGACCGTGAAGAGTCAATTCAGCAATCGCCTTCTTGGTCTTGTCTTCGCGGCGCCCAATGAGAACCGCCGTGCCCCCATTCTGGAGCACGATCTTGGCAACCGCTTCGCCTATCCCGCTCGTTCCTCCGATGACGATCAATTTCTTTCCGCGAAATTCGAGTTCCACTAAGTCCGTCCTTCCGGCTTTTGAAAGCGATCAGATTGATTCCTGCTGATTCGCATCTATACTTTTTTTTCAAATCGAAAGAGATCGGGACGCGCATAATGACCCGTGACATCCAAAGTCATCGTTTCCCTGTCAATTTCTGTCACATCCAAATCTGCAACGAGGAGCTCCTCACGATCGAACACCGGATCAAGCACATACTGAGAATCCGGCCCGATGATCGCGCTACCGCCGTTCTCCACCCACCGGCTTGAACCCGGCTGCAATGTAATTCCAGAAACAAGCTCGACAGGCAAATCTTCAACCGGCATCATCAAGCCCACCGCCACAACGAAACATCGGCCTTCAAAGGCATAGTGCCTGCTGGCCAATTGATGCAAGTCATGAACCGTTGGCCACACCGCGACGTGGATGTGCTCGCCGGAATTGTGCATGGCCATGCGTGCGAGCGGCATCCAATGCTCCCAGCAAATCAATCCGCCCACACGCCCCGCGGATGTGGAGACGGCTTCTGTTCCGCGCCCATCGCCATTTCCCCAGACGAGCCGTTCGGTGTACGTGGGGACGAGCTTCCGATGGTGGTTTTTGAGTTGTCCATCGTCTGAAATTGTGAGCAGCGAGTTGTAGAGCGTCCCGTTTCCCGGACCGGCATCGACCCGCTCATTCGCTCCGATGACAATCGTAATCTTTAAATCTCGCGCGGCTTTGCTGAGCGCTGTCACTTCTTCCCCGGGAACGGTGATGCTGTTATTCCTAAGCCTGGCGAATACCTCCTTCGCCGAAGCGTTTTCCCAGAGTGCCGCGCCGGGGCACACATCCAGCCAGGCAGGGTAGCCAGGCAGCCAGGTCTCGCCAAATGCCACAAGCTGTGCTTCTTGCTTAGCCGCCTGTTGAATCAGATCGAGAGCCTTCGCGAGGCTGGCCCGTTTGTCCATGTAAACAGGAGCGGACTGCGCTATAGCCACGCGCACCCGCCTCGAATCGGCTCTTGGTGGTCCAGATTTTTCCATCACCGATGTATCGTACCTCTACGAGTAGAGCACTTCGCTAAACGCATCATGTGCACCCTCGGTCCGCCCAGCAAATACCGCGGCAGCTCCGGGAGACGAAGACTCGTCCGCAACCGCGTGGGATTCCGATGTAGTGATCGCTCGCCGGATCGCCGCCAGTTTGGCGCCATTCTCGAAACGGACACTGCTTCCCTCCGGCTGAATTCCCAACTGCGACCAAGACTATCCAAGTCGATGCTTACCGGCATGTCTTTCATCCTTATATACAGCGGATGAAGAACACTTACGCCAACCGCCCGGTCCCCCGCTCTGAGTGCAGTCTCGAGGTTGCAGTCTTTGCGGATATCCCCACCGGCTTCAATAATGCCCCGAAGGGCCTGCTCCAAACCCTTAACATTGTTTGTTTGGCGCCGGATCTCCACGTCCGCTAAAAGGCAAAAAAGGGCTCCTCCCCAATAGGTTCTCCCCCAAGTATGCGTGTGATCCAGTCCGCGATCTCCATGCTGGGGGAAGCCTTGGGGCATGTCCCGCACGAGATCAAACCACATCTGCCCGGGTTTAAGATGTCCAACGTGAATCCGAGCGATGGGTTCGACGTAGGTAGCGATGCCCTCTTCGATCCAATGGTGCTTGTCGTCTACGGAGGGAAAAGCCAGATGAACCATCTCGTGAGTCAGCATCCCGTCAGAGGCAAGCTCCAAAGGAGAAGTCTCATTCCCAACGCGCATCGTGATTCGCCCGCCGCGGTCGCCGAATGCCATACCGTTACTGACGCCGCTTCCCCTGAAAGAAGTGATCTGAATCAGAACTTGAGGCACCGGAAAGCGTCCATAATAGGCCGTCACGGATTCAGCGGCCGCGCCAACCCACTGATAAAGGTTCCTTCGCCGGCACTCGCAGAAAGTTCCCTTCGATCCTGATGTCGACCCGCGCGCCCCCGATCAGCCGACTCGAAGTCATCTAAGCCTTCGCTAGCACAAAGGAGAAACAAGGGAGAAACAAGAGCGCAGCCAGGGTTGCCCGGGCAAAGAAGCCAGCCATATTAGGTTCGAACCATCGAATGACCATGAGAACTATTCTGCTGGAGAGACCGGCGATCAGGCCGGAACTGAATTCGCTTGCTTCACCTGGGTGGAGCCTGAGAAATATGCGATTGCTGAGTCCACGGCGATCTTGCCCGCGCCAAAAATCAGCACGATGAGTGAGGCGATCAGAAACGTGAAAGGGGCGGCGGCGATGAACTTGTCCGGATCGGAGAAGAAAGAGAGCAGCGCCTCACGGTCCCCCATGACGTAGGCCATAGTCATATTCACGGTAAGCACCAGACCAGTCATTCTGGACAGCAGACCCAGACCGAGGAAAATGCCGCCAAAAAACTCGACGCAGGCGATGAAGACGGCCATTTGCGCGGGCATGGGCAAGCCAAGGGTGCCGAAATACTCCGCAACACCGGGAATGTGATGAAGCTTTCCCCACCCGCTCTGAGCAAGTTGCCATCCCCAATAGAGCCGCACAAAGAGGAGAAACGGCGACTGCAGGTAAGAAACCAAACCGAAGAACCGACCATGCCATTGCCTGATTTTCGCGATTAGCTTGCCCATGGTTACGATCTACGCCCTTTTCTCGCGGCTTTTCTCACCGCGCATGTTCTTCTCTGGCCGGCAGAACCAGCCTAGAGCAGCCCAGGTCTGAAACGAGTGTTGAACAGAAGCGGCGCGGTCCGCCGCGGGGATTGCACTCTTTCGGAAAGCCAACTCGATGGCGCACTCGACCGATTTTCCGTTCCGCAGCGCGTTGAGTAGCGCAAACTCTTCCGGCTCGATGCGGCGAAAATAGACGGAGAAATCCAGACGATGCACTGCCAAAAAAATCTGCGCGCGTCGAAGCTCTGCGATGGCCCGGACCTTACTCCGCTTCCGTCGCTCCTGGAAGGCGTTGCTGGCACGATCCGCGCCTTCGTCGCCGCCTTCCTTCACTTCTAAAAGCAAGTCATCCACTGGATAGTGGAGCTTGAGAAGTTGCACGTAGGGTTGAATTCTGAGGTTAAGATTTGCACGCGCGATCTCGCCAAGATCTTCGGTGCGCAAGGCCGGCTCGGCGCGGCCGTCGAAGGCCTCGATGTCCGCCCATTCGAGACGAACCATGTCCAGTGCGAGCACGCGCTTATTGCGTATCCACTCCCGATTTTGGCGGAGCCAAGATTCAAGATGCGAGCCAAGATTCCGCAGTGTGAAGGAACGCGAAGGACGCTCGGTGAGATAGGCCTTGCACATCGATTCGAACCGCGAACCCCCAAGAATTGCCCGCAATCCCGGGAAATCCTCGGCCATGCTGGTCAAAAGGCGAAACCAGTATTGCCGATTATAAATCTCCAGACGTTCGAGGGAAGTCAAACGATCATTGGGCTTGATAAAACGGGCCGCGTAGGCGCTCATGCGCCCGCCACCTGGAGCGTTTCGCCGCATGTGTTCCGAAGGCGTCAGCGGCTGCATGACGGCACGAGCGACCGCCCGCTGAAGGTTCGCGAGGTTCATACCGCAATCCTCAAGGCCGTGTCGGCGAGGAAACGGTTGGCCTTCAGCGCTTCTCTATGAACTTCCTGGAAGGAAGGAATACTGTCGTCCCACTCAAGCAACGTGGCGGTATGGCCGGCGCGCTGAACGGCGCGTTCGTAGAGTTTCCAAACGGGATCGATCACCGGATGGTCATGCGTGTCCAAAATGTACTTCTCAAATTTTGAGTGCCCGGCAATGTGAATTTGCGCGACGCGCTCGGCGGGAACGCTGTTCACATAGGTGAAGGGATCGAAACCATGATTTCGCGAGGAAACGTAAATATTGTTAACGTCCAACAGAATGCCGCAGTCCGCGCGCTCGACCACTTCGTTCAGAAATTCCCATTCGGTCATTTCCGAGACATGGTATTCCGCGTAGCTGCTTACGTTTTCGACGGCGATGGGAACCTCAAGAAAGTCGCGCACTTCGCGAACTTTTTGCGCGGTGATGCGTGCGGCTTCAAAGGTGTACGGCATGGGCAGCAGATCGTGTGTGTAGCGTCCGTCCACGCTGCCCCAGCAGAGATGGTCGGAAAGCCAAGGGGTTTTGGTGCGTTTTACCAGATCTTTCAAGCGGCGGAGGTGTTCGCGGTTGGGCTTCTCCGCTGAACCGAAATACATCGAGACGCCATGCTGCACGACTTTATACTGCTCAAGAATCTGATCGAGAATGTGCAGCGGGCGTCCGCCGTCAATCATGAAATTTTCGGAAATGATTTCAAACCAGTCGACGACCGGTTTGCGCGAGAGAATGTGCTGGTAATGGGGAGAGCGTAGGCCAATCCCGATCCCGTAATCCGTGTACCCGTTAAAGCGATTCCCAGCCATTGAAGTCTCCAATCAATTCAGATAAAAGAGGACCGACATGCTGCATCGGCCCTCTCCCAGGAGAAAAGCCACTTACCAAATTGCAGCTTAGGCCGCCGGCTTGTTCTTGCCGTCGGTCCTGCAACCACCCTTGCCCTTGCAAGAGTTCTTGCCCTTGCAGCCGTTGTCGCCTTCCTTGCAGGCGCCCTTGCCCTTGCAAGAGTTTTGGCCTTTACAGGCGTGCCGGTCCTTTTTGTCCTTGGCTTTCTCGGACTTCTGGTCCTGGCTCGCGGCCTGATCCTGACCCAGGGCGCTGAACGTCTTCAGCGAGGGAAGCAGTGTCGAAGCCTTAGTCGCAGCGCCGGTGCCAGCGAACAATCCCGCGAACGCCGCCCCTGCGAGTATGGCTTTTGTCGTTTTCGTCATATTCAAGCTCCTCGATCCATTAGAGTTGAGATACGAAACACCACCCAGACAGTCTTTCCGCATCCTGGATCACCAATCTCTCCGCACAGTCTTGCCAAACGAGACTTATTGCAGATCCGTGGTGACCTCGAACGCCCTGACAAGGTGTTCCGCCCGTTGAATGGGAGTCGCAATCCGCTTAAAGGTTTCTTAAAGTTCTAAAACAGTTTCTGCCAGCGTCTTGGAATAGCAGCAGCGGTGGATGGTGTGAACGCCCGAAGATGGGTTTCCAATTTGGCCCGTCTTACCACCGCGACGATGACGAAGTGGAGGTTTGCAAAGCCTCGGTGCCATGGAACAAGCTGCAGACCCGTGGAAGCGATCTTGCGGCGTGGCTGATCACCCTAATTTCCGTAGCCCAAGGAAAGAGGGCCTAGCGGAAATGCCCAGCCCTCCGTCCTAAGGAACAACAGGTGTAACGCAATTACTGAGGCTTTTTGGAACCATCGGTCGCGCAGCCGCCCTTGCCCTTGCAAGAGTTCTCGCCTTTGCAACCGTTGTCACCCGCCTTGCAGCCGCCCTTGCCCTTGCAGGAGTTCTGGCCCTTGCAAGCGTGCTTGTCCTTGGCTTGCTTGTCGTCCTTCTTGTCCTTGCCCTGGTCCTGGCTCTGTTCCTGGGCGCTGAAAGAGGCCTTCACCGAAGGAAGCAGAGTCGACGCTTTGACTGCCGCGCCAGTGCCGGCGAACAATCCCGCGAACGCCGCACCTGCGAGCATAGCTTTTGTGGTTTTCGTCATTTTCAAAATTCTCCCGTCAATTTAGAATGAGATGCGAGACACCGGCAGGACGCTCATTCCGCCTCGTAAATCCCGATTCATGCTGCCCGGTTCGGCCAAATAGCGTCCGTTCCGATTTCGAGGAGGTCTCTAATGTCCTGTTTCAATGTTTCGTCCAGTAAATGGGACTCACACAACGCACAAAAGTTTCCGAAATTCTGGACATGGATCGGAATCAAGGCCCTGGCTAGTCTGGCCTACCAAGAGTACGGCACCATGACGTCTTCGCCGACCTAGAGGCTGGGCGCGTAATAGCCTGTTTTTGCATAGACGCTGAGAGGGGGAAGTCCCTTAGGGGGCCGCAGCTTGATTTTGATCTTCCTCCAGCGAGCATCGTGGGCTTTATTGCTCGGGTGGTACGCCAAGATGTATTGGTTGCGCAGCTCGGCACCGATTTTTGTGGCGATGTCGGGTAGGTCGCTTAGATTCCCGACTGCTATTGTCGCCCCCGTCGGAGATGATGAGCAGGGCGCGTTTGCTATTTTGCGCGCCGCGCATCTGGCTGAGTCCGAGATAAATCGCGTCGAGCAAGGCTGTGCGCCCTTTCGCAGTGGCTAAGAGCATGCTGCTCTGCAGCTTTTCGACGTTTTCGGTAAACGGGCTGAGAAGCTGGGCGCGCTCGTTGAAGCCGATGAGAAAGAACTCGTCCCGCGGATTGGCGGTCTTGAAGAACTCCACGGCAGCCTGCTTGGCTTTGCCCAATTTGTCGGCCATGCTGCCGCTGAGATCCAGGATGACACCGATGGAGATGGGAACGTCTTCCGAGGAAAAATTCACCACCTCCTCCTCGACGTTGTCTTCGAAGATGCGAAGATTGTCGGGCTCCAGACCGGTGACCAAGCGGTTGTAGGGGTCGGTAACGGTGACGTTGATCAGCGCCAGTTCCAGGTCGAGATGTACGGATTGCCCCTGCTTAATAAGCTGACCGGGTGTGTCGCCTTTCACATCGCTGGGGCCGAGAGACTGGGCGAAGGCGGGGGTGAGTAGACTGCGACCGAACAGACCAAAGAACAGCACAAAAATGACGGGAACGCGTAATACGCCCGTTGTGAACGTGCCGCTTTTCATGGCGCCTCGAGTTCCTTAAGATCCGCCAGACATTCCAGGCTAATGGCTTGGGGCGAGCCTCAGCGAGTGGCTCGGTGTCCGTTCGTTCTGCCGCGCTCCATAGCGCTGCACGCTGTGAAGCAGTTCGCGCAATCGCCTGCGCGCCTTATGCAACTGTGACTTCGAGTGACCTTCCGAGCGCCCTAACATCCCTGCAATCTCCTTGTGCTGGTATCCTTGAATATCGTGCAGAACAAATACCGTGCGGTAGCCGGCCGAGAGTTGCCCAATGCAACGCTCGAGGTTCACCCGATCAATCGATCCCTCTAGCATTAAGTCGCGGATTCCAATATCGACGCTCGGCGACATGGTCTCATCGTCCGCAACGACAGTCGCGTCGATCGAGATCATCGGCGGCGACTTCTTGCGCAAGCGCATGAGTACGAGGTTAACCGTCAGCCGATGCAGCCAGGTGGAAAAGGCCGACTGACCGCGAAAGGTATGGATCTTGCGGAATAGCAGCATGAAAACGTCCTGCACCAGGTCTTCTGCTTCGATGGGGTCTTTTAGCATGCGCAGGCAAAGCGCGTAGACTCGGCGGCAGTGCTGTTGATAAATGGATTCGAAAGCCCCGGCGTCGCCGTGTTGAGCCAACCGAATGGCCTCGCTCACGGGTGAACTACTGGATTCGTGCGATTTTGATTCTCCCATTCCGGGTTCGGCCCCGGGCGCCAGCTTCCTCTTGGTAAACAAGCGCGGCGCACTCGGGTTTGACTGGCCGTTCGGGACAACACTTTTGAGTCCAAATGCGGGACCTAAGGTTTGAGGATTGCTTGGCGGATGCATTGGGATTTGCCTTGTCTGCGATTCACGAAGAGGGCCCTGAGCAATGGCGCATCGCAATCCTGCGCAGACGAATTAAGGCTCCGTTGGCCTTGCTCACCAGCCCGAGAATGCGATTTTGCGAATCGCCTCAAACTGGCTGCGAATACTGATTCCTGCATCAAATGAGAGTCGCGAATCGTACAAAGGTTTCGAAGTACCCGAGGTTGACGGAAACCCCTGCGTGCAAACGTTCTATATAGGTCTTCAGAACCTGATCAACAATCCTCCGGTGAAAGCCAGATTATTCTGAAGATTGCCGATGACTTTTTGATTGTAGTTGGGCTGCCCCGAATAGAAATCACGCACTTCGACCCGGAACCCAATAGGTATTCTAAGAATATGGACGACCGTGCGGGTGTCAATTCCGCCACCAAACTCCAGGGTTCCGGTGTTTGTACCTGGCTTAAACGATGACGCGGCAGCGGGCGCCTTTTCAAGGAAGCGCGCATAACCGCCACCAAACGACAACCAAGGAGAGAACACTCCATTCGGATGGAATTTCACTCGAACATGAGGGGTAAGGAAAATAAAGGCATATTGACCAATCGCGTTTTGGGACGGCTGACTGAGCTTCACATCGAACGGAGAGGCCAGAAAATCAACGCCGCCGTCAATTGCGAATTTTTGTCTAAGGACAAAGGCGTGATCGTATTCGAGGCCTAAGGTCAGGCTGGAATCGATCGCCAGGTTTCGGGTTGTGAGGACTGTCCCGTCCGGAGCTATCAGGCTGGCTGCCGGAGACAAACCTTGGCGTGGGGTTACAGTCCCCCCAATCACAAGTCCAACTTCGTTTTTTTCCTGCGCCAGGGCTGGAACAGACCAAAGAAAAACCACTAAGGACATTCCAAGCAACGACGTGCACTTCCGCTTCCAAGCGTTCGGCACTGCACTACGAGTGATCGGGTCAAGAACAAATAGGTTTAAAACTTTCCTGATCAATTGACCAACACTGATCCTCTTCATTCTACATATCTCCCCAGATACAGCTTTTTGATTGCCCGATGAAAAGCACTTCGCACGATCGAGCTCCATACGATTCCAAACTATTCGCGGCGATGAGAGCGCGGGCGAGTCTGCCTATAAGACCTCGCAACATGAACTCAGAGCTGATCAGAAGCAGCCCTCAAATCTGTCATTCGCAAAACTTCTACACGCGGTGAGATGCGCCTATCGCTGCAAGGTTTCCAGAATTCGGCGCAAGAGCTTGCCGGCCGAGACGAGCACGGTCAGGAATTGCGCGTGCTGCCGTGCTGAATCCGAATGGAGGGCCTCGGAAATTTTCAACCCGTGTGAAACCTTTGGAATATTTGGGAATCACATCCCAGGGCTGCTCTACGGCGTCGACATAGGCAGTCCTGCATTCCTCATATTGGGGGACAGGCCTCCGGATCGGAGTGCTCACAAGAGCGCCGGCTTTACGGCGCCTGTTCAACTCGCAACTGAGTACATGCGAAATCGGATGCGGAGCAAAATATGAAAACCCTGGCTGTCATCCTTCTCGTTGCCGGATTCTTTGCTGTTCCTTGTTGGCAAGAAAACGCTCCCACCACTCAGACCGTCCCTCCGGCTATTGGCTTGGAGATAGGCCAGAAGGCGCCGGCATTTGCTCTGCTCGATCAGTTCGGCCACAAACAGTCCAGCGAAACACTCAAAGGCTTCAAGGGCACGGTGCTCCTCTTCTTCCGCTCCGCCGATTGGTGACCCTTCTGCAAAGCGCAGCTCGTGCAGCTGCAAGACGCAAAACAAAGATTTGAGGCGCAGGGGCTTAAGCTGGCGGCGATTAGCTACGATGATTCGGCCATCCTGAAGGACTTCGCCGAACGGCACAAAATCGAGTTTCCCCTTTTGGCTGATCCTGATTCCGAAATCATTCGCAGCTTCCACGTGCTGAACGCAGAAGCCAAGGGAATGACCAAAGGGATGGCCCATCCCGGATTCTTCTATATCGACCCAAGCGGGGTTATTCGCGAAAAGTATTTTATAGCCAAGTACACGGATCGTTTGACGGCGAATAATGTGATCGCGAAGCTTTTCCCCGAGTTGAGCGCGGAAGTGAGGCAGAATATCGAAGCGCCTCATCTTCGGCTTACCCTTGCACAATCGGATCGCAGCGTCATACCCGGTGGCAGGGTCAGCCTGATTGCCGAGGTTGAGCTTCCTCCGGACGTGCATGTTTATTCTCCCGGTGTGAGAGGATATAAACCGCTTCAGCTTCAGTTGCAGGATGTTTCAGGAATCGAGTTCCAGCCCGTCATTTATCCCAGCCCAAAAACTCTGTACCTGGAAGCCATCCACGAGCATGTGCCGGTCTTCGAGGGAAGGTTTCGCGTCACCCAAGATCTCACAGTAGTTCCCTCTCGAGCTTCGGATGCTCTCCGCGCGGTGTTTTCCCACGAACGGACCCTTGCCATTGCCGGGGAGTTGAGCTATCAGGCCTGCGACAAGTCTGTTTGCTATCCTCCGACGTCGGTGCCCCTGAAGTGGGAGCTGAAGGTTCTTCCACTTGACCTAAAACGGTCTCCGGACGCCATTCAGCATAAATAGCCTTTCGAGGTCTGCGGCAGATTCGGTCTGCCAGTTCTGAAAGAGGGAGACCGTGAGCTTCGAGTTCGTGACTCTGGCAACCGCGCCCAGAAGTCGATGAGAAACTAAACGTTAAACAGGTAGCTCAAGCCGCAAAAAACCACCTGTCTAATAGACAATAAAGAAGAATCAGCGCTCCGGTTGGAAAAGACCGTATCTGAGGTGACTACGAGATTGGTCCGCGAATCCTCCCTCGAAACTTTTTGCCCCCCCTGCGAATCAGACTTGTCAGGATTGAGTGACTTCAGGTAGTTTGGATTCCGAGCAGGCAACGTCCGACTCATATCTGTAGGCGACGGCGAGCATGACACAGTCGCAAATGCGGACTAACGAGGCTGACCTCATAAAGAGCGTCTGTTGCGGAGAGCAGGAAGCTTTCTACGAATTGGTACGCCCGTATGAGCGCATGATTTATGCCGCGGCGATTTCAGTGGTGAAAAATCAGGCTGACGCGGAAGAGGT
>Ga0210407_10001427_pt1 | contig 22445 bp, 20 predicted proteins | sample IncBWC27MmetaG_FD_150860 | JGI IMG/M metagenome (GOLD analysis project Ga0210407, IMG submission 150860) | Forest soil microbial communities from Barre Woods Harvard Forest LTER site, Petersham, Massachusetts, United States - Inc-BW-C-27-M | ecosystem: Environmental > Terrestrial > Soil >... | reverse complement strand
TGCGACGGTCACCCCACCCGCCAAGGTCTAAAGCTGGATAGGACGCAAGGGTTGGCGATTACAACTGACAGGTCCACCAAACTGCTCTTGGTGACGACGCCTTCTCGCAGCTTGTAATCGAAGAGCAGATGTCCGCGCACGACCGTAGCTAACGGATGTGGAACTTTTCAAAGAATCTGAGAAAGTGAGCAATTGTGAGCAGTCACACCGTTGTGGGAACGGTACTCTAGCATCTGCTTCAACGTTGTAGTGGCCCTAAGAAGGCGAAGAGCTTGGTAGGGCGGTCATGGGTTAGCGTCGGATTAGTGACATTCGGACCCTCACGACCGCCCCTTTTCAACATATCTTCATAACTCGGCGCAAAGTCTTCTCTTCAGAAGACTTGCCGTTCCCTGATTCACCATCTGTGTGAGTGAAGCCGAACCGCCGCGGCTGGTGCTGCCGCATCAGCGTTGGCTTACCACCGCAGCTTTGTACGAGTGTGCAAAAGTGAACATCTTTCGCGATCACGATTTAGAGAAGATGTTTGGGCATAATTAGTCTTGCTCCTGGCGAGCTTTTGATACGGGCTTCCCTTCGGGAAAGAAGTTGGACTGAAGGCGGACCGCTGTTAAATATCGCTAACTGCGGCGAGGGTTTCCCGCATCAAAGACGCGGCGAAGTAAGCACCGAAGGGCAACACGAGCTTTATGGCACTGGCAAGGATCATCACCCGCTCGCATTCGTGTTCGCGAGAGCTGGCGCTGGATCTGATTGCCCGCGGTTATGCGGTCGAAATCGTTTCTCCCGACTCGATTCCCGATAACCTTGCTGACCTGGAATTGCGGGTCGAAGAGGATCACGGGAATCACTTGGTGGCGAGCGTGCAAGCGCACAATGGTCCCCGTTCGGCGTCGCTTGAATTTGTGCATCATTTGAAAGCACCGATGGTGGACTTCATTTGCAGGCCCCCTGAGCTCAATCCCGATGACGGCGCGTGTCCGGTCTTGCCGCCGCCTCAATCGCCACCGGTGGAACCGCCGGGCCATGTTGCGGTAGTGGTCTCAACGATGGCCCGGCCAATGATCTCCAAGCCAACGATCGCCAAGTCGACGATTGCCCCCTCTGTGCGAGAGTGGGAATGGCGTGATCGTCCCGCGGGATGGCCATCCTGGCGTACTGCTCTAACTGTTGTCAGCGCGGTGCTGCTCGCCCTGGTTCTCAGCTACGGCGTGCGCCAGACCAACAAAGCTTCCGGTCAGAGTTCCGGACCGGCGCCAACGGAGAAAGTTTCGCTTTCAACGGGTGTGAGCTTGTCGAGTGCCGCGAATCCCAAAAAAGATCCGGGAAAAGTCTCCGCTTTGGCAGTGTCGCCGCCAGCCATAAAATCGGAACAGAATTCCGTCCAAACGCCGAAGGAATCGCATGTCGCGACGGCCGGAGCTGTGACTGCCGGCAGTGGGGCCACGGTCTCACGCAGGCATGGTGACGACTTGATTGCTCCCGACACCGTCACCTATTTCGACCAGCATACTTTCGACGAACCTGCCTATAGAGCCGAGACCTTGCAACGTTCGGCTGGCCGGCATGCAAGTTCGCGCGCGCAAAGCGTTGGTGGTGTGATCGCAGCGAATACGGTTACCCTCAACGACAAATCGGCTCCGAAAGGGGCAAAGCAGGAGTCCGACATCAAGAACTACTCGGATCTGAAATAGCAACCCGCAAAGATGCTCAAGCGCCACGAGTGCTCAGCGCGAGCGGCCGACTTCGCCGCGGCGCCTCGGAATGAGCCATTCTGCACAGTATTGCTAAAGGAAATGAGCGATCCTATTGGTGTCTCAAGACGGCAGTTACCCACCAAACCATACGGCCTGCCCTCCTGAGGCGGGTCTCTAGACACATACGGGCCGCGATTGAGAGGAAGTCTCAAGGGCATGCTCGGGCCACAATCGTGCCGACCCGGTGGAGAGGAAGACGCCAATGCACCCGGAAGATCTAATGAACGCCGATATGCCGAGCGAAATCTTGCTGCTAGTCAGCGGCTCCCTGATTTTCATCATGTTGTCGCTGATCCTGGTGGCCGCGCTTACCCAAACCGCTGCGCTGCCATAGCAGGTTATGCAGGAGAAAGCCGATGAGGCAAGTACACAGTTCCGCAGCCTTCACACTCGCCATCATTCTGCTTGGCGTACCCGCAAGTCCTCAGTCCGTTCCGAGCAGCCAAGTCTCGGCCAACGACCTAGCGCGGAGGGTGATCACCAACGAACTAAAATTCCAAGATGACCACACCAACTGGATGTACCGGCTAGAAAAAGAACAGTATGGAAAGAAACAGGTCAAGGAAATCATTGAGACAAAAGAAGGTTCCCTCAGTCGACTCCTATCTATTAACGACCGTCCCCTGACCGCGAAACAACAGGAGGAAGAGGACCAGCGCGTGCGGGAGTTAATGACCAGTCGAGGTGCTCAACAAAAATTGCGGCGAGCCCTAGACGCTGAGACCCTACAGGGGCGACGGTTGTTCAAGATGCTGCCTGATGCATTCGTGTTCAGCTACGCGGGTGGTGACGGGAATCTGGTAAAGCTGAGCTTTAGACCAAATCCGAGTTTTCACCCGCCATCCCTGGAGGCCCGGGTTTTCCACGACATGGAGGGCGAGATGTGGGTCGATTGCAAGCAAGAGCGACTAGCTGCGTTTGATGGTCATCTCACACAGGCCGTGAAATTCGGATTTGGCCTGCTGGGACACTTGGACAAGGGAGGCCACTTTGAGGTTAGGCAGGCAGAAGTTGTCCCCGGGCATTGGGACATGACCACCCTGAGTTTGGAGATGACTGGGAAAGCTCTCGTGTTCGCGACCGTTGGTGTGCAAAAAAAGGAAAACCATCGGGACTTCCACCGGGTATCCGACGATCTGACACTTACGCAGGCCGCGGAGATACTAAACCAACCGATAGTTGTAGCGGATAATCGCTAGTTCATGCGGCAAGAGTTACAGCAATAGCGCTCTTTTCACTGTAACGGCATTTGACGCCAAACGAACCATTGAGGAGAAGGAATGTTCTTAGCCAGCAAAGCCGCGTGGGCTGGGATTGTCTTCATATTGCTGACGACAGGGGTCTCGAGACCACGCGCGACGCCGCTCGCTTCGGGAGTCAACGTCAGCAGAGAAGTGCCAGCGGCTGGGAATCGGAACGATGTCAAGAAGATGCAGCAAATTCTGCGGGACAATGGACACTACCGCGGGGAGGTCGATGGCGTCTCCGGTCTCCGAACCTGGGCGAGCGTTCGCGGATTTCAGAAGGCTGAAAATCTGCCAGTCACAGGGCAGCTTGATCCGCAGACGGCCGCTAAACTCGGAGTCAGACCCGAGGGTCGCGCGGAGAGTCGCTACGAGACAACGAAAGGTAAACCTTCTGCAGGCATAAAATGGGCTAAAGGTTCGGGGCGAAAAAGAGATGTAGATGCTTTACATAAAGGGACGGACCGAAGCGAGCGAGCACCCTAATCTTCAGAACGATCCGGTTTTGCTATCTCGCCGTGGCGCGGGAGTATAGCACAGCCTTTAACCACCGGAAGAGTAATATGAGGTTCTATGGAAAAAGAGCGCAAATTTTACGCGCGCTACTACATTATCCGGGGACAAAAAGCTCTATGGAAGGGCGGTCCAGCGGAACATGGTTCTCAATATCGCAACATCGTCATTACTTCCAATCAGTTCACGTCGACTCAGGGAAAATTTCAGGTCTATGCACTTGAAGGGACCGGCAAAGGCATACAAGATGGAGAGTTCGCGGGTCCCGAAAACGAACCACAACTAATGTTCGACGAAGATTTCGACGGCCTCGATGCCGCCGTCGCGAAACTTGAACAGATCGTACAAGACTCCATCGTCAATGGGTTCACGCCATTCAGCCTCATGGATGAGATGGAATTGCAGGCGAGGTTGGAGAGGATGAAGTAATGCTTATCAACTCCACGTCTTCATTACAGCCTCCTCAAGCGCATCCTGCCGCGACTGCACCCACGGAGCAGAGATACTGTTGCCGCCCTGTCTTTTTGAGTGGGGAGAATATCTGAATGCTCGTCTGCCCCTACTGTGGCAAACCAAACGAGATTCCTGTCGACGCCGCATTCGACTCCATCGAGGCTGGCCACTTTACCTGCGGACACTGCAATAAGGCATTCTATGTAATAGACCACGTTCCCAAGCCAATCGAATCCATAAAAAATCAAATTCCTAAAAACCGCGCTTGCCCGGATAAGCCGAGAGCGCAGTAAAAAAGCCAAAAAGAGGCTCACCCACCTGGCGATTGCGTTGATAAGTAGCAATTGAAAGTCCTATCCTGTCCAAGGACTACTTCCCCGACATGGTCACCAATCCGGCCATCGCACCCCATTACGCCGGTGATGCGAATCGGCTTGATGTAAACAGGCGTGGCTGTTGAAAAAAGGAACCAAAGCAGTAGTTTCAGTGAATTTCAACGTCTACGGCAGACGAACATTCAACAACTTACGAACGAATCTCGCTCTTGAAATTCCCTAAAAAGAGTTTTTCAACACCCACAGGCGTTTACACTCAAAACCCTCTCCAAAGGTCGATGAGTGAAATCGGGATATTACGCCAACTGACGCGAGAGCCCCCGGCGGGGAGATTGGAAAGACTCGGGCTGATCGAATGGAATGCTCTGGGGTTGGGACAACCCGCAGCGAGAACCGCGCATCGGCTTGGAATAGAATGGTTCTGAAAGTCTTGTTTTTCGACAGCTAAGCGAAAGCGAAGGAGGCGCGCAGTGAAGAATTTATCATCTGTGACCCTGGCAGTGCTTCTAGTCCTCGCCGTCGCAAGTCTCAGTTGCGGAGGCGGCAATCACTTGGTTTCAATTGCAGTTAGCCCGAATCCTGCAACCATCGACGCCCCTGGAAGTATTCAATTCAAAGCCATAGGAACCTTCAGCGACGGAACAATGAAGGTGTTGTCCTCCGCGAACTGGACGTTCTCATCTTCATCCTCCGCGATCACAGTGAGCATTAGCGGTTTGGCAACTTGTGGTGTGCAGGGTGGGCCAGTGGCTGAAGACGCCTCAGTGACCGCGTCCGTCGCAGGTTTGTCGGGTAGCACTACGCTGTCGTGTAATTCACCCGGCGTGTAAAGCAAACGTAGCGCGGACAAGGGTGTAAGCTGCGCGGCGCAACCTATCGTATTCTTTGGGCTTCGCCCGATTCCTGGGTAGTCCAGTTGTCAGTCAATGAGAACAGGCGTTTACGCTCAGAACCCCGGTTGCCGGGTCGATGAGTGAAATGGGGATTTTTCAACAACTACAGGCGTTTACACTCAGAACCCCCAGGAGGGCGGGTCGTGAGTGTAAATGCGATTTATCGCCAACTGGTAGGAGGACTGTCATGCCCTTGGAAGGCGATGCTGTTCGAGCAAAGCGAGACCTGCCCGTGTAACGTGAACGACCTTCCGTCCCCCGGCAACATCCATCGAGACCAGGCCGCGATCTGTGGCATCTTCCCACACAGGCAGCTTTGGGCACGACGTGCGCCATGCCTCCATTGTCTCCTCGTAGGTTCTGTCCTGTTTCCCGAGCCACTCAAGAAGATCAAGAATGAGGCTTTCTACGACCGGATCAGTCATCGTCGCGGTCAATGCTACTGCGTTCCCATTACAGGGTCAAAGAGTGTAATGGGGATGTTACAACAGTAACGGCTTCTTCGGTCGCATAGAACCTATAATCGGCTCACAAATATATGGACGCTGCGTACATCGAAACTGCCTGCCAAGGCCAGAGTAGCCGCAAGCCTCAGGTCAAGCCTCAACTAGGGACACGGAATTTTGTCTCATGCATTGCAACGGCTTTGGTGTTGACCGTCATTGTCGCAACGGCACACACGTCCACTGCCCAACCGAGTGCCACGTTGCTGCAAATTACGTCGCCTGCTGACCACAGTCGAGTCGCTCCTGGGCAAACTGTATCTGTCACTGTCACATCCTCCACTGACACCTCCGTCACAGCGGTCGGCCTCATAGGGGAAAATCCCATCGGTTTCAGCGACCTAGCTACGTCCGTCCCCGCACAGTTCAGTCTTGCCATTCCCGGCGCTATCGGCTTCGGGCCTCACATGCTGACGGCGATCGGCACTACGGCCTCCGGGCTGGGCGTGCAGTCTGCCACGATTTTGATCGATGTCGAGCGCCCGGACATGCCAGTTAAGCTTTCCGCACTGATGTCGGAAATATTCTTTGAAGCCGTGGGGGAACATTTCCCGGTGATTGTCTTGGGCACGTTCTCCGATGGCAAGGTTTTCGACTTGACGAAATCGTCAAATTTGGTCTATTCATCCAACAATCCAAGTGTGGCTTCCGTTGAAGCAGATGGCATTGTTACGACGCATTCCCCGGGAAGCGGATTCATAATAGCAACCTATCGGAAAGACAATCAGAGCATTCTGCTTAACGTTCCCTTCAACCTACCTCCGGGAAGTACAACTCCGGTACAGCGAACCTCCCCTGAGCGCCCTGCATCGGGCGCAGCGTCGCTCATCACCGAGTGCCGCCTGGTTCGTCCCGGCATGTCAAAAGGTGAGGTGTTGGGCTTGTTCACACCAAAGACCAGTCTTCCTATCAACAAAGAAGTGGCATGTGTTCAATGTTTCCCGAGAGAGCGGTTTGCGCAAAACACTTGGCGCCTAGAAGGCAGGGAAATGGATTGCGTTGTGGATTTCGACGCGAACGGCAAGGTACTTCGAACGCGGTTTGTGGCCGCTGAACCGGATTAGTGGGATTCGTGTTGTTAGCGGGATTTGTTCAGTTCACCCGTCTGCGAGCGTATTTCCGCACTGGAGTTCTCCGTAACTGTTGTTAACAGGCGTTTACACTCAGAACCCGCGTCCCGAGGTCAATGAGTGAAATCGGGATTTTTCGCCAACAATCAGGCATCTTTGAGACAGCTCCGTCATCGCCTAGAGGTAAAAGGCCGAGGCCGAAACCTACGAAGTAGATCACGACTGCGGACAGCAGAACTGCGCCAAATGGCAGGGCGGTTTGGCGACAGGGGTCAATATCGCGTCATCGAATAGCTTCGAAGTTGGGACCAGTACCGGTGTGGTGGAGGTCAGCCGTGGAGTCTTACCCCTGGAGTCCGTCCCATGACCAATGTGGGATGCTGAGGCCGCTCGGCACATCATCAGCGGAATGGTGATAGCGGGACATCGTTGTGGTGGTCGCCCAAGCAAAGTAGTCGTGCAGCACTTGTCGCAGCGCACCGTCGTCGGCTAGTCCGAGATCGGCCAGAGCATGGTCGAAGCAGGCAATCGCGCGGCGATCCATTTCGTCGTGCTCTCCGTTGCCGCTGTGCGTCTTGACCACGGTGGTCTCGTCACCGTAGGAGTCGGAATACGTGCTGGGGCCACCGAGTGCCTCGGCCCAGTAAGCGGCGAGTCGCTCGACATGCTGGGGGTGGAAGCCGTGGCTGAAGGCATGGCCGACCACGTCGTCGGCCATCACCCGACGATGCCAGGCGTCGGCAAGGCGGCGTAGGCCGTCGTTGCCACCCGCTGCTTCGAAGACAGTTTGCATGCCTCCATGATGACAATCGTCCCGTCTTTGTGCAAGATGATGGCCGCGCGCGTCGAGCTCCCGGCAAAGGAGGGAATGATGATATGAAGAGGAACCGCCGCATTCTAGTCATCGATGTTGGTGGCACACACGTGAAGCTGCTCGTCACCGGCATGAAGGAACCTATTCTCATTCCTTCCGGACCGAATTAGCGACGGGACATCAACTATGTTTTCAGACTCGCAGGAATAGGCGTCTGCGGTAGAGAGGATGCCCGCTGCTAGTTGACCGTGAAGGTCAACGCTTTGCTGTTCCCGCCGCTGTCGCAACCGAGGTCTCCGGCCGGGTTCTGGCTCGTGGTAGTCGTGGTTTGCAACTGGGTGCTACTGATGACGGTGGTGGGCAATGCAGCCCCGTTCCACAGGATGATCGAATTCAAATAAAAGTGGCTGCCGTTGACGGTAAGCAGTAAGCCCTGCTGAACCTGGCTAAGGGCGACCGGGTTCGGTGCGAGCGAAGTCAGTCCGGGCTTCGGACGGGCAGTCCCGCAGAACGGGTTGAGCGCACCGCAACCGGCGAACATGATTGCGGGCAGCAGAGCAAACAGTGATTTCTGGATTTGATTGCGGGGCATCCTTAGAGTCTAGGCGAGAACGATGATTGCAACTGGTTCCCACGCCGTCAAGACGTTACCGAGGTGTTCTGGGCTACGGTGTATGCCCTGCTGCCTTGGGATAGTTCGTTGCGGTCTACGCCAAAATTAGACACCGGCTAAATCGCGATGATGAGTGAAATCGCGATTTTTCGCCAACTACCGATTGGAGCCTTGTTTGAGCCGCGTGCTACGATTCCATCGTGTTCAATCTCGGCAATCCGAAAACAGGTGGCGACTGGATCGTCCATATTGCGGGGGGATTGCTGCAATATTCCTTGTCTGGTGGATGCTGCGACTCTATGTGCTGTAGTGCCCGCCGCCATGCTCGTGATAACGAAATCAGTCGATACACCGGCGCCCGAGTTCTGGGTGTAATCGGGATTTTTCGCTAGCAACCCTCTTGAGGCCCTGCCAACTCCGCTTCTTTGACTTGCCCGTTTCACAGACGTAAGATTTTTGCGCCAATGATCGGGCTAACCATCTCGCACTATCGCATCGTCGAGAGGCTCGGTGGCGGTGGCATGGGTGTGGTCTACAAGGCCGAGGACGTAAACCTACATCGATTTGTCGCTCTGAAGTTCCTGCCGGATGAAGTAGCCAAAGACTCACAAGCGTTGGCCCGCTTTCAGCGCGAGGCTCAAGCGGCTTCTGCACTGAACCATCCCAATATCTCCACGATCTATGAAATCGGACATCAGGATGGTCAGCCATTCATTGTCATGGAGTTTCTGGACGGGTTGACGCTTAAGCATCGGATTGCGGGGCGTCCGCTAGAGATCGAGATGGTGTTGTCGCTGGGAATTGAAATTGCCGACGCCCTCGATGCGGCTCACGCGGAAGGCATTATTCACCGCGACATCAAGCCAGCGAATATCTTTGTGACTAAGCGCAGTCACGCCAAGATCCTGGATTTCGGATTAGCAAAGGTCACGCCCACTGGCAGTTCTTCGAGCAAGGTTGCAGCTCTCGACACGCAAACGGGATCGATGGACGAGGAGCACCTGACCAGTCCGGGCACGATGCTAGGCACGGTGGCCTACATGTCGCCGGAGCAGGTACGGGGTAAGGAATTGGACGCGCGAACAGACCTATTTTCGTTTGGGGCAGTGCTGTACGAGATGTCTACCGGAGCCTTGCCCTTTCATGGAAACAGTTCCGCGGAGATCTGTGAAGCCATCATGAACCGTGCTCCGGTAGTCCCTGTACGGCTAAATCCGGATCTGCCCTCCGAACTGGAACGAATCATTAACCACGCTCTGGAGAAAGATCGCGAACTGCGGTATCAGCATGCTTCGGAAATGCGAGCGGAACTGCAGCGCCTGAAGCGGGATACAGCATCGGGGCGAGTGGCAGTAGGCAATTCCGGGTCGGTGCAGGTTGCGCAGGAGAGTGGCTTTCAACCTGTCTCCCAACAGCCAGTGCATTCAGGTTCCTCTCCTGTCCTTGCGGCTGGCAGCAAGAAGCCCTGGAAGATTCTGGTTCCCGCCGCCGCGATACTCGTCGCTGTCGTAATTGTCGGAGTCCTCTACTACCGTTGGCATTCAGCAAAGCAGTTGACCCGGAGTGACTCTGGATCAGGGGCATCGAGCGTAAGCAGTCCGATCAAGCCCCGCCGTTCTGTTGCTGTACTCGGCTTCAAGAATCTCGGGGGAAAGCCGGATGAGGCCTGGCTTTCGACTGCGCTCTCGGAAATGCTAACCACCGAACTGGCTGCCGGTGAAAAATTGCGCACGATTCCCGGCGAAGACATAGCACACACCAAAAAAGATCTCTCGATTCCAGATACCGACAGTCTTGGGAAGGAAACGCTTCTGAAGCTTCGCAAGAATCTAGGCAGCGATTATGTTGTACTCGGTTCCTATCTCGATCTCGGAAAAGAAGGGGGAGGACAAATCAGACTGGACTTGCGCCTCCAGGATGCGGGCGCAGGGGAAACTATCGCGACACTCTCAAAAACAGGTTCTGAGGAGCAGCTTCTAAGTTTGATTTCCTTCATAGGCGAGCAGTTGAGAAACAAGTTGGGCATTGCTGAAATGACTCCTAACGAGGCCGCTGGCGTGACTGCGTCTTTATCTTCGAACGCTGGCGCCTCGCGCTTTTATTCAGAGGGAATTGCGAAATTGCGTCTCTTTGATTCGCTCAGTGCTCGGGACCTATTACAAAAGGCGGTCGCCGAGGACCCTGACTACGCATTGGCGCATTCTGCTCTCGCACAGGCATGGTCAAGCCTGGGTTACGATCAGAAGGCACAAGCGGAAGCCAAGCGAGCTTTCGATTTATCGGCGAGTCTGCCCCGCGAGCAGCGTCTGTGGATCGAAGGACACTATGACGAATCCATCCACCAAGGTGACAAGGCAGTCGAGGTCTATCGAACACTGTGGGACCTGTTTCCGGATAACCTCGACTACGGGCTTCGTTTGGCCTCAGCGCAGACGAACGTCGGAAAGGCAGAAGCTCTACAGACCGTAGCTGCCATGCGCAAGCTGCCGCCCCCAGCCAGTGAGGATCCACGTATCGACTATGCGGAAGCGAAAGCAGCCGAAAGCTTGGGAGATTTGAAACGCCAACAATCGGCTGCCTCGGCCGCCGCAGAAAAGGCAGCACAACAGGGCGCCAGGTTTCTTATGGCAGCCGCTCTCTATTCCGAAGGTTGGGCGCTGCAGAATCTTGGACAGTTTCGTGAATCAATGCGAGTAGCCGAGCAATCAGAGCAGATTTCCAGATCATTGGGAGATCGGACAGGAGTGAGCCGCGTCCTGAATCTCACGGGCAGCGCCCTCATGAGTACTGGTGACGTCGAAGGGGCACTAAAGAAATATCAAGCGGCGCTCGACATTTCTCGCGAAACTGGAAGTAAACAGGGTATGTCGACAGCGACCAACAACATCGCCAACGTCCTCCTCGTGCGCGGTGACTTGTCGGGGGCTCGAAAGATGTACGGCCAGGCTGTTTCACTGTTCCACGAAGTTGGGGACAAGGACTACGAAGGATACGCATTGAATAATCTGGCCAGCGTCACGACCGAACAAGGAAATTGGTTCACTGCGACAAAAATTGCTGACCAAGCATTGCGTCTGTTTCACGAAGTCAATGATAAGGACGGAATGGCCTATGCTCTAGTTGGTGTCGCGTCCGCGCTCGAAGTACACGGAGATCTTCCCGGCGCAAGGAAGAACTATGAGGAGTCTTTGAACTTTGCGCGTGACACTGGCGACAAGAGCATTGCGGCGTATGCTACCTATGGTCTGTGCCACGTTGAAGCGCTTGCTGGCGATCTCCCCACAGCCAAAAAGCAGTGCCTGGATGCTCTCCGGACAAGGCAAGAAATGGGCGACAAAAGTACTATTGCCGAGACTCGTTCTAGATACGCCGAGCTGCTGACCGAAGAAGGTCAACCTCAAGAAGCAGAAACGCTATTGCGTCAGGCCCTGGAACAGTTTGTGGCTGAAAGACTTTCCGACGATGAAATCGAGGGGAGAGCAATCCTCGCGTGTGCTCTTGCCGCTCAAGGAAAAACCGCTGAGGCCCAGTCCGAAATTAATAATGCTCAGAAACTTGCCACAAAAAGCCAGAACGCGACTACTCGCCTTAAGCTCCAAATCGTTGCGGCGCGCCAAAGAGCAGGAACCGACTCGATCGTGAAAACGAAGGATCGACTCGAAACTGTTCGTACAACCGCAACCAAATACGGCTTCGTAGGTTACCAGCTCGAAGCCGAGTTGGCTCTGGGAGAACTCGAAATGAACTCCGGCAAAACGGCGGCTGCCCGCCTGCACCTCGCTTCTCTGCAAAGAGCAGCTACGGCGAGTGGTTTCCTTTCCATTTCCCGGAAAGCAACCGCCGCCGCTAAATAAACATCTGCAGCGATGTAGACGAAAAAACCAGAAATACTATTTATGTGCTGAAAGGATTGGTCGTGCCTAGAAGACGATCTTCGAACTTTTCTGCTACACAGGTTCCCCGAATTGCAGACTGTGGACCATCTAGTAGTTGGTGTAATGGGGCGATAACACTCGCAATCCGGTCAACGAGTGTAATTGATTCCATAACAGTGTCGGCTCCCGGGCCCGAGTAAGCTTTGGTGGTGCGAACCAACCAAAAGGCTCGGGAGAAAGGAGCCGAACATGATGATTATAGGATGCGATTACCACCCGGCCTTCCAACAAATTGCGTTTGTGGATACCGACACGGGAGAACTGCAAGAGCGGCGGCTGCAGCACCGCGAGGAAGCGGAGAAGTTCTACCGTGATCTTGCGGCCCAGGGAATAAAGGTGCGCGTGGGGATGGAAGCCAGTGGACAGGCGCGCTGGTTTGAACGTCTGCTGGTGGAGTTGAACTTTGAGTTGTGGATCGGGGACGCCGCCGAGATCCGAACCAAGCGAGTACGCAAACAGAAGACGGATCGCCAGGATGCCCAACTGATTCTGAAATTAATGCTGAAAGATGACTTTCCGCGGATCTGGGTACCGAGCTGGGAGAATCGCGATCTGCGGCAACTGCTGTGGCACCGACACCGCATGGTGCAGGCGCGCACCCGGATCATGAACCAACTGCAAGCGGTGGCGCTCAACGAAGGCCTACGGTGTAAGAAGCGGTTGTGGCGAGAGGCGGGACGAGGGCAACTGGAGGCGTTCCGGTTAGCTCCGTGGGCGAGCCGGAGACGGCGCGATCTGCTGGAGCTGATGGATCGGCTGAATCCCACGATCACGGATCTGACGCAAACCATCGAGCAGGAAGCGGAGAAGTGTCCTGCGGCGCAGCGACTGATGACGCATCCCGGGGTGGGTCCACTGACCGCACTGGCCTTCGTGCTGATCATCGGAACGGCGGATCGTTTTCAGTGTGGCAAGCAGATCGCAAGCTATCTGGGACTGGTGCCATTGGAGGAGTCGAGCGGGAATCGACGACGGCTGGGACACATCACAAAACAAGGGAACGCGCTGCTGCGTTTTCTGTTGGTGGAAGCGGCACCTGATGGGATTGTTTGGAGGCTTGCCCGCGGTACGCGCGGCCTTGCGGCCAGTCGCGATTTCCTTACGTGAATTCTAGATATTGCAACGCGTTGACTTGCCTTATATTCGAGCCTACGATTTGCGTCAGAAGGGCGACGGGATTCCGTTATGGCCGATCACGCGGTAGGCCAGGACGCGCTAGCTGGCCAGATGCTGGGTCACTACCGCATCACTCAAAAGATCGGTGCTGGCGGCATGGGTGAGGTTTATTGCGCCCGCGATGAACACCTCGACCGCGAAGTCGCAATTAAGGTTCTACCTCCTGGAACGTTAGCTGACGAACACTCCCGCAAGCGCTTCCGCAAAGAAGCTCTTGCCCTTTCCAAGCTCAATCATCCCAACATCGCAACCATTCACGACTTCGATACTCAGCAGGGCGTGGACTTCCTGGTTATGGAATACATCCCGGGAACGACACTCAGCGAGAAGATAGGCAACCGTCCGCTGCCAGAAAAGGAGGTCATTGCTCTAGGCGTGCAACTCGCCGAAGGCTTGTTCGCGGCCCACGAACGCGGCGTAGTTCATCGCGACCTGAAGCCCGCCAACCTGCGACTAACCGGCGACGGACGGCTCAAAATTCTGGACTTCGGCCTGGCCAAGTTAGGGATTCCCGTTACAGGGAGTGCTGAGACGGTGAGTCTGACCGACGCTGATGCGGCGGCGGGAACACTGCCGTACATGGCGCCGGAGCAGTTGTTGGGCACAGAAGCCGATGCACGAACCGACATTCATGCGGCCGGATCAGTGCTGTACGAAATGGCTACCGGGCGACGTCCATTCGCAGAGTTGGAGCGTTCGCAACTGATCGGGACCATTCTGCATCGTCCGCCACAACGACCCACAACGCTTAATCTCAGATTGTCCGCGGAATTGGAATGGATCATCGTCAAGTGCCTGGAAAAAGAACCCGAGAACCGTTATCAGTCGGCGAAGGAACTGGCGGTTGATCTGCGACGGTTGCAGACCGGGACGCACAGCGGACTGCAGCCGCTGCGGAGACCAATCCGCTGGTGGCCCAGAAAACCAGTTTGGTGGGGCACCGGCATCCTCGCATTTGTTCTCGCCCTGGTTATAGCTCTCAATCCGGGCCATTGGCGCAGTCGTATGCTCGGTTCGGATGAGGTACCGCACATCAGTTCGCTGGCGGTGCTCCCTCTGAAGAATCTTTCAGGCGATCCAGGGCAAGAATATTTTGCGGACGGCATGACGGACGAACTTATCAGCCGTTTAGCACGCACACGAACCTTTCGGGTAATTTCGCGTACTTCGGTGATGCAGTACAAGGGCGCGCAGAAAACGTTGCACACGATCGCGAACGAACTCGGCGTCGATGCGGTCGTCGAAGGTTCGGTGATGCGCTCGGGAAACAAGGTGCGGATTACGGCGGATCTGATTGACGCAAGGCTCGACCAGCATCTATGGGGCGACTCCTATAACCGCGACGTGAGCGATGCGCTGGAATTACAGAATGACGTCGCACAAGCCATCAGTAGCCGCATAGGAATGGTGCTCGCGGACAAAAGCGCGCCGCCTGTCCCCCCCACAACTCGGAAGGTTGATCCACGGGCCTATGAGGCATATCTGCGCGGCCGTTACTACTGGAACCAACGGACAGTGGAAGACCTTAATGAGGCGCTCCGTTACTTCCAGGACGCAATAGCAGACGATCCGGAATATGCGGCGGCGTACTCAGGGGTGGCTGATTCTTACCTCCTTCTGGAATGGAGCAGCGGAATGTCATCGGCGCAGGCATTTGCCGGAGCGCGAGCCGCAGGTACCAAAGCCCTGGCCTTGGATCCGACACTGGCCGAGGCTCATGCCACCCGAGCCCAGATCCTGCTCACCGCAGACTGGAACTGGGCCGGGGCCGAGGCCGAATTCAAGCAAGCGATCTCTCTGAACCCCAATTACTCCATGGCCCACCATTGGTACGGTCTGGAACTGGGTCAGCTCGGCCGAGTCGAGGAAGCAAAGCGGGAACTCGAACTCGCACGGCAGCTGGATCCGCTACCCGCCATCAATCAAGCCAATGTGGCATGGGCTTACTACGTCGGCCGCGACTACCAGACAAGCATCGTAATGTTGCGTAAAGTGCTCGAGCGCGACCCCGATTTCTGGCTGGCGCATTGGGGTTTGGGCTCCGCTTACGTCCAAACGGGGGAATACTCTCAGGCAGTTGCCGAGCTGGAGCGGGCCGTCTCGCTGTCCAAGCGCGACGCGGGGACCATCTCTTCACTGGCGGTGGCACAAGCGCGCGGTGGCAAACCCGCCGAGGCCCGAAAGCTGTTGTCTGAACTGCTGCTGCTTTCGCAACACGAGCGCGTCTCCGGCGCCGATATCGCGCTAATTTACGTGGCGCTCGGCGAGCGCGAAGAGGCTCTTGGTTGGCTACAGAAGGCCTACACAGCGCGTGCCCATGATCTCCTCTCGCTCAATTCGGATCCATGGTGGGACAGCTTGCAGGATGACCCCAGATTTCGCCAGCTGATCGTCCAAGTCGGCTTCCCCAACACACTAGGTGCCCGGGCAAACTGACCATGGCCATACGCCACTTACTTTCTGGAACACACGGCTAAAGTTGTGGCCAGGGTATCCGAGTCCAGGGACCAAATAACCTATAGAGAGTCTTAAGGTCCTGCTCGAATTGGCGGCGTGTCGCTTTGTGGTACTTGTATTCGCGGAAGAGCTGCTCAGCAGCCCGCTTGAGTTGTAGTACCTTGCGTGTGGGAATGATGCTGATATTGCGATCTTTGTAAAGATATACCTCTCGTTTTGCCATTACGAACCTCCTGGCGGCGCGAAGCCGGGGTTCATCGAAGACGGTCGAAGCCTAGCGGAGCAGAGGCGAGATGTCAAATAAGGCACGTTAGAAAAGCTGCCTTACTGTTCTCTCGACCCTCAAAACCTAGAGCAGTAAACGTGACTGCCTTGCCAATGTCTGGCCCGTTACGGGTTCTGAGTGAAATGGGGATTTTGCAACAACAATCGGCGGCGATGCCATAATATTGCGGCGTGCGCTACCGGAACTTATTCAGAAGTTGCGACTCCTTCCCTAATGATGCTCTTGACTGGCAGTGGCGTGTCCGCAGAGTAGAGCGGCGATGGTCGATTTGCCGACACCGCCCTTCAAGTTGATAACGCAAACGGTGACCGGTCCATTCTTTGTTGCCATCTGCCTTTCCTCGGTTTGCCCGCATAATAGTCTCTTTCCGACACGCGCCGCAATGCCGCTGGAGTGCCATACAGGGCAAAGTGAAGCGAAACCTGAAATTTCTTCTTAACGCATCTCAACACAGAGGGGGCTCGATACGGTCTCATTTAGCTCTGCACCCCCCGCACCGCACTCAGCCCCAACTCCAAATCCACTCAGCTCCACTCAGCGCCCCCGCGCCCGACAGCAGAGATGATCTGATCTGAGGTCCATGTCCAACACGATTTATAGAGGGGGGTGTCTCTGAGATCATCTCTTTCCCTTCTCCCGCAGATTCATTGACTTGCCCGTTTCCCCCACGTAAGATTCGCCACGAATGATCGGCCAGACCATCTCGCATTATCGCATCGTCGAGAAACTCGGCGGCGGAGGCATGGGTGTTGTCTACAAGGCTGAGGACGTAAAGCTGCACCGCTTTGTCGCCCTGAAGTTCCTGCCTGTCGAGATTGCTAAAGATGCGCAAGCTCTAGCCCGCTTCCAACGCGAAGCGCAGGCCGCTTCGGCACTGAATCATCCGAACATCTGCACGATTTACGGGATTGACGACCAGCACGGCGAAGCGTTCATCGCCATGGAATTTCTGGACGGGCTGACGCTGAAGCACCGCATTGCGGGGCGTCCAATGGAAACTGAGTTGGTTCTGGCGTTGGGCATTGAGATCGCCGACGCGCTGGATGCTGCCCACTCCGCTGGCATTGTCCACCGCGACATCAAACCCGCCAACATCTTTGTGACCAAGCGCGGACACGCTAAGATTCTCGACTTCGGGCTGGCGAAGGTCGCGCCCACGGCCGGTTCGTCGAGCCAGATTGCATTGGCGAATACGCTGACGGCCTCGATCGACGAACAGCACCTGACTAGCCCGGGAACGATGCTGGGCACGGTAGCCTACATGTCTCCCGAACAGGTGCGTGCAAAAGAACTGGATGCGCGGAGCGATCTGTTCTCCTTCGGTGCGGTGCTGTATGAGATGGCGACGGGCAGTACGCCGTACGAAGGCTCAAGCTCGGGAGAGATATGCGGCGCGATCCTGCACCAGAACCCGAGGCCGGCGTCGCAGCTCAATCGGCAACTTCCGCAGCAGGCCGAAGCGATCATCAACAAGGCTCTGGAGAAAGACCGCAACCTGCGTTATCAGAGCGCAGCGGAGATGCGAGCCGACCTGCAACGGTTGAAGCGGGACTCGGAGAGCGGGCGCAGTCCTGCTGCAAGCTCAGGCATCAGAGCGTTGCCTAGGAGCCTCAACTGGCGAACGTTAATTGTGGTTTTCGCAGCTCTGTTGGTCGTGGCCCTTGGCCTCGGATATAAAGTACGGCATTGGGGCGGAAGCAATGGCCGGATAGTACTGAAGACCAACCCGCGTCGTTCTGTCGCCGTTCTGGGGTTCAAGAATCTCTCGGGAAGACAGGATGAAGGGTGGTTGTCCACAGCTTTGTCCGAGATGCTGACCACGGAACTCAGCGCGGGCGAGCATCTGCGCACTGTGCCGGGCGAGAGCCTTGCACAGATGAAAGTCAGCCTTGGACTGCAGGATGCGGACGGTTACGGCAAAGATACTCTATCCCGCATCCGGCGGGCGGTGGACGCCGACGAGGTCCTGGTGGGGTCATACCTAGCTCTTGGGAAAGAAACGGGCGGCAAAGTCCATCTGGATTTGAAACTGCAAGATGTCAGAGCGGGAGAAACCACTGCGGCGATTGTCGAAGACGGGACCGAAGACCAACTCCCGGAATTGGTGTCCCGCGCTGGCGTGGCTTTGCTTGAAAAACTGGGAGTCAGAGAGCTCACCCCAGCTCAGAGCGCTGAACTAACCGCCTCTGTGTCGAGCAATCCCGAGGCCAATCGCTTTTACGCGGAAGGGTTGGCCAAGCTCAGAAACTTCGATTCGCTCGCTGCGCGAGGTCTTTTTCAGAAGGCCGTGAAACTTGACGACAACTTCGCGCTAGCCCACTCTTCGCTGTCTCGGGCGTGGGCGCAATTGGGTTATGACCAGAAGAATAAGGAAGAAGCAAAGCGAGCCTTCGACCTTTCCGCCGGTCTGTCGCGGGAGGATCGGTTGGTCATCGAAGGCAGGTATTTAGCCGCTACAAAGGACTGGCCAAAAGCGATTGAGGTCTATAAAACCCTGTACACGTTTTTCCCCGACAACCTGGAGTATGGTCTGCTGCTCGCCTCTGTCCAAACGAAGGGCGGGAAAGCCAAAGACGCACTCGCCACCATTGATGAGTTGCGAAAACTCTCGCCGCCCGTGAGCGACGATCCTCGCATTGATTTGCAGGAAGCCTCTTCGGCTGCAGTGCTCAGCGATGCCCGCCGAAAATTGGCAGCCGCGCAGCACGCCGAGCAGAAGGCCAAATCGGCAGGAATGCTCCTGGTCGCAGCGAGCGCGCGATTCACCATCGGTACCGCGCTCTACGAGCTTGGACAACCCAAAGATGCACTCGCCGCATACCAGGACGCACTACAAACGTACCAACGCCTGGGAGATCGCGTCCAGGTGGGCAACGTTTATTACGAGATGTGCGAGGCTTTGCAGGACATAGGCGACCGTGCCGCAGCACGCAAAGTGGCAGAGCAGGGTCTCGCAATCTTTCAGGAGATTGGCAACGTCGATGGACAGGCATTGATGATCAATGAGATCGGCATCATCATGCGTCATGCTGGTGACTTGCACGGTGCGATAGCAGAGTTCGAAAAGTCCTATTCGCTGAAGAAGGAGATCGGCGACAAGGCGGGAATGATCGCCGCCCACGGGAATATCGCGAACATTCTCGCCGACCAGGGCGATTTGCGTGGCTCGCAGGAGAAATTAGAAGAGGTGACCCGCCTAGCGCTGGAGATTGGCAACAAACGCTTCCAGTCCATCAACATGGGGAACCTCGCCTACAACAGGTTCAAACTGGGTGAAGTCCCTCAAGCTTTTCAGGACCTTCAGCAAGCCCTTGACCTTTCGCGCCAAATCGGCAACAAGTCTCTGACAATCTGGCAGCTCGGCGCGCTTGGGGAACTGCAGATCGAATCCGGTGATCTGGCCGCCGGCGCGAGGAGTGCCGCGGAGGCCGTCGAAATGTCTCGCAGCGCAGAAGAAAATGGCGCCATGGCCGCGCCTGTCCAACTACAGGGGGAGATTGCCTTCAAAAAAGGAGACCTCAGCACGGCGCGCCAGCTTTATCAGGAAGCCCTCGACGGGTGTCACAAGAGCGGGGACCTAAACGCCGAAGCGCAGGTCGCCTATGCCCTGGCCGACCTGGCCCTTGAGCAGGGAAACCTCGCAGAAGCCGAGCAGCTCACCCGGCGGTCCGTCACCGAGCTTGACAAGGAGAAGGCAGAGGTCGCTGCGCTTGCACATGCCACACTGGCACGGGTTCTGCTCGCGCAAGGCAAGAGCGGAGGAGCACAAAGTGAAACCGCCCTTGCAAGAACAATCAGCCGCACAACTCAAAATCTGACCGTCTCAATACCCGTGCAAATCGTTTTCGCCCGGGTGCAAGCCCAGAACGGCTCGCCCAACAGTGCCATCCAGCTCCTTCAGAAGCTCGCTCGGGATTGTGAGAGGTATCGGTTTGTCGATGACGAGTTCGAGGCTCGTCTGGCCCTGGGCGAGATTCAAATGTGGTCCGAACCAAAAGCTGGAATTTCCACGCTCCAAGCGCTCGTGCACAATGCTGATATGAGGGGTTTCACTCTCGTGTCCAGCAAAGCTAGCGGGGCCATGAAGAAAACGAGCCAGACGAACATACGGCAGTTCTTGCAGTCAGTCGGCGAGTGAACAACTCCTTGAAGTGGAGCTACAAGACCGGCAACATGGTGTGTTTTCCTCGCGCGCTGTGGCGAATGGGGTGGTGTATGTTGGCTCGCACGACATCAACGGCAGGTGAACGGCAGGTGACGCTAGTTAAGTCCTTTGTTTTGGCGGAAGCGTGTGTGAGTCGAACTCCCGCTGAAATGTGTATTCAACAACTTGCAGAGCAGCGGTAGGCAGTTTTAACGATCTTAGTACATGGTAAGCAGTGCGAACGGTATGTGAAACGGTATGTGCGGCATTTAGACGTTGCTCTTGGTTTGCTCTGTTAGGAACCGGACTTCAGCCGGATATACTTCGATGTACGTTTGCTTCATCTCAGTGGCTTCTTCGTCGGTCACCGATTCTCCCGGCAGCAGCACGCGATCAATGAAGCCGTCATCGAGATAAAGTTTGCCTTTCACAATGGCGAGTGCTTGCCAAGCTGTACCCGCTGATTCCACGAAAGCAAGAACGGGTGCATAACCGATCTCAATGCTGGCCTTTCCCTTGAGGATGTAGGCCAGCCGCGTTCCCGGTTCGGCTGCAACGGTACGCGTAGGACGCGGTGTATGATCTGCGGGTGCGGCATTTTCGATAGCCTCAGCTACTGAGTCAACTGCATCCTTTATAGCATCTCGCACGGTGCTGGCACCTGTAACCAAAGCTAAACCCACCATTAGTCCAACTGCCCATATCGCCGTAATCATCTTCATTCCTCCTTTCCGCTGTCTGTTTTGGCCGAACGCAAGCAACTGGCAAGCCTCGACATTGCCTCTGCGCACAACTCTAGAGTCTCCGCAACATCCCCGGACGTTTGGTGGCGTTCGATGAGGGCATAAAACAAAGCGCGGACATCGTCGTCGTCAATCTCCAAGAACAGGTCGGTCGTCCTCTGCGCCCGCCGAGACTTCGTCCCCCTTAGCCAGATTTGATCTCCATTTGTCCAATCCGAAATGTAGGCGTCAGGGCGTTTAGAGTCGGTCTCGACTTGGGGACGAAAACCGCGATAAAGTTTCATGTCCACTCCACGGGCTATGGGCCGTCTAGGTGATGCCCTTTAGGGTTTGTGGCTCGACAGCGGATGGTAGCACGCGCCCTAGGATGTTCGTCACTGCTTGATCGCTGAATTGTACCCGTGCTAGTCCCTCGCGCTACAATCTTCCGCAATGCTGAATCTGTCGTTTCCGCCGGGCGATTTGCACTTGTCCAAGAATGAGCAGGGATTTTTCGTGTTGACGTTGGCAGGTCGAGAGATTCTTAAAACCAAGTCTCAGCGTGCTGCCTTTGCGAAGTACCATTCGCTCAGAAGAGGACTCGAAAAGCTGTTTCCTACGCCTGAGCCTACCGCAGCGGAGAAAAGTGCTCTGCTGGAACTAGCTTAAAGCACTCGCTTCCAACGAGAAGCACGCGAATATCACCTACGGCATTGTTTGAAGTTGAAGTGGCTCTGGGGACATACTGGACCGCTCTGGAAGCCAGCGCCCTCGCTCCAGAGTCGCAGCTTACTTACATGAAGCAAGCTGAGAACTTTGTGCAATGGTTGAAATGTGAGTTTGAACCCGGAAGCCGTGTTGAGCCATATAGAGCGAAGAAAGTGAGGTAGTCGAATGCATCGGAAAAAACAGATTGTGTGCCAGCATTGTGGACAAGAGCAGGTGGTGCATTTGCTGTCCGGTGACAATAAAGCCGCAGGGACAATAGACTCACAAACGGTGCCGTGTGTGAAATGTGGCAAAACTTTTCCTGTGACGAATACCGAAAAGATTCTCGATGGCCCTTACGAAGTGTAGAAGTGAAGCCCCGCGTTGGAATCAGCGAGGCTTCTGGGTCTGTGATTTTCTTCCGCCGTCCAGCAGTTTGTGCAGTTCTTCCACCAGTGCGCGTAACTCCTCTAGCGATAGCTCATAGGCTACATCTTCCACTAGCTCTATAAACAGTTTCGGAGCGGTTAGGTTGTGCTTTTTCCGATACGTGGGGTTCAGGATTGATTCAGACCAGCGCGACACGCCAGCTTGGACGCACTGAGGTTCATCATAACTCTTGATGGTAGTTATCAAGTCATCGTGTTTATCGGTGTGGAAGATAGTTTGGGCGTAATGCCTTCTGATTCCAGCGACGGTGACGCCCTTGAGAGACAATTCATTCATAACATCGTTAACGCCAGTGTTGAGTTTATCTGCTTGTTTCACTTCCGCTGTGTTGTAGACCGTGTACCGCTTGGAGAACTTCGCTTGTCTCCTTGT